>BNJT01000414.1_pt1 | contig 298059 bp, 563 predicted proteins | sample 8540491 | NCBI WGS metagenome assembly BNJT01 (sample SAMD00202455, study PRJDB9452) | human saliva metagenome | host: Homo sapiens | reverse complement strand
GGACCCGCACACGGGGAGGTCGTCACCCGTTCCGGCCAGGAACCCATGCCGGATGACGCTGGCGATTGAGAAGGCCTCAGATCGGCGGAAGGCCGGTATCCCATCCATGGCAAGCAGTCGCCAAGCCGGTACTCACCCGCTGACGTCCCTCACCCGCAGCCCAGGTGGCCTTGCGACATCGGCAACCGGCACCGCAGGGACTTCACCACCGTCAAACCATCCCTCGTGCCTGCCCGATCGCTGAGGACTGAGGTGGCCGCGTGGGCCGTGATCTTGCCGCGCCACCACGGCCACGGCCCCGTCACCCAGCGGCGACACGATTCTCAGCGTCTCTGTCCCCTTTCTTTCTCCCATGCCAGCATGGCGCCGAGAATCTCGGAGTACGCCGTTGCGCAGACGGTCCACGTCTGCCGCTGGTCATGATGATTCGCTTCCGGTGACCCGGTGGTGGCAGCGCTACTGATCGTGGTCGCCTGCGCCGGTGAGGCTCGTGTAGACGAGGTGGAGACGACGCCGTCGCGCGCCGCGCCCTCAACAGCGCGCGCGCGGTGGAGGGCGATATGCCGGTCGTCCTCCTCAGCCCCGGCGGACACCAGCAGCAGGTGTCGACGCCGTTGAAGTCCAGGCCGTCCGGGACGCCGAAGTCAACATGCCGCTGCCTTTCACCGGATCGGCGTGTGCGCTGCCGCCCACCGCCGGAATACCGCGAGCGCACAGCTCCGCCAGCACGGCTGAGGACCGTCCTGCTCGCACCAGTCACCATGATCATGAGTAGGCTCCTCTGAGACTCAACCGCGCTCCGCGGGCCGGCTCCTGCGACGCCGCCTCGCTGGCATGAGCCTGAAGCATCGTGCACGCACACAAGGAGGCAGCTTTCTGTCACCGACGCACAGCGATGACCACCGGCGGGCCTGGGCCAGCACCTCTGGAGCAATGCACCCAGGACTACCCGGGAGGATCCCGGCATCCGGGCGGTCCACGACCGGCTGGGGGACAAGTGGTCCCTGCTGGTCATCATCGAGCTGACTTCAAGGTCCGCTGCGGCCTCGTCAGGCTACAGCGAGCCGTCGGCGGGAGTCTCCCAGCGCATGCTCACTCCGACTGCGCGTCGGCCCGGAACGTGACGGGTAGCTGGTGCACCGCACGGTCTACTCCCACTGTACACCCAGGTCGACTACCGCCTCACCGCGATGGGGGCGAGCCTGACGCATCTACTGGGGCCTCTGGCCGACTGGTCGCTGGCACACCGGGAGGCATCGCCCGCGCTCAGGCCGACTACGACCGCACCCACCCTGGCGACTGCAGTAGATCGTGCGCACTGCCCGCGCGTTCGCAGGGTAGGTCGCCGGTTCGCACCCTCTACCCTCGAACACGCGACCTGGGTACGACCGCGCGGGCGCAGTCGGTGCCGCGCAGCGGCCCTTCGGACCTCTAGGAGGAACCCGATGCGGCGCCGTCGTCCGAAGGGTGGAGGGGCAGCTCCCGTGAATCGTCCCGAGGGCGCTCACCTCACCCACCGCCGCCTCTAGCCTCATCACATGAGCGCAGGGTGGCTTCCCGCCGGCCCGGATCTCATGATGAGCTGCTCGTCGGCCCCCACCACTCGCCCCCTGCCGGAAGAACTTCTCGGCGGCCAAGAAAACTCAACCACCGTCACCACGAGAGGAGCCCACCCCGAGCACCCCTGGTTTCCCTCGCCCGCTGATCGATATCGCCGCCCTCGCGCGGTGGTGCCCTGGCGATCTCGCGACGCCGCGACAACCGCCGGCTGCGCAACGGAATCCTGTTCCTGCTCTGGTCGGCTCCGCGGCGAGAGCACTGTTCCACCCTGACCTCTCATCCCCCGCTCCCTCGCCCCGGTGGGACTGGCAGCGTCGCCTTCTTCCCGCTCATCGCCCCTCATGCCGTTCCTGCTCTATGTTCAATGGCGTCGTCCTCATCCGCCGCGAGGGCCGGCGCCTGAGCAACCTGCTGTGCCTGGCGGCCGGTCTGGCTCTCATCGCCACGCCGGTGGCTGCCGTCGTCCTGGTGGCCACCGTCAACCAGTCGCCCTCTTGCTCGCCGCCCTCACATGTTCTGCGCCTGCGCTCACTCAAGTCTTCCTCCTCATCTTCTAGGCCAAACGGTGGTGCGGCGGATCCGAGCGCCGGACCGTGCCGCACCCCGGACGTCGTCGTGGTCCACGCGCCGGCATAACGGCGGGTCGGGCCGCTGCTGGGCCTGCGGATCACAGGCATCAAGGCCTGGCGCGACGAGGACGCTCCCCTGCGCCCAGGCGTACCACTGCTGGTCATGAGCGGCGGACAGGGCTCGACGAGCCGGTCAGCGAGGCGCGCGCCATGCGACTACGCGATCGCCCGCGGCATCCCGTCCGCGGATCCTGGAGGATCGCTCGACGACGACCCGTACGAATACCCACCCGCGACCCGTCGATCTTCGGCCGAGCACGGCATGGTCGACCCGCAGGTAAGCGACGGTGACGAGCTCTTCCACGCGGTGCGCACGCGATCCTGGCCTCCGACAGCGTGCTTAGCGGGCGGTAGCAACGTCGCGCACGGCCTGGTTCTACATCGTCACGCTCACCGGCGCCGCCCCTGCCTGGTTCGCGCCGGATGGAGTTCGCCGTGCCGTACGCCTTGCTGGTCCCTCGGCGCCCGCATTTGAGGCTCATCGGCTGAGGGCCGCATCCCGTAAGCATCCCCGGTCAATATTTTAGAACAAACGTTCTTGACTGACTGTTCCGTACTTGAATTGGGACGACGACGAACCTTCATCGAGCCCGCCACGGTGCCGAGCGCGGTTGCCGGCTCCTCCGTGACGACCTGGTGCGGGCCACCGGCGTCAACCGCGCCAGTCTCTACGGGGTCTTCGGCTCCAAGACGGGACTTCTTCCAGCGCTGCCTCACTGAGGCACCGGCTCTTCGCCCCTGAACCCCAGGGCCCCCGGAGCGAATCCACCGACGCCGCCAGCAGCTCGACCTGGTCCGTGGCGTCGGCGGAGCTCGCCCCCGGGCTGCACGCCCCGCGACCGCCCCTGCACCAGGCGGCGTCACTGCCGAGGCGCTCGGTCGACTGTTGAGCGAGCTGGCGCTGGCGTCGGACCTCAACAGCACCAGTTCTTCACCACCGGCGTGGCCTGCCCGGCCCCGCCACCAGCCAGCACACCCCAGCCGACCCGCCCAATGCGCGAGCAGACATCATGAGCCGCACCACCGTCACTATCACCGATACCTCTCCTTGAGCATCGAGCCGCACGGGCTGGACAAAGACTGGTCTCACCTCCCGGCTGGACTTCCCGCCGCGCACGTGCGTGGCGCCACCACCCCGGCCTGCGCCACGACAGCGTTGGCGCGGGCCAGGGCTGCAGATTTGGCGGCAAGCTCGTTGAACCTTCACGCCAACGAACGGCGTTCTGGAACATCTCCGGCTACGAGAACACGTTGGTCATCACCCTGAGGACGAGCGCTTCACGCACTTACCTCACGGTCGACGACCCGCCGCCAACGCCGCCATCCCGCCCGCCCAGGCCTGGAGCCCGTCGAGCCCGCGATCCGGCTAGGCGCCGGCGCCACGCGGCGTGGTACCGCCTGCGCTGTCGGCGCAGGCACGGCATGATCGGGGCGGATGCCACCGGTGACACCGGTCCGGCACCAGCACGCAGGCACCTCACGCCGCCCAACCGGGGCGCAAGGAGTGACCCAATGAGCGCACAGGACCACCGAGATCGACCAGACCACCGACTATCGATAGGAAGGCGACCGCGGTGGCCGTGGCCACGCCCCGCCTCCGGGTTCGCAGCGGAGAAGGTCGGCTGGCTGGCGGGCGATCGGCAAGCCCGCCCCGGCGAGAGGAGTGACCAGCTCCTCAACCACAAGCTGGCCGAGGTCATCGCCTCGCCGTCATCTCCGGGGCCACCATCGCGCCGGTGCGCGAGCCCGGGCTGCGCCACAGGCCGCCAAGTGGCATGCAGCGCCGCCCGACCCCCTCAATACGCAATGCGCGCCATCGGTAGCCGGGAGTACCATTCTTCAGGGCGTGCCGGCCCTCATCCTCGGGGCCGGCACGCCCTGTCGGCTGCCCGTGTCACTCCTGGAGACTTTTCCCTGCCCACGAACCGTTCACGGAAGCCTCCTGCGCGCCCGGCTCCACCCGCCCTTATGCCCTCGACCACGGCTCACCGAGCCGCGGGTAGGCTGACGGAAGCGCCAACGGTAAAGCCGCGTGCGACCTCTGGGCGCCGTCGGCCCACCACCGCGTGATTCCGTTTTTGCCTTCGCAAAACCCGAGGAAACCCGCCCCGAGCGGAGTGCCGCAGATTGCCTGTGTCGTCATCGTCGTCATCGCCACGACGATCGGTATCGCAGTTTCGCACGCGCCTCGCTTTCACTATTGGCGCCCGCATGGCCGTGGGCCGCGCGACCGCGCCGGAGCGCCTGCCCGGTCGGCCGGCGCCTGGCGCTCACGCTGAGCGCGCTCGTGGCCACACCGCGTTCAAGGGCCGCCCCTTCATCAAGCGCCGCCCACTGGCTGGTCATGGTCTCCTCCCCACCGCTGTTCGCGCTCGTGGCCGGTTACGGGCAGGTCCCGCGGTCCGGACCGCTGCCTCACCGGGCACCGCTGCCCGGTGGGCCTGGATCGTCGAGCTCATCGCCCGCTGTCCACGGCCGGGATCGTGGGCCTGACGATCCCGCGTCGGCGCTCGATCTGCCGGGCCGGGCGAGCGGCGCCCCACGCCCCAGACCTGACGGCGGCAAGCGCGTCCGCGCATCGCGCTTCGCCGGTCGACGTCGGCCCAGGCGAAGTTCGTGGAGGCCACGAGCATCGGCGTGGCCGCCTGCGTACTGGCGCGCTGCGGATGCCTCGAGCACGCCCACCTGGCCGCCTCCCCCGACCCGTCCGGAGCACGCACTGGCCTCCTGGTGGCACTTCCTCGCGACGGCCCGGGCCGGTCCCTCCCTTCGCGAGCACCGGCGCCCTGGCAACGCGCGATCCTCAGCTGTCGCCACCATCAAGGTGGTGCTCCGGATGAGCTGGTTCGTCGTCGTGGGCCTCCAGCCCGATGGGCGTGTGGCCTGGCACCGTTCCCGGCGATCCTCTCAACGTCTCGCGAGGCGCCGCGAGGTGGACGGCTCGCGCTCCTGGGCCGCTCCAGCCGCTCATGATCGGCGACGAGCTCCCTCGACCGAGTGCCACCATGGACACGCTGGAGGAGGGCCATGCGTCGCCGACCCGGCGAGGGGCCCGAGGTCGCAGGCGTAGGCCGCATCGAAAGACTTCCACCCGGAAAGGGCCTGCTGGACCTCTCCACATGCACCGAGCGCGGCCGCTGCCAGTGACCGTGCCCGGCGTGGAACACCGGCAAAGCCCTCTGTCGCCCGTAGCCTGTTCGCGGCGCTGCGCGACCGACCATGCGCTGCGGCCGCCCCCTACCTGCGGGCTGCCGGCCCTGGGCGTCGAGCCCGGACGACGTCACCGAGGGAGATGGTGGCCTCGCCCACCTCCGGCGGGCGATAGTCGGCAGGGTGCTGGGCACGCATCGACGGCTCTGGCGCGCGAGACCGACCTGGGCCTGGAGCCGGGCACCGCCCACACCGGCGACGTGCTCGGCGCGCTGCTGGAGGCCAAGGCGGCCCCCACCGAGACGCGGTGGCCACGCGGCCCGCGCTTGGCTGGGGAGTCGTCCTGCCGACGTCCTGTGGTCGTGCACACCCAGGCCTGCGCTCAGTGCGTTCGGTGGACACGAGCACCGACCACGTCGTCGACGCCGTCAGCAGGTGTCATGGAGTCGGCCTTCCCAAGGAGCTCGGCGGCATGTTCCGCAAGCTGAGTCCAAGGAACCGGGCTGCCGGCGCGCAAGCGCATGGACTGGGCCAAGAACCTGACTTCGAAGTGCCGGTCATCGGCGACGACGTCGAGAGCGCCGCGGACGTCGATTACCCGTTCTGGGTGGCGCTGCGGGCGCCTACGAGGACCGCGCCAAGAAGACGACGCGGGCGGTGGCCGAGCTGCTGCACACCGCCGGGTGAGCTGCGGTGCTCGGCGACGCCGAGACCCGACGGGTGACCCGCCCGGCGTGCCGGCAATGAGATCCCTTCACCAGATGCTCGCCGCGCAGAACGTGGAGACCCTGGGCGAGGTCGGGGCGCAGAGGATCGTGGGTGACCTGCGCGCACTGCTTCAACACGATCTCGGTGAGTACCCGCGGATCGGGGCCGCCACGAGGTCCTCCACTACACCCAGCTGCTGGGCCGCCCTGTGCGCAGGGCTGGCTGGTGCCCCCAGCCGCCGCAGGCCGCGGGCGGGCCGGGTTCGCCGGCGGCGCCACCGTAGAAGGCGCCGAGTCGCAGCCGGCGTCCCCGGCTGCGGCGTCGTCGACCGGACGCGGCCAGTAAGGCGGAAAGCGAGCCGACCATCCCGACGGTCACCTACCACGACGCCTGCTACCTGGGCCACAACCAGATCTACTCCCCACCGCGCGAGCTGCTGGAGGCGACCGGCGCGACCACGGTGGAGATGCCGCGCAGCCGCGATCGGGGCTTGCTGCGGCGGCGGCGGGGCGCGTGCTCATGAGGAGACGATCGACGCGGATCGCCGTCGAGCGCTCGCGCGAGGCCATCGGCACCGGCGCGCAGGTCATCGCCACGGCCTGCCCCTTCTGCACCACAATGCTTTCCGACGGCGTCGCCTGAGGGCGGACGACGGGTATCACCGATGTCGCCACCCTCACTGCTGGAGGCCGTGCGCCGCGGCGGGGAAATAGCTGGTCTCCGCCCCGAGATCAGTGCGTTGCGCGCCCGCAGGCCTTCCCAGTACTCCAGGCGCTCACGGATGACGCCGCTCGTGCCCGTTGGCGGTGGGCTCGTAGAGCGGGCCGGCGCTCAACGCCGTCGGGCAGGTAGTCCGCGCCGGAGAAAGCCGTCGGCCGTGTCCGGGTCGTACTGTAGCCCCGCCGCAGCCGAGTTCCTTCATCAGCCGGGTGGGGCGTTGAGGATAGTGGTCGGCGGCATGAGCGAGCCGGTCTCGCGCGCCAGGCGCTGCCCGGCCGTAGCCGCGGTAGACGGCGATCGACCTGGGCGCGGTGGCCAGGTAGACGACCGCCTGCGCGATGGCGAGTCCCCTTCGGGCGACCCCAGGCGCTCGTAGGCGTCCCAGGCCGCCAGTGTCATCTGCAGGGCGGCCGGGATCGGCCATGCCGACGTCCTCGCTGGCGAAGCGCACCAGGCGCCGCGCTACATAGAGCGGGTCCTCGCCCCGCCCAGCATGCGCGCCAGCCAGTACAGGGCGGCGTCCGGGTCAGAGCCGCGCATCGACTTGTGCAGGGCCGAGATGAGGTTGTAGTGCTCCTCGCGGGACTTGTCATACAGGGGCGCCCGGGAGGCGACAACGGCACGCAGCCCCTCGACGTCGAGCGGTTCCGCCGCCCGGCCCGTCGGCGTCCAGCCGCCCGCGTCCTGGGCGGCGAGGACCTGCTCGACCATGCCCAACAGGGTAGCGGCCGTCGCCATCAGCCATGGCATACCAAGGCGGTGCGGGCATCCTCGGTCAGGGCGACGTCGCGGCCGGTCAGGGACTCGGCGCGCGCCAGCAGCTCGGTCAGGGCGGCATCGTCCAGGCGGCGCAGGACCATCACCTGGCAGCGCGATAGGAGGGCGCCACCAGCTCGAAAGCTCTGGTTCTCCGTGGTCGCGCCGACCAGGACGATCGTTCCGTCCTCGACGTAGGGCAGGAAGGAGTCCTGCTGGGCGCGGTTGAAGCGGTGGATCTCGTCGACGAACAGGAGCGTCCCCTGCCCGATATCCGCGGCGGCGGGCCGCGGCGGCGAAGACCTTGCGCAGGTCGGCCACCCCGGAGAGGTCGCCGAGGCCTGCTCGAAGACCAGGCCGGTGCGGTCGGCCAGGAGTCGGGCGATCGTCGTCTTGCCGCAGCCCGTGGGCCCCCACAGGATGATGGAGGACAGGCGGCCGGAGGCGACCATGCGGCCCAGCGGTGCGTCGGCGGCGAGCAGCTGGTCCTGGCCGACGACGTCGTCGAGCGCCCGCGGGCGCAGTCGATCGGGGCCAGCGGGCGGACGGGTCATCGATGAGGCCGGAGCCGTCGGAGCCGGCGTCGTCGAACAGTGAGGGCGAGTCAGTCCGGCGCGTAACGAGCCATGCCCCGAGCGTAGGTCCTGGTGGTGACACGAACATCGGTCGATCTCCGCCCGGGCTCGCCAGCCTCGGCCCGCACCGTCGTGAGGCCACGGGTGACAGGGATGCGGATGTGCGTGGCCGAGGAGTCGGGGCCGTGGGCTCACGGGCGAACGGTAGGCGGCGCCCACCCCAGACCGCTCCAGACCGCCCCCATCCACCCTGCCACTGCGCCCAACGGCGCCGAATGCCCCGGGCCGCGACGTCACACGGACAGCGTCACTTGCACCCTCCATAGATATCATTTTGCTGACTCAAGGAGGTTCTCATGTCCACGTCCCCGTCTCACGCCACCACCTCCCCACCCCGTTGACGCCTCGGACCAGCCCGTCAACGCCCCTCGAGCAGGCCTCCAGTCGGGGTCGACATCACGGAGAAGCCGGGCCCGGGCCGCGGGCCCGGCCCGCCTTTCCCTCGCCCTGCCCTCATCCTGGCGCTCACCGCCGATCGATCACCCTCCTCATCGTCGGCGAGGCGTCGCCGCCGACGCAGGCCGGCTGGCCGCACCGCGCGTCATCGCCGGAGCGTCGGGCCCTCATCGCCTTCCGCTGTTCAGCAGCTTTCACCGTCGTGGTGCCCGGGGAGCACCAGCGCGTCAGTTCCTCGGCTCACATCGGCACCGTGCGCCACACGGGTTTTCGTACTCGTCCCGCCGCTGACCGCCGGCAGGGCGGGTCTCCATCAAGGTCCACAACTTCGAGACCAACGAGCTCAAGGTCAACGACCTGGACGGCAACCCCGTCAACATCGCCGCCATCGTCGTGTGGCAGGTGGCCGACACCGCCCGCGCCGTCTTCGCCGTCGAGGCCTACGAGCAGTTCATCAGGGCCCAGGCCGAGTCCGCGCTGCGCCACGTGGCCACCACCCACCCCTACGACGAGCCGGGCCTGGCGAGACCTGTATGCGCGGCGGCACGGATGTCCTCCGCTGGCAGCCGAGGTTGCGCCTGGGTGGCGCTGGCGGGCCTGAGATCGTCGAGGTGCGCATCTCCTGCTGGCCTACGCCCCGAGATCGCCCAGGCGATGCCCAGCGCCAGCAGGCCGGCGCGTCATCGCGGCCCGCGAGCAGATCGTCGAGGGCGCCGTGTCCATGGTCGACCAGGCCCTCAAGCGCCTCGAGGCGGACGACATCGTCACCATGGACGAGGAGCGCCGCGCCAGATGGTCTCCAACCTCCTGGTAGTGCTCTGTCCGACCAGCGCACCCAGCCCGTCGTCAACACCGGCTCGCTCTACGCTTGAGCCGTGGCCGGTAAAGAGCGCAAGCAGGTCCTGCTCCGGTTGGACCCCGCCGTCCACGCGGCCATCGCCAAGTGGGCGGCGGACGATCTGCGCTCGGTCAACGCACAGATCGAGGTCCTCCTGCGCCGCGTCGACGACGCCGGACGCGGCAGCGTCAAAGGCCGCCCCCATGCGCGGGCGGGGCCGGCCGCGCAAGGACGGTGGGGAGAATGGCAGCAAGAACCGCACCGCCGAGCCGCCCAACGTCGTCGGCCCGGCTGCGGACAGCAAGTAGGCGAGGTGGCCCACTGCTGCCAGACTCGACAGTCCGGTCCGGCCTGCCCCCACGTTCCGGGTGGACCGGACCAGTCGTATGCGGCCGGAACTGCGCACGACAGACGGTGGGAACGTCGACATCTGCAGCAAAGGAACCTGGACCCCGAGCGGGCCGCCGGCAGAACCGCGGATCATGCGGTGTCGCTCTCGCACATTCCAGTCTGGCTGAGGCCTTTGCTAAAGATGTGGACACGAAGGCGACCCGCGGCGCCTGATGTGGCGACGTAGACGGCTACCCGTCTACGTGCGAGGTGACCGCCCGGCACGCGCAGGAGCGGCGCCAGTGCGGCTGCCATGACCAGAGTGAAAGGCGCGGTTCTTGAGGAAGTCCTCCCACCAGCCATCCGCCGGCCAGGAGTAGCCCAGGACCAGGATGAAGGCGAAGAACCCCCATGCTGCCAGGGCAGCCAGCCGGGGCGCGATCCGCGGGCAAGCAGCCCGAGGCCGACCGCCAACTCGAAAGCGGCCGTCAGCAGGCTCAGCCAGCCAATGTTCGCCATGACGAAGCCCTCCATAGCTCTGCGAGCCAGGGCCATAGGACCGTGTCGGCGAAGGGCGCGTAGCTGTGCGGCAAGAAGAGCCCGAAGTAGAGGTGGACCAGCGCCCCGCCTAAGAAGGCGGCGGCGAAGACCACCCGCACCACCGCGCGGTACCGACTCATGGCTCCGTCGCCTCATCCAACATCTCGGCCACCTGATCCGACACCGCCGACCCCGCCGCATCCGGCATCTGAGGGCGATGGGTCGCCCCGAAGTGGCGCACATGGGCCCGCAACAGGGCTCGCGCGCGTTCCTCGGCATCATCACCGGACTCGGCGAGCTGAAGCAGAGTGAGGATCGGCCCGAAGAAGGCCAGCGCCGTGGCCTGCGGGTCGAGGCTGCTCGGAACTCGCCGACGCGGATGAGCCCGGCGAAGATCTCGGCCTGGAAGGCGATGGGCTGCTCGATCCAGTAGTGGCGCAATCGGCGTCCAAGCTCGGGGTCGCGGTACTGGCTGACGATGAACAGGCGGCGCAGGGCGGCGAGCTCGGGGTCGTGGAGGACGGCGTCGAAGAACCCTTCGGCGACGGCTACCAGCCGATCCTCGTCAATGCCGAGGTAGGCGGGCAGGGCGGCGTCGGGCGAGTCGACCGAGACCCCAGGGAAGCGGCGACCTCGGCCATGCGCGCGTCGGCCCGGTCGACGAGGGCGTCGAAAATCGCCTGTTTGGAAGCGAAGTGCTTGTAGACCGAGCCCTCGCGCACGCCGGGACGTCGCGGGCCAGGGTCGCGGATGGAAGTGCCTCCCCAGCCATCCCGGGAGAACCGCTCCAGGGCTACGTCGAGCAGCCTGTCCCGCGTCGAAGGTGAACGATCGTTAGCCATACGACCAGGGTACTGGGACCGGGCGGCTCGAATCTGTCGCAGTCGTTCCCGGCCTGTTGGCGGCGGTCCCGCCCGAAGACCTGCTTCGAGGCGTTACCGCTGAGGGCCTTCTGCCGGCGACCACCGCACTTGCGATCTCGAGTGGTCATCGGAGACGATGACCTGCCCAGACACTGCGCCACCGGACCGGCGGTCACCCAAAACCTGGGCAACGAGACGCTGACCCACTCGCGCTCGTGACCACCGGAGTCGGTGGCGCCGCGATCCTGCTCGGCGTCCTGGCGGGCCGCATCGTTCTGCGGAACCACAAGCCTGTCTGAGAAGCTGTGGTGGTTCTCGTCATCCACGCGCGCCGAGAAGACTGCGGGTATCCACCGCGCCGGAGTACGGGGGATATGAGTAGAGGGGAAATCCGGTGTGAGTTCATGGTTCTGTTTGATGATGCGGTAAGTCCCTGCAGATCGACGGCTGTTACCTTTCCCGAGCGGGTGTCGAAGACGTTGAGCACCAACGGGTGGCCGAACTTCTTGGCCTGTCCCTCGGCCTCGTCCTGGACGGTCCAGGCGGACACGGCCTGGGCACTGGCCTGGATCGCGACCAGAGCCCAGTTGTCGGGCTTGTCCTCCCCCTTGAGGGACACCGTCTCTCCACTGATCGATGTTCTCCACCGTCCCATCTCCGGCGGCGTTGGCAATCCAGCCACCGACATTGACGGGCTGTCCGGCGATCACGCTGAGCCCTCGATTCTCCGGGAGGACAGGAAAGAACCACTACTGCTCCCAGCATTAGGTAGAGCCTCGAGGTCTGCATGACAGGTCGCTGATACTGCGAGTCCTCCTGCTTATCCCGGACGACCACAGCGGAGTGCCCACCGGGTCCCGGAAATCGCCGTCTTCTCCTCGTCCAGTGGCTGAGTTCACGCCCGTCGGCGGTGTCGTAAACCTTGCGGTTGATGACGGCTTCGAATCGGTCAGCTGCACCGCGGGCGCTCGCCCCAGTCACCTGGGTATCAAGAGCGACCCGGCCCGTATTCGTGCTCAGGACCACCACGCGGGTGACATCCATCACCCGAGTCAGTGTCACTGAAGCTGCTCGGGCGAGACATTATGGCGTAGGCGAGCCAGGCACCATTGGCGATGGAAGGCGGACCGCCCACCATAGATACTCGCCCCTTGAGCGGCTCGGCATTCTCGCGATATGAGCGATCATCTGGCTCGGTCGTGGCAAAGCTCCACGTCACCTTTCCGGTTGAGGAGTCCAGCCCGTAGATGCCGTTTCTGGTGACGACAGCGCGCCGCGCACTCCGGCGAGAATCTCATGAACACTGCTGTCATCAAAGGCAGCGGTCCACATTGATCGTGCCGGTCTTCCCTGCCGACGGTCGCGGGCCGCCATTTCGACTGTCGGAAAACCGTCGCGACTGGCCCCCTGCACTGATCGTGACCCGGACGAACCGGTCGCAGAACCTGCTGATGAAATTCGGGACTAGTCATCACCATCGCGGCGACCACCGCAATGCATATGAGCCCTCAGCCCCACAGTCCCGCATGCACTCTCCAACAGGCTTCCGAGCTGCAGAGTCCGCTTGCCGAGCGTACTGCGGAGGAGCAAGACTGCCGGTGACGAGCTGACGACCTTCCCTGCACCTGGATGACCACACCACGGCAGTCTCCGACGTCGAGGCGACGGTCCACGGAGATCCTTCGCTGCCCCTCCGCCTGGGGTGGCGCAGGCGGTCGGCAGACGACGCAGGACCAGGTGGCTCAGGATTGCGAGAACCAGACAGACCCACCTGACTACCAGCCGGCTCGATGTACTCGGGGACGATCGCACCCGACCGCCCAATCATGTCGACGATCCTCCCACTCGAGGAGGAGAAGCAGGAAAGAGACGGCGCCCAATCCACCGACCGCGTACCCGACGATGAGGCCGGCCGGCCACCGGGAGGAAGGTTGCATCTGGCTCGCGGTCCAGGACAACAACAAGACCACTAGAAAAATCTGCCTCGATGCTCCACCCCCGCTGGTCAATGGCACCGGCAGCGCGAACGCAGCGCTCCGCGATGCCCCAGCCCAGCAGGATGAGAGCCGCACCCCCGCCACCAGACGCGCCCCCGCCAGAAAGCTGACGACCGCCCGCTGGCGACGCGAGCTCCGTTGGGCAACTGCGATTGGTGAAAGTGACCCATCCGGCGCCACCGTCATTATCGACCGAGCGGTGGACATCATTGTTCGAGGAAGCCTCGGCTGACTCATCGCCGGAGTCGCCGACCGTCGGCGTCGCATCATTGCTCATGGATGAGTGCCAGACCCTCCACGAGGATTCAACAATGCGGGGAGCGCATCCACCTTTGCCACCACTACGACATACGACACGTGGAGACGCGGGAGTGCCCCCTCATGCGCCGACAGGCCACGCACGGCGGACCCAGAATGCAGGACTCGCATCACTGGGGCACAGCCAGCGAGCATTGGCGTCAGCCTCTGAGCGTCACCATTAAATAGCCTTTCTTGGGATACCGTCGACCGAGAGCCGTCAGAGCTGAGATCGGGATCAAGAGAAACAATCATCCCACCCGGACACAGCGCTACAGGATCGCGCCTCGGTCCTGAACTCAGGGAGTGAAATTTTGACCCATGGATTCGGAGCTGCTACCGCGTCCAGGATCCCCAAGAACCTGACGAGTCGCATCATTCTGCCGAATAGCAAAATCGTCATCAGAGCCGACACGGTTTTGGTCTTTCACCGCTCCGAGAAAACAGCAGTATCTCACCGATCCAGAATATGGCGTGCCCAGCGCAAGACTGCCACTGCCGGTAGCAGTACGGTATGTTCCAGCCGGATCGACAGTCGTCACCTTTCCTGCGCGAGTGTCGAAGACGTTCAGCTCCAATGGGTGGCCATATTCTGCGGCCTCGCTATCGACATACTCTGAACACTCCAGACGGATACAGCCCGAGCGCTGGCCTCAATTCCCACTACGCTCCAACCGCTCTGTCTCATCCATGTTTTTGAGAGGAACCGTGCCGCCGGTATCAGCGTTCTGAATCGTCCCTTTATCGAAATCATTGACGACCCAACCACCAACATTGATGATCCGTCCATTAATCACTTGAGCATCAATACGTCATACGGGTCATCGTACAGCCATTGATCAGACCTCGACCGCACGTAAATACCGATCGGACAGGGTGTCGACGCTCACCCAAGAAGATCTCGATCAGATCCTCCTCCTTGCGCACGAGCAAGAACTGTGGAATGACCTCCAGGTCCCGGATCGCGGCCTTCTCAGCATCCAGAGGCGCGAGTTCGCGACCACTGGCGGTGTCGTAGATCCGACGGTTAATGACAGCCGTGGAATCAGTCAGCTGCACGGTCGGCACCGATCCAGTGACTTGAGTGTCGAGGGCGATGCGACCGGTGTCCGTATTGAGGACCACGACCCGCGTGACATCCTCTCGGAGGGTATCCGCCGTCAGAGTCCTTCAGGCGTCACATCGAAGGCGTAGGCGAGCCACGCACCACTGGGAGAGGTGAAGGCGGACCTCAGCATAGATTTCACACCCCTCAGAAATCTGACGTCGCTTTCATGAGAAGACCTCTTCAGATCCGCCGTGGAGAAGGACCACGTGGTCTCCCCGTCGCGGAGTCCAGGCTATAAACCCGCGATCGGTGACGACGACCGCACCGCGCACTCCGGCAAGAATCTCGCTTCAGATTTCTCTTCGAAAGAGACAGTCCAGACCGACCGAGGCAGCCGGTTGATTCCGACCGGCATTCGCCGCCACCATCTTCTCCACAGTCGGAACCCCTCATGATGAGTGCAAGGCGCTTTCGCCGTCACATGGATGAATGGATCGAGGCGTTTGTTGATGATCGTCGCGCTGCCACGCCGAGCGCCGTAGCAGTCGCCACACCAACGACCAGTCCCAAACGCCAGCGCGTACTCGCTCGCGCGCCTGACTGTCACCTCCCTCCCTCATCGTGCTGAGCTTCCTGCAATGGAAGTCTTGATGCCGCACTGGCCAGAACGTTACTCACGGTGATATCGGAGTCCGCATCGTCACTCACAGTGATATCGGAGTCCGCATCGTCGTCGGACTCAGAGGCGACAGAATTCCGGCTCTCCGGAGAAGGCAGGGAGGCGTGAGCGTATGCACGCCCTGCAATGTTGGTCAGAACAGCGAGAGTGAAACGCCCCACGCCGTGATCAGCTGACCGACGAAACCAGGAATGCTCATGCCCGACCACATGATCTTGACGATGCCGGCCTTGACGAGGGGGTAGGCGATGACGGTGGTGGAGCAAGAACAATGGCCGCGCCCCAGAAGCTGCCGCCGGTCAGCCGCCGAGACGGACGCAGCACCCAGCCGGCGCCCGAGACGACCATCGCAATCAGTACCATCCAGATGCACCATGACTCGTCGCTCACGGGCAGTGGCGAGCGCAAAGCCCCAACGAAGCCCCTGAGCGCCAAGACAAAGACCGCGATCCCCGCCGCCAGACTGATGCCGATGAGAAGACTGAAGACCAGCCACCTGCGCCCTGACGGTCGTCGGGAAATCAGCATCGGACGGATCCGGCTGCTCGTCGATCATCGAACCATCTTGTCTCCCTCGTCACTCACGGAGCCAGTCTCGAATTCCCAAGACACGGCGGACAATGGGGAGCCCGGAACCACCTCGGTCGGATACGGGGGCGTTCCCTGCGCAGGGGCGGGCGGCGAGCCGGAGGCTGTGGCAACAAGCCCCGCCATTAGTGACAGGGCCCATGGCCCAGGGGAGACTAGTGAGGTGAACGGACCCACCTCGCGGCCCCTCACCCCACGGGGCCGCACGCGACACGCCTGGTAGGACCGGCGACGCTCTTCGCGGCGTCTCCGTTCGGGAGGACACCACCATGACCTTCACCCTACTGATCACCTGCACCGCCTCGACGCCACCGCGGCCTTCCCACCCGTGGCGGGCAGCGAGGAGCAGCGCGCCTACTGGGTCACCCCCACCCTCCTGGCGTGGCCGCTGTCCCTGCTGCCCATGGGGATGGACCGCGCCGGCGTCGTCACCGACGCGGGCGACCCCGTCCCCGGCTCCGGCCCCGCCCCTGCGTCTCATCACGGCACCCGACGGCGCGCAGCTGCCGTCCACGGGCGGATCCTGGGCGCGGAGGGTATGCCCGCCCGACGGTGACGCCCTTGCGCGTCGTCGGGAACCCGCCCGGTGACGTCCTCGCCGCCTGCCCCCACCTGGAGGGGCCACATCGCCCTGAGCGCGACCGATGCCACCGGCGCCCCCTTGCTCGACGAAGATGCCGTCGCCGCGGCCCTGACCGGACAGGTCGCGATCGCCCAGTACGTCGGGGCCCCTGACCCCACCGAGGTCGCCGACGTCGGCGGCGCCCGGCTCGACGCCTCACCGGCGTGCAGACCGCGATCCTCCTGGACCATCTCTACGCCGAAACCGCCACCCGCGCCGAGCTGGGCGTCACTTTCCGCGATGGCCGCCCATCCTTCGCCCTGTGGGCACCCACCGCCCAGGCCGTCACCCTCCTGACCTGGGAGACCGGCGACCCGCTGGGCTCGGTGCCGGAAGTACCCGGCCCGCCAACCCGCACTGCGGCCGTGCGCGCGACGACGGCCGCTGGGTCGACAACCGGCCCGGCCAACCGGACGACGCCGGAGCGAACGAGTCGGACCTGGGCCGGCCAGGCTCCCCCATCACGGCCGGCTGCCAATACCTGTGGGAGGTGCGAGTTCTACGTGCCTCCACCTGCGGGTGGAGACCAACATCGTCACCGACCCCTACTCGACGGCCCTGACGACGGACTCGACCCGCTCGGTCGCCGTCGACCTGGCAGAGGCGCGCCTGGCCCCCGAGCAGTGGGCCCAGGCCCCGGCACCAACAGTGCGCAACGACTCGGCCCGCAGCATCTACGAGCTCCACCTGCGGGACTTCTCCGCGGCCGACGAGACCGTCCTGCCCGAGCTGCGCGGCACCCTACCGGGCCTTCACTGTTGCCGGCTCCGCGGGCGTGCGCCACCTGGCCGAGCTGGCACAGGCCGGCATGACCACGATCCATCTGCTGCCCACCTTCGACATCGCCACTATCCCTGTGAGCACCGCGGCTCCCAGCTTCCCCGCGGATCCTCCGAGGCGCACCCGGCCTCGGCCGACCAGCAGGCGGCCGTCGAGGAGGTGGCTGACGACGACGCCTACAACTGGGGCTATGACCCCCTCCACTGGGGCGCACCCGAGGGCTCCTACGCGACCGAGGGCCACCAGGACGGCGGGGCGCGCATCATCGAGTTCCGTGAGATGGTCGGGGCCCTGCACGCCCTGGGCCTCCAGGTGGTCCTCGACCAGGTTCATACAACCACGGCCGCCTGCGGGCAGGACCCGCTCAGCGTCCTGACCGGTGGTACCCGGCTACTACCACCGGCTCGACGCCGTCGGGCGGGTGACGAGCTCGACCTGCTGCGCCAACACGGCCACTGAGAACGCCCTGTGCGAGCGCCTCATGGTCGACTCGGTGGTGCGCTGGGCCCGCTGGTACCGGGTCGACGGCTTCCGCTTCGACCTCATGGGCCACCACCCGCGCGCCGTCATGGAGCGCGTGCGGGCGGCCCTGGATGAGCTGACTATGGCCGACGACGGCGTCGACGGCCGCTCGATCTACCTGTACGGGAGGGCTGGAACTTGGGGAGGTCGCTGGGCAACGCCCTGTTCGTGCAGGCCACCCAGGGCCAGCTCGACGGCACCGGGATCGGCGCCTTCAACGACCGCCTGCGCGACGCCGTCCACGGCGGGGGCGCCTTCGACCCCGACCACCGCGTCTTCCAGGGCTTCGGCACCGGTCTGCTCACCCAGCCCAGCGGCCTGGATCACCGCAGCTGGAACGAGCAGTCGGCGGACCTGCCCACCGCACCGACCTGGTGCGCTTTAGCCTGGTGGGCAACCTCAAGGACTTGCGCAGACGATCTCGGACGGGACGGTGCGCCGCGGGATCGACCTCATCCACAACGGCGCCAGCGGCCGTCGCCTCCCAGCCCCAGGAGAACGTCAACGACGTCGACGCCCACGACAACGAGACGTTTCTCGACCCGCTGGCCTGCAAGTTGCCCCAGGGCATGCCGGTGGCCGAGCGGGTGCGGATGAACACGGTGTGCCTGGCCACGGTGACACTGGCGCAGTCGCCGTCCTTCTGAGCGCGGGCACCGAGCTGCTCCGTTCCAAGTCCCTGGACCGACTCCTACAACTCGGGGGACTGGTTCAACGCCATCGACTTCACGGGGCAGTCCAACGGCTTCGGACGGGCCTGCCGCCGGCCAGCCGCAACGAGGGCTCCTGGGCCATCCAGGGGCCGCTGCTGCAGGACGCCTGGCTGCGGCCATCGCCCGAGGAGACTCGCGGCGGCTCGCTCCCAAGCCCTGACCTGCTGCGGCTGCGCGCCTCGACGCCGCTGTTCAGCCTGGGCTCCACGCGCCTCATCCAGGACAAGCTGACCTTCCCGGGGGCGGGGCTTCGCGCGCCGGCCGGTGTGGTCGTCATGCTCATCGACGACACCCGGGGCGGCCAGGACGTAGACCCCGAGCTCGACGCCGTCCTGGTGGTCATCAACGCCTCGGGCAGACGCTCACCCAGCCGCTGCCCGAGCTGACGGGCCGGGACTCCCGCCTCCCCATCCAGGGCCGAGGGTGCCGACGAAGCGGTGCGCCGCACCGGCTTTCGACCGCGCCAGCGGGACGATCTCGGTGCCCGCGCACCGTGGCCGTCCTGGTGCAGAAACAGGCGGCCTGAGCGCCCACCTCTCAGGCCCGGCCCAGGACGTCGGCGAGATGATGACGCCGCCGCGCAGGGCCAGCAGCACCAGCTGGACCCGGTCGCGGCAGCCGGTCTTGGACAGTAGGTGGCTCACATGGGTCTTGACCGTGGGCATGGACAGCCACCGCGGTCGCAGATCCTCCTGGTTGGTCAGACCCAGGGCGATGAGCGCCAGTGATCCGCGCTCACGCTGGGTCAGGGCCGCGACCTGCTGGGAGGCTCCGCCGCTCGGACCTCCTCGACCGAGTCCTCAGAGGCGTGGCGTCCGGTACCGGCCTCGTTTCCCACGCCGACCCCACTGACCTGGGCCGGTGCGCACTGCGGTGAGCAACCGGCGCGTGGGCCCCGGGGAGATGACCGAGTCGCCGTCGTGGACGGTGTGGATCGCGGTGATGAGGTCCCGTGGCGGGTGTTCTGAGCAGGAAGCCTGCCGCACCGGCCTCGATGGCCCCCATGACGTAGCCATCGGTGTCGAAGGTGGTCAGGATGACGACCCGACCGGGTGGTGCCGCGGGCCATGAGCTCGCGGGTGGCGGCCAGCCCGTCCAGGCCCGGCATCTGCATCGTCGAGCAGGAGCACGTCGACGGGGTCTGCGGCGTTGCGCATGAGGGCGTCGTTGCCGTCGACGGCCCGCCAGACGACTTCCATGCTCCGGCTGCGCCCCCAGCAGCATGGCCAGCCCATGGTGAACAGCGGCTCGTCATCGGCCAGACCCAGGCGGGATCACAGGCGCCCCCTTCTTGACGTCTTCTCACGGGGCAGTATCCGCTCTCCAGGGTCTCACTGTGCGATTTCGTGCTGGCGAAGTACCGATGACCTCCTGCGAAGTTCATCATATGAGCACGATTGACCTCACTCTGGGACGACGGGGAGCTCCGCCATCACCCGCCAGCCGCCCTCGGGCGTGGGCCCGGCGGTGAAGGGAGCCGCCGAGTTCGGCGACCCGGTCGCGCATCCCGATCAGGCCGAAGCCGCGGTGCACGGGTCCGTTTTTCCGTCCCCTCGCTCCCTTCCGGCGCATCCGCCGCCTGCTGCCGATGATGCGGCCCGCCTTCGGGGCCGGGGCGTCTCGACGGCGAGGACGGCGCGGCCGATCCCGGTGCTCAGCGAGACGGTCGTGGTCGCCCCGGGGGCGTGGCGCAGCACGTTGGTCAGCGACTCCTGGGCCACCCGGTGGAAGACCCGTCGCCGCCGGGGAGCCGCTCGGTCGGGTCGGTCTCCAGGGTGACGGGAAGTCCCGCATGCCGCGCCTGGTGCACCGGTTCGCGCAGAAGATCCTCTCATGGTCATGCGACTCGACGCCGCAGGTCCGGTTCCGGCAGCGTCCCGGTCCCCGCATCAACCGCTTCAGCAGTCTCGTCTGCGGGGCCCGCACTGGCACCGGTACCGCCCGCACCAACAGCGCTGGCGGCTGCGACGCTCGGAGGCCTCCGAGCCAGCGGCCTCGGAGCGCAGGATGTCGACCAGGGCGCGCACCTCGTCCACCGAGCGACGGAAAGTCTCCCCGATGACGGCCAGGGCCTCATCTGCGGCGGCCGGGTCCGTAGCCGTGATGGGCGCGGGCGCCCTCTGCCTGCATGGCGATGACGGTGAGGCTGTGTCCGAGCAGGTCATGGACGTCGCGGGCGATGCGCTGCTGGTCTCAATCACTGCGAGACGCCGCTCAGCGGCCTGCTGCGCCTCGAGCACCGCGGCCCGTTCGAAGGCCTGGTTGTAGCGGTCACGGCTGCGACGGCGCGCGGCACCGACGAAGGCCGCCACCGAGACCAGCAGCCAGGCGTTGGTGAGAAGGATGAGCCGTCCGGCACCTGCGTGGACCTGGTCACCGATGAGCTCATGCGCCCGCGTCGTCGCGGCGGCCGCCCCACCAGCTCGAGGACGAGCCCCACCCACCGCCACGGTGCCTCCAGGCGGACTGCGTTGTCTCCACCGCAATCAAGCCCGTCACGACGAAGAAGATGGAGAAATCGGTGAACACCACGAGGTGCACGCTCAGGCAGATGCCGGCCACGATGACGAAGAACAGCGGGGAGTGGCGCCTCACCACCATGGCCAGCGCACAAGCCACCACCAGAAGGAAATAGAGCGCTGGTGCTATGCCCCGGTGGGCCCGTCTGCCGCCTCCGACCGACCGATGAGAGACAGGAAGAGGAAGGCGAGGGCGACGACGACGTCGGACGCAGTCGTCCACGGACCCGACCGCGGGTTGCGCCAGGCGGCCGGAATCGGACCCGCCTGCGGCAGGTGCCCGCCGACGTCGGCACGGTCTCCACCGATCCCGCCTGCGCAGCCTCGACGCCTCGACGTTTTCTCATGCCCGAACCGTACCGCCGTGGCGGTGCGCCCCGGAGGCCCGAGCAGGGATTTCATACCCGGGTATGAGCAGGGCAGGAGGACCCGCTCCGAGCAGACCACGGACCGATGATCTCCCTGTCCGGCGCGGGCAGGCTTCTGCCATGACGACTCTCACATCACTTCAACCTCACCCACACCTTCCAAACACCGACGACGACTGGCGCACCGGGGCTACCGGTCGACCAGCAGCCCCGGACCGCTCAGCAGTCCTTCCCCGGCTGAGTCCCGACCACGGCGCACCGGTGCTCGACCGGCTCCCCGGACCACTGCGGCACCCAGCCTCGTCTCCCCGCCGCGGCGCCCGCACAGCCGGCCCCCAATCCACAGACCGGAACGGCGTCGCCACGGCGGCCGACGACGCCGTCGTCCTCACCCAGGACCTCACCAAAACCTTCTCGGCGCGCACCGTTGTCGACGGCCTGAACCTCGTGGTGCCGCGAGGGAGCATCTACGGCTTCCTCGGACCCAACGGCTCGGGCAAGTCGACCACGATGAAGATGCTGCTGGGACTCCTGGCACCCACCCGCGCGCAGATCAGCGTGCTCGGGCGGCCCTTCACCCCGGCCACGCAGCGCCGAAATCATGTCGCGCACCGGCTCCATGATCGAGCACCCGCCCGGCTACAGGCCACCCTCACGGGCGCCGAGAACATGCGGATCGCCGCGAAGATGCAGGGCCTGAGCGACCAGCAGGTCGACCGCGCCCCTGGCCCTCGTGCGCCTGACCGAGCACAAGGGACCGCCTGCGTGCACCTATTCCATGGGCATGAAGCAGCGCCTCGGGATCGCCCTGGCGCTGGCCCGGAGCCCGAGCTGCTCATCCTCGACGAACCCACCAACGGCCTAGACCCGGCCGGCATCGAGGAGGTGCGCCGCCTGCTGGTCGAGCCTCCGGCGAGGGCATCACCGTCATGGTCTCCAGCCACCCTGCTCGACGAGATCGACCGCATGGCCTCCACACTCGGCATCCTGTCGGCCGGTCGCCCTCGTCTTCCAGGGCACACGCGCCGCGCTCATGGAGCGCTCGGTGCCGGACATCCTCGTCGTCACCCCGACGCCGCAGGCCCTCCTGACCTGCGCAGATCCTGGCCGGGCTCGTACCGGCGCAGGCCCCCGGCGCAGCTGGCGCCCCCGATCAGCCGAACGGACCGGTACTGGTGCGCGCAGCGCGTGCGCATTCCGGGGATGTCGAAGGGCGCCGTCGCCGAGCTCATCAACCGACTGGCCGCCGCCGGCGTCGAGATGCACGAGGTGCGCCGCGAGGCCCAGAGCCTGGAGGACATCTTCATGGACCTCACCGGACGGGGAGGTGTCCTGTGATGACCAGCGCGCACTCTCATCAGCACCCATCCTCCCAGCCCCCACCGCGACCGGGACCGCCGGCTCAGCGAGACCTGCGCCGTCGGCGCGCGGCTCCCGCAGCACCCGGACATCCGCAGCACCCGGCTTCTTCACGTCCGTCGCGTCGAAATCCTCAAGATGCGCAGGCTGCGCGTGCCGCTGGTGACCGTTCTGCTCCTCGTGGCCTCATAGCGATCAGCACAATGGAGCTGTTCTCCCTGGCCAGGGCGAGGGACGCTGGACACCCCTCCTCTCAGCCCCTGGGCGGCTCTCCTGCTGAGCACGGCCCTGTTCAACGCCCTGACGCAGCCGATCTTCGTCGCGATCCTCGCCAGCCGGCAGACCGATATCGAGCACAGCGGGGCCGGGTGGAACCTGGCGGCCACGTCGGGCCTGACGCCTGGAGCCCTGTGCCGGGTCAAGCTTCGCAGCGCTGTCGCTCCTCATCGTTCCCGCGGCCATCGCCGAGAGCGCGGTCCTCATCGTCGTAGCGCGGGCGATAGGGGTGTCCCTCCCGCTCGACATCGGCCCCTGGGTCACTATACGGTTCTGCTCGCCCTGGTCAACACGGCGAGTGCGCCTACCACCTGTGGCTCGCAGCCGTGGTTGAGAACCAGCTGGTCGTCATGAGCGCGGGGCTTCTGGGCGGTTTCATCGGCGTCTACATGATGCTCGCCCCGCCAATCGCTGGCGAGGCTGCCGCCCTGGGGATATTACGCCATCATCACGCCCGTGACGATATCGATGGTGAACGGCCACGGCGCCACGAGCACATCAGGTGCCCGCGGGCTGGGTCGTGGGCTTTCGTCGTCCCTGACCGCCGTCATCTTCACTGCCGCACCCGCCGGCTCGACCGGGATCGAGAGGTGATCCCCATGAGCACGCCTGTCCACACTTCCACCATGCCCCGCGGCGCCGGCTTCGCCCGTGACCTGCCCCGGCTCAACCCAGTGCCCGACCCGCCCCCGGCCGAGATCACAGCACCGGGCCGCAGCAGCGGTGGTAGCCGAAGCGGCTTTCGCCTCCCTGCTGGCCGCCAGAGGCCATCAAGCTCAAGAGGTCCTCGGCGTGGGTGGTGGTCATTCTGCTGCCGCTGCTGGCGGTGTTCGCCGGTACCTTCAACTTCACGCGAACCGGGAGGTCCCAGACGTGGGAGTCCCTCACCTCCCAGATGACGGTCTTCACTCGATGTTCTTCTGCCTCTGGGGTGGCACTGCTGACCCTCAACCGTATGGCGGGTGGAGCACCGGGGCACGAGCTGGAACGCGATGCGCACCACTCCCCACTCTCCGATAGCCGTGGCGCTGGCCAAGACCCTGGTCATTTTCGTGCCCGTACTGGCGATGCAGGTGGTCTTCATGGTCCTGGCATGGATCTCGGAACGTTCATCATGGGGCCTGGGGCCCGCGATGCCCCTGGTCTTCATCGTGGCGGACCTCCTCGCGATCGTGGGTGCGCTGCCACCGATCGCGGTGCAGTCGCTTTCTGAGCATGCTCGTGCGATCCTTCGCCGCGCCCGTGGCGGTAGCTTTCGTCGGCTGCGTCATCGCCACCGGCTTGGAGGCGAGTCAGAGCCCCGCTGGTCTACGGCGTCCCGCAGGGCATTCTCAGCATGACTCTGCTCCTGGGATCATCAGCCATGTCGACGGCCGGGAAGCTGGACGCGGCGAGCATACCTCCCTCCTGGCTGCCATTGTGGGCCTGGGGGCCGTCCTGTGGGGCCTGCTGGCCCTCGTCGCCCGCCGCACCGGGGCGTGCGCTAGCAGATCGGCCCAGCGCACCCGCCCAGCGCCGTTGGGGACGTACATCTCCTGCGAAAACTGTGGGTTTTCCCGCAGATGACTGAGGGCAGATCTCAGTCATCTGCGGGAAAAAGTACGTTCCCGATGAAAAACGCAGTCGCCAACCACACCGCCCGGGAGTCACCCAGTTCAGTGCATCTCCAGGCACTATCCAATGCGTTTGCTCCGCCTGGCAGGCGAATCGTGTCCAAACGGGACGACTTTGAGCTCTTCAGCAGTCACGCTCTTCAGAGCAACATGGCTCTGACCTGCATAGATGCACAACGCCTCGCATAAGCGCCGCGTCAATGTCGTCCCATTTGGACACTTTTACCTCAAGGCGGCCAAGACAAGGGCTTATCCGGCACCGCCCCCTACGAACCCCTACGAAGGCGGCGGCGAGCCCACCACGCCCTCGAGCAGGGTGCGTCGGTCGATCCGGCGAGCGGCCTGCCGGTCGGATCGGAGGTTGTCATGCATATTGCTCTGCGCGATCTTCGAGTTCTGACACATGGCATGCCCTTGGGGTTGTCCACGGTGACGGAGACGGCAACGGGAAGGACGGGGCGGACATCCCGTCCGCCCTGCAGCCCGGTCGAACGGCGAGGTACCGATCAACCCTTGCGACGACGTCTCATGAGGTACCACCATCGGCATCCACGCATAAGACTTGCTTCACACCTTACGTCGACCGCTCGGTTAATCACGTCCCTCGGCCGAGGCCGGCCGCCTCGACCCTCAGGCGTCGAGCAGAGAGCGCAGGTTGCGCACGTAGCGCTCGAAGGCCACCCTCCCCTCAGGAGTCAACGCCAGAAAGGTGGCTGGACTGCGTCCGGCATAGGTCTTGTTCTGCTGGACATACCCCGCCCCCTCCAACTTGGACAGATGGGTGGACAAGTTGCCAGCCGTCATGTCCAGCAGCTCGCGCAGCCGCGGGAAGTGCAGCTCGTCACACAACCGGGCACGGCGGCCAGGGTCGCCATGATCCGCAGGCGGGCCTGGGCGTGAATGACGGGATCGATGTCGACCTCGAGGCGGCGGAGGCGCCCATGACCGGCCAGATCTGCCGGCTTGCCGCCCAGGTCTCGGAGCCCGCACGCCCTTCCTCCTCCCCCTCGGTCCCTTCCGGGGCTTCTCGGCCATCTCACGCACCTCGCTTCGTTCTCGTTACGGCACTGATGATGGCGGCCACCAGCATGCCGCCTCCTCCGGCCACGGACATGATCCACCAGGCCCAGGGGCATGCCCGACAATCGTGACCACGAGGGTGACCAGGAGGATCCAGCCACCCAGAATCCCCATGACCGTCTCATCCCACAGCGCGGCGCTCATGAGGGAAGATGACGCCGACGACGAGGCAGGGCAGGGCGTTGGATACCAGGCTCGCGATCTCGTTGGCCCGAGCCGTGCTGACGCTGGCCAGGAAGCGGCGTTCGCCCGCCCCAGGATGATGGCGCACAGCGGCATCCTGAGAGCCCAGGCGAGGCTGTAGTAGGTGCCCTCGCGGCTGCTTCTGGCCGCGGATGCCGCGCGCCTTGGGGATGATGTAGGCGAAGGTGAAGAGCAGCGCCGCCGCGAGACAGCCGCAGAAGAACAGGTACGGCACTCTCGGCATGTCATAGTCCGGCTCGCGATAGAGGGCGAGCGCGGCATAACCGACCAGCCAGGCCAGCCCTCAGGCGGTCAGAGCGGGAGCCGCCTTGATCTCGTGGCGCTTGAGATAGGTGCTCCGCTGGGCGTCAACGACGGCGAGACCTCTTCAGGCCCCTGCTGAACCTCGTGGTGCTGAGTCGCAGCACCATGATGAACCCCCTTGCTCAGAGAGTGGTTTGCAGTTTCAAACCACACCTCCAGGATAGCGCCCTTGAGTTTGCATTGCAAACTACTTTGAAGATAGGCGACTATCGTTGGGGGTGGGCGGGATAAACACTCGAAGGCAGTCGTTGGCCACTGCGGGTCGACGGGAGCGCCGCAAGGAACGGTGAGGCGAATGGCCGCCGAGAGACCCACACTGTCCGCCCCTCCTACGCCGCACGGGTCCTCCTGACGGGGAGGGTTTGCACAGGGTCGCCTCCCAGAATCGGCTCCATGACTGATGCGGCACCAGGCTCACCCCATCGGCAGGCGGCCTCACCGACACCCCGGCGCCGATCGATGCCACCGAGCCACCCACGCCGACGACCACCGACCCACCCGTCGCCGTCACCGTATCACCCGCCCCTACACCGTCGGCCGGATCGGCCTCCACCTCACCGGTCGGCATCCCGGTCATCGGCGTCGCCCCGGCACCCGAGCCCGCCCCCGCTCCCGGCCCGCAGCCCCGTGCTCGACGACGCTCCTGGTGGACACCACCGCGCACCGTCTGCGCCGCACCGAAGACCTGCTCGACCTGACCCTGACCCTCCCTGGGCATCGGCGCTCGTTCTGATCCTGGCGATCTACGCCCGCCAGACCACGACCGGCGTCACCCAGGACGTCCAGAACGCCCTGGCGGTGGTGCTGCGTCGCATCCTGGTCTTCCCCTGCAGGCCGTCGAGGGACTGACCACCTTCATCGTGCCGCTGGCCGTGCTGCTGGACCGCCTCCTGCGCCGCTCCTGGCGCTCCTGCGGCGAGGCCGTCATATCGGGGATCGCCGGGTACGCGGTCGCCGTCGCCGCGATGACCGGCCTGGTCACATGGGGCCGGCCGCCCTGGTCATGGGTCTGACGGTCACCGCCTCGGGCACCGCCCAGCTGGGCGTCTCCACCGTCTTCGCCTCGATGGCGGGCTGCTCACGGGCGCCGGCGACCGCAACAGCTCGACGACGATGCGTTCGGGCTGGGCGGCTCTGTGGGCGATCCTCGGCCTGGCTGTCCTGCGCGGCGCCCTGACTCTGCCCGGAGCGGTCCTGTCGCTGCTGCTGGGCCGCACCGTCGGCCTGCTGGTCCGTTACGTGTTCGGAGTGGAGGACCGCCGCGCCCACGGGGTCACGCTCGTGCGCGCGCGCTGCGCCGGGCCGGGATCGACGCCGTGCGCGTCGTACGTGCATGTGGACCGCGCCCCGAGGCGCGCGCCCGGGTCGTCACCACCGATGCGCCCCTAGGCTACACCGAGCAGGTCCGTGAACAGGTGCGCGACAACCCGCTGACATCGGACACCCTCGACGAACGGCGCCGGCCCGGCCGCGCCATCGACACCTGATCATCCCGCCGACGAGATCCCTGTTCCCGCCGCAGCACCAGCCGCCGAGCTGGCTACCGGCCCTGACTGCAGACCCGCAGGCCGAGCCGGTCGCCTCCCCGCCTCGACCCGAGGCCGTCGGGCCTCGGCGGGCGCCAACACGATCAGGCCGGCCACCGACGTCGACCTGGCCGCGGTCCTCGCCGAGGCCTCCAGCGACGCCCTGTCGCAGAAGCGGGCCTCGGTCCACCGGATGTACGCCGTGTGGGACTCGGCCGGCGAGCGCCGCAATGTCACCCTCCTCGACGCCGACCGGCAGGTGGCCGGATTCCTATCCAACATCTGGGACCAGATCCGCGTCAGGGGCCCTGTCCCCCACCCGCGACCCTGTCCCTGCGGCCGGCCGCCGAGCACGCCGCACTCATGACGATGGAGGCGCGCCGCGCCCGCGTGCGCACCCCCGGCCTGCTGGGCATGGCCGAGGCCGCCGAATCGGTACTTCTCGTGACCGATCACGTCGTCGGCGCCCGGTCCATCAGCGACCTGGGGGCCGAGGTGGACGACGACGTCCTGGACCAGCGTGGGGCCAGCCCAGCGGGCCCACACCGCAGGTCTGGCCCACGGGAGCATCGACGCCTCGAGCGTCGTCGTCGATGCGGCCGGGCGACTGTGGCTCCTGGACTGGGCCTCGGGCGAGACGATCTCCTCCGAGCTCTCCCGCCGCGTGGACCTGGCTCAGGCCCTGGCACTGACGGCTCTGAGCGTGGGGCCGAGCGGGCCATCGACGCCGCCTCCCGCTCACTGACCACCGCGCAGCTGGCCTCGATCGCCCCCATGCTTCAGCGGGTGGTGCTGCCGCGCCAGACCCGCGAGGTCATGGGGCGGCGCGGCGCGAACCGACAGGTCCTCCAGGACCTGCGCGACGCCCTCGTGGCCCCTCACGCCCACGGCCGACGCCGAACCGGCCCGCCTCAACCGCTTCTCCACGCGCACCGTCCTCATGGCCGTGGTGGCGCTGGTGGCGGTATGGACGCTGCTGGCCCGGCTGGACTTCCAGCAGGTCAGCGCCGCTGTCTCGCAGGCGAACATCTGCGGATGCTGGCGGCCCTGGCCTTCCCGGTGGCGACCTACGTGGGCGCCGGGCTCACGCTGGTGGCCTTCAGCCCCGAGCGGCTGTCGCTGTGGCGCTCCACCGAGGTGCACCCAGCCAGCGCCGTCGTGTCATTGGTGGCTCCGGGCCGGCGTCGGCGGGGCGGCCATCAACCTGCGCTTCTCAACCGCAAAGGCGTGCCGACGGCGGTCGGCGTGGCCACGGTGGCCCTGGTGCAGGTGGTCCAGTTCATCGTGACGGTGGTGCTGCTCGTGGTGCTGGCGGCGATGACCGGCCAGTCGACGGGGCTGACGCTGCCGTCGGGCTGGGTTCTGGTCGCGGCCGGCGCCATCGTCGTGGTGGCGGCGGTCGTCCTGGTCATCCCTCAGGCGCGCACCTGGGCGTGGGCCAAGATCGAACCCACTTATCGCCAGGTGTGGCCACGGCTCGTATGGGTCATGTCCAACCCGGATGCGGCTGGCCCTGGGGGTCGGCGGCGCGCTCATGCTGAGCCTGTCCTACATCCTGTCCTTCCAGCGCGAGCCTGTGGTCCTTCGGCTACACGGTGCCCTTCGCGGTCCTGGCCATCACCTACCTGGCCTCCAACACCGTGGGCTCGATCGTGCCCTCCCCCGGTGGCATCGGGCCGGTCGAGCTGGCCCTGACCGCGGGGCTCGTCGCCGCCGGCGTCCCTCACGGGGTGGCGCTGTCGACGGCGACCGTTTACCGCCTGGTCACTTTCTGGATCCCTGATCCCCGTGGGCTGCGCTCAGCCTCCAGCGCCTCCAGAAGGTCGGGGACCTGTAGGTCCGCGACGCTGAGCCGGCTAGCGCCGGACGGCAACGGAGCGCCCGGGCCGTCCATGCAGCAGCTACTCGTTGCCGTGGCAGGTGTAGGCCTTCTTGGGCATGGTGCCGGTGAGCAGGTAGGTGTCGACGGCGTCGTTGATGCAGGCGTCGCCGCCGTAGGCGGTGTGCCCAGTGCCCTCCCAGGTCAGCAGCTGGCCGGAGTCGAGCTGATCGGCGAGGGACTGAGCCCACGCGTACGGGGTGGCCGGGTCCCCAGTGGTTCCCACCACGAGGATGGACGGCGCGCCGCGGGCATGGATCTGCGTGGGCTTGCGGGTCCCGTTGTGCCCCCACACGCTGCACACCAGGTCCATGCCGACCGCAGTATTCCCGAAGATCGGGGCCACGCGCTTGGCCTCCTCGTACTGCGCGGCCCAGGTGGCCGTGTCACCCTCCACCGGGTAGTCCAGGCAGGTGACGGCCTGGAAGGCGCCACCACTGTCATCCTTCGAGGCTGCGGCCTGGTCCTCCTGGGCCGCGAACAGTGAGCCGTCGCGGTAGTTGATGGCCTGATCCAGGGCGGCTGGTCAGGGGTGCCCAGGCCTGCTCGGAGGAGTAGAGGTACTCGCTCAAGGCACTGACGATGTCCGAGCCGGCCACCGTTCGGTTCGGGTCACTGGTCACCAAGGGGCTGCTGTTGGCGGAGGTGACGAGGTCACGGACCTGCTGGACTCCGGCGTCGGTGCCGCCGCTCAGCGGGCAGCCGGTGGAGGCCTGGCAGTAGTCGACGTAGGTGCGCAGCGCCTGCTCGAAGCCCGTGGCCTGTCCCCGCGCCTGGTCGGCGAGGGACATGGCGGGGTCGATCGCGCCGTCGAGCACCATGCGCCCCGTGTTGGCGGGGAAGTGCTCGGCGTAGACGGCTCCCAGGTAGGTACCGTAGGAGAAGCCCAGGTAAGTCAGTTTCTCCTGGCCGGCCAGCGCCCGTAGGATGTCGAGGTCCCGGGCCGCGGAGACGGTGTCGACGTGGTCGAGCAGCGCGGCGGGCTTGGTGTTGGCGGCGCACTGGTCGGCCAGATCCTGGAAAGACTGCCGGGTCGCCTCCGACCACTCCTCGAAGGAGTCGGTACCCGAGGCGGCGCCGGCGGATGCCGCTGCGGAGGGCTCAGCGGTACTGGCCGAGTCGTCGTCAGCGTGCAGTGATGGCCGTGGAGGAACCCCACTCCGCGCGGGTCGAAGCCGATGGACGTCGTAGGCGCTGAGTAGCTCGGGAGCGAAGGACGTGCCGGCCTGCTCGGCGAAGGCGACCCCGGAGTCGCCGGGGCCACCGGGGTTGATGAACAGGGCGCCCTGCGGGTGACCGCCGGTGGCCGCGCGCTTCTTCATGGCGATCGAGATGGTCTCGCCCCTGCGGTTTGGCGTAGTCGAGAGGAACGGTGACGACGGCGCAGCTGAAGGTGGCATCGTCGGTTCCTTCTGGAGGCGCCAGCCGTGCTGGTCGCACCGCCGGAGCCCGGGGCGGTTGCTGCTTCCCGCCGACGTCGTGGCGGCGGCGGCCGTTGTGGCGGTACTCGATTGGGCGGTCTTCCGAGACCTTCTCCATGCGCGCCGGTGGCGCCGCAGGGGTACCAGTCGACGGCCCGATGGTAGAAGGATTCCAGGCCCGACGGAATCGGGCCTGCGACGGTGGCCGAGCCACCTGTTGCGGGGGCCAGTCCCGTCCCAGCAGGCACCAGGCACCCTCCGACGAGGACCGCCAAGGCACCAACGCTCGTTCGACGAGGGCGTGCTGAATTTGCTGTCGCCGCGGAGACGGCAGATGCCCACACCGAGACAGCACTTCCTGGGCCGGCCGAGCACCGCCTCACTGTATTTCTCATGACCGACATCCCTACAAAGGCCACCAGTGTCGGCCGCGCCGCACGGCGCTCCCCGCCTGCCACGAGGCGCGCAACCTGGTGGCGCTGCGCTGCCAGGATGAGGTCTTCGGGATGTTGCGTCTGACCGGACGGCTTCGCGGTTGGTGGGCCTCAGCCAGGGACGTCGAGGTGGTTGAGAGGACCGTCAACCGGGTGCGTCGGGGGCGCGGGCGCTGACTTTCAAGAGTGGGTTCGGCCATCACCCGCTGACTGCCTGGAGCAGGCCACGGCTCCGACGACGGGGCGGGGAGTGCACGGTAATCGTGCTGCGGCCGGGTAACGCGGGGGCGAACACGCCACCAACCGCGTCGAGATTATCCGCCGCGCGCTGGATCAGGGCGGACTCGGCCCGTTACCTTGTTGGTGATCCCTGGTAGGTGCCGGGGCTGCCCTGCCACGGCGCGCAGCTGCGCTTCGACGACATCGAGGGTTACCGACCCGTGGCCTTGGCCACCAACACCCGCGTCGGTCAGCTCGCCGACCTCGAAACCCACCGCCGGCTGCAAAAACGCTGCTAGGACCGCATCAGGTGCGCGAAAGCGTTCCCGCGCGCTTCACTCAGGAGGTAGCCCTGTCGAGCTCGACCGCTTCGGCGTTGCAAGGCTGCGCGGTCAGCCGCGTGTGGTGCCTCGCGGCCCCGACCTGCAGGGCCTGCCGGCCTCTCACCAAATGCTCACCTTAGCCGGCACCCGCCAGGCGCTGGGAACCCAAGACGGTACGCCTGCCACTGATGAGCGTCCCTGCCGTGATCGCCCGCCGCACCGTCCTGCGCTACAAGGCCGCCCCCCAGGCCAGCCTCCAGCTGACCGGGCTCAGCCCCAGAGCCTATCGCCCCATCGACATACATTTGCCCCTTGCCCACCGTGACCACGCAGGACCCCCTTGGCCCCGGAAAAGCCCGGCCACCGCGAGACGACACGCGGCACACCGCCACACCCAACCAGCATCATCCCACCCACAGCACCTGCGACACCGCCACCCACCCCCACTCAGCCAGACAACGGAAGATCGAGAACAACGACAACTAACCGCTCCTATCAGTTCAGGTGAACGCTCATCCGATCGGATGAGCCAATAGGAGGAGCGAGAAGCACGTGCGATAGCCGTACCGACCAACGTGCGTGTCAAGAGGCTGAACGCCCCATCTCCCCTATATTTTTGCCGATCGGCCGATAGCGCCGTACGCTGAAACTGAAGCTCACCCACCACCGGACCTGTTTATCCAGTGAGGACGGAGAAAAATGGCTGCAAGAACTGCTCACCTCTCCCTACTCTCTCTTTCGAAGTATTTAACCAACAGAACAACAATAAACACGCCCACGACTAAAATATATGTGGCCCTCGGAATCACATATTGCATCCTGAGCATCTTCACACCTCTATTCATGAGGCCAGTTCCGGTTTCTGAGGCAGCTTTTGATATTCATCATCTTGGCGTCTCTGATTTCTATCACAATCCCCTTTTGGCAACCATCGGCAATCGCAACGTTCTCGGTATGCATGCTGTGCTTCCTCTCCTGCCTGGAGCCTACTGCATCCGACATCGCAGGAAGCCTCTCACTATTCTACCTATACTTGGGTCGCTTTTTATGCTAAAACAAGCTCCTTGTATTTCTGATCAACGACATAGCCTCCGCTGCGATCATACTAACATCCAATAACCTTCCAACAGCCATATCACCTGTCATCACACCTTCGGCGCGAGCGAGCTTTATTTGAAATAGCCGGAATTACACTCATCCGGATTTACCATACTTTATAGGCGCTTATTGCGCGACAAGCCGAATGCTTCTGGTATAGGCAAGCCAACATGAAGGAAGAGCGTTTGAAGAGAATACAGCGATATCGCAAAAGACATGCACGACCTCGTATCGTACTCTCGATGTCGCAGACCGTGCTTCGGGCGCGGGTGTCTTCAGAAGATCCCGCTTATTCACTCGGAGACGAAGGCGGAGTTCGCCGCTATCGCCCGGACCGGAGCCGACACGCTTCATGAACTACGCATCCTTCTTTACGCACTACAGAAGGACTCCCACTATCTTTCCTTGTCCAACGACTCTCCGTCAAGACATGCCGTCGATAATATCATCGTCTCCGCAAATCTCGTCACACACGATGTCACCGACGCAGGGTTCTCACATGAGCTGCCATATCGCCGACCATATTCATTTGACTCGCGCGCAAACGTTAGTCCTTTCCCGTATACTTCGAGAGATCGGTGCCAACATTATACGGCATGGAGATCCTGCGACCCCAGCCACGCTTACAATATCTCAGAATCAAGACTGTATTCGAATCCTCTCCACCAACGCCGTCAGTGAAAATCTCAACGGGGCATTACCTTCGTCCGGCATGGGAATACCGAGCATGCGTGAACGACTGGAAGCGCCTCGGTGGCACTCTCACCACCTCAATCGAAGATGGGGCGGGATCATCAGCGCAGTCGTTCCGCAGACGACCTCCAAGGAGCATGCTGAATGATATGCATTGGTATAGCGGATGATGACGCTCTTGTTCGCCACGTCCTCAGCACGCTTCTCGACACCCAGGAGGACATCAGTGTCGCATGGACGGCATGCGACGGGAGCCAGCGCTCCAGCTCCTCAAATCACCCGACCATCCTGCCGTGCGAGCGATTCTTCTTGATATTCAAATGCCTCAAATGGACGGCGTCTCCTCGCCACCATTGTTCACGAAGAGCTACCAGAAACAGCAATTCTGATTCTGACAACTTTCACTGAGAAAGATTTAGTCGAACGCGCTCTCGCGGCTGGCGTGAATGGTTTCACAGCCAAAGAAGATCCCGTCGAATCGATCGTCGGTGCCATTCGTCAGGCGGTCGAGGGGAATCTCGTGCTCTCCCTTCCTCTAGCCGCCATTTGCGTGAAACCGAGAATATCCTTTTCTGTCAAGCCCACGAGAAAACCGAACAGGCTGAGACTCGTCCTCGACACGCCATGTGTCCGGTTCTCCTGAATCTCGATCATCTATCTCAACGTGAAATCGACGTGCTGGCACTCATGGCGGAGGCGCTTCCCAACAAACAGATTGCCCGTCGGCTGAACATCAGTGAAGCGACTGCAAAGACTCACGTGTCCGCCCTCATTGCAAAGCTAGGAGTTCATGACAGAGTGGGCGCCGTCGTCAAAGCAGTCCGAAGCGGAATCGTATAGTAGCTGACTCTTTCGCGCCTCGAAAGTCTGCATGGGACGTTCACGGAAATAGCGATCGTTTCCCTTCACCCAGGTCAGCAGCTACTTGTCTCGCTGGACGAATATACCTCCCGCCCCTATCCGGATTAGGCCTTCATGCCAGCGAAAGTTGTGAGTCGCGGGCACAGCTGTCTGCGACTCGGACCTGCTCTCAGGTGCATCCAGTAGCTGAGAGCTCTTCGCAGATATCGCGATCGTCTGCGTTCACCCAGGGCGCAGACTGATTCGCTTCATTTTGTGAGTACACCTCACTATTTCCGACCAGGTGGGTGACGGGCTCGCAAGATATCTTCAAACCTTTATCTCCTTCCATAGGTTGATTCGCTCATCATCCAGATGGCCGATCCGATCGGCCGATATTTTCGGGCATCAGACCTGACTCCATGACGTCTTCGTGGGTTATGGAAAAATCGATGAGTTTTCGTTGGTATTGCGGTGTTGGGGTCTGGTGGCGGGGCGCCAGAGCCCGTATGGTGCACCGATATAAGCCCGTTTCTGCGTAAGGTCAGGGACTCGCTTCGGAGGCCACGGCGGTGCAGATCGTGTCCAAGTTCGGCGGTGTGCGCCGGATTTGCTGGAGCACCTGGGATCGGCTCATGACGAGGCGGGGCTGGAGGCCGGGAGGCAGGAGATCGCCGCCAAGCAGGGCCAGGGGTCGGCAGAGTCGGTTTAGGTGGTTGTTACCAGGTGGTCTTTGAGGCGTCCGTGTGGATGAGGCTGCGGATGGTGTAATGAGTGAGGTTTCTGAATCCCAGGGCGATGCCGCATAGGTGTTCCAGGCGGCCGTTGACTGCCCTCGGTGGGGCCGTTGGAGGTGCGGGGGTGGTCAAAGTAAGCCAGGGGTGTCGGCGGCTCTTTCGGTCAGGGTCCTGGACAGTGTCTTGATCTCCTCGAGCCCGTCTGAGACGGTCTGCGTCAGGGCAGTCGATGAGCCGTCGCATCAGGGTGCTTTCCCAGGCCCGAGTCCTCGACCCTGTAGGCCTGGATCAGGCGCTGGTAAACGCCCCAGCCGGCATGGACCGGAGCGTGGCGCCTCGTCGGCGAACAAGGCCTCAAGGTGCCTGGCCTGGGGATCGGTGAGCAGGTCGGCGCCGGTGTGCAGCGTGTGCCTGGCCCGGTGGAGCCGGTCTCCTGCCCGGCCCCGGCGCCCTGTGGTCTCCCTACTGGATGCGGCGGCACTGGTCGAGCTTGCCGGGCAAGCCAGGGAGACGACGTGGAATGGGGTCCATGACCGCCCGGGCCTTGGGGAGCTCCTCCGGCGGCGCTCTTGAACCCTGGGCGGTCTGTTTCCAGGGCTCGTCCCGGGCGGTGAGCCAGTTCTGAGGGGCCTTCTTGGATCGGCTCAGACCATATCCAGCAGGCGAGCCGGACTACTGCGGTCGTGTATGGGGCCATGTCGATGACCGCGGCGGGCGTACCGGTCGCCCCGTCTGGTGTGACGCCAAACAGAGGGGGTACCTCCCGCACGGGAGCGAAGCGCGGGGGAATCATCAACCCCTGAGCACCTCCACCCCTTTGAACCGGGCGGACGCCTCGTTGAGGACCTGCTCGGCCCGGGTCAGGATCGCGCTGTTGGCGGCGTGTCAGGAGAGCCCCAGCACCTGCGCGACACGTGAGACGGACATGGACTCAAGGCCCAGGGCCCCGCAGCCCCCAGTCGACTGCCGAGCGGGTCAGACGGCTCCCGGGCACAGCCAGGCCGCTCGTGTCCTGCCTCCACACTCGGCGGCAGTGGGTGCAGGCGAAGCGTCTCACGCACACCACCAGCTGCATGGGCCTCCACCTCACCGGCACGGTGGGCCAGGCGCCGGGCCCCCGCCGCATCCTGACCCTGCACGCCATGATCCGCAACAGCCCCTCCGCGACCCTCAACCAGCCACGAAACTACCCGCAGCCGCCCGACACACCATATAAAAAGGGCACCCCTAAACCGAAAAATCCCTGACACACTAAGCATTATGAATCAGGATCAAATTTGCGCGACCCTCATCGCGAGAAATTGAAGTTTTGAAACTCATGGCCGAAGCCCTGTCCAGTAAACAGATAGCCCGAAAGCTCAACATCAGCGAAGCGACGGTGAAGACTCATGTTTCAACACTCATCGCTAAGCTCGGCGTACAAGATCGAGTGGGAGCCGTAGTGAAAGCAATACGCGGCGGACTAGTATAATCATCGTTGATACCGAAGTCTCCGTCCAGCCCACGTACTCCGTCAAAAGGTGGTCCACCCTAGACGACGGATCGCCCATACGGACCATCCGATCGGCCGATGTGAGAAAAGAACGCACGTGTCTATTATCATGTGTCATGTTCCAACACACCTCCCCGAAGGAAGGCCGATATGTTGTCACTACTACCTTTTCTTTCGGTACTCTGAATCCCATTATCCACAGTCCTGATGACATCTGTTGGCCCTGGCCATTTTCTTTTGGCTATCTTAGCAAATGCGCTTCCGCATCTTGATCGTCAGACCTTCAGATCGCACACATATGCTCCCCTGCATAAATTACGAACAGGAGGCATTCACTGTGGTTTTCACCGGGAGTGGATGTGCGGGTGGCCTGAGCTTTGGAACAGCAGGAACAGGTAGATATGTCTGGGGTGGGTCGTGCTGAATTTGACGCACCCGGAGCCGTGTCTCAGAACTATTTTCGACCAAAATGTTCTATTCGCAAGGAGGCTCCGCACGGATATTCTATACTTGCCACCTTCGACGTCCCTGTCACTATTGCGCGTAGCGTCAGCTGACGGTTGACCGCTCACCGCCGCATCCACGACGAACACCTACCACCACAGGAATAGCAACTGCCCATTCACTACCCTAGTCCGACAAGCCGAGACAAGCCGATTTACTACCATCATCAAATATACGACATAGATTTACCAAGCAATTTTTGACACCTGTTGAAATCGCATAATGGGGCTCACATTAGTCAGATCGATGTCGTTCTACGGAGATATAGTTCCACAAAGGAGAATGGACCATGAGGTGCACTAAACCTTCACTACGCAAACTCTCATTTATTTTTGCGGCGTCAATTGCGCTCGGTTGTTCGGTCCCATCGGTTGCCCTGCCTGGACAGGCTGGTTCTGAGCCCGACAATGAAACGGTCACCAAAGCCGTCTCCGACCATCAAGCGACCGTAGACGCGGAATGGACCGACTCCAATACCTCCACGTCTGCTGCAACTCTTACTTCAACCGAGCAAGAAGCCCACGATTCTCGGGACGAGTTGGCCAATGAGGGCACGGCGGTGACTTCCATGAAAAGCGAAGTCAGCATCATCGAAAACAACGCCTCAGCAGGACGGAACCATTATCGTCACGGCAGATATTTCGACAGAATTTACATACAATGGTGAAAGCGAACCGGGAAGCTGGTCGGACCGTCATCTCATCACGCTATCACAGGGTAGCAGTGGCTATATCGTCACTCGCCGACGAAATCGACGATAGCGCTGCGGAAGAGGCCGCAATCGCCGGAGAAGTCCCGGACGGTTACAATCCAACACCATCCTCGGATGACCCCAACGCCGCTGCATTACCAGATGCTGAGGATTCAGAAGATCAACCTGCCGCGTCACCCGCGCGGCATAAGCAACCTCGCACAAATGTTGGGAACATGGTTAAGTATGCGCTTAAATGGACGGGCCGTCCGAACAACGGAGACAAAGGAGATGACTTCAATCCAGATTACCCGCACGCAGGAAATAACTGCGCAAATTTCGTTTCAGAAGTTCTGCATGCAGGAGGTTGGGGCATACGACCTGGATTCCTGCCACCGAAACTGAATCTTCCGCCCGATAGTCCAGACATTTGGACGCCAAGATATCTTTGGCACATCCCCGGATCTCAAGTAGCATCACACACATGGAGCGTTGCATCGTTCCAATATAACTATGTTATCAAACACAGTTCTTACACACCGCTCATAGACATCCAAGCGGGCACGCGCGGGCGACCTTTTCTACACAGACTGGTACCCTGAAAGAAAAGAAAGGCGGGCCGGACGGAAAAATTGACCATGTCATGGGTCGTAACCGGGACTAGTTGGGCGGGTGAACCACGAGTTTCACAAAAGACGCCCAACCGGCACAACATCCCAGTCTCGCAAACTAAAAACGTGCTGACAAACAAGGGTTGGACGTCACATGGTACGCCCTAAAACGGTAGGGAAGTCGTTTCATACTGCGAAATCAAGATACATACTATCGACGCAGCATGGAGCTATATCGGCGCTGAGGGCTACCCTCAATCAGGCGGCAGTAGTTATTTCAGAAACAGTAGGTCGCGTACAACCTCGCGATCCACCAAACTTCACCGATCGGTAGTGTTGTTTTGAGTCGTCAGTTCAATGTCGAGGAGCTCACTGTGCCCAACCGTCCCCATCACTCCCCTCCCGACCGAACTCCTTCAGCACCTCGTCCCGGCCCCTGCGACTCCGTTCCGCCCGACCCGCCCGCCTCGGTGCCTGCTCGCCATGACTGCTGGCCGTCTTCACCGCCGTCGGCCCCTCGGTCTACTCCAGCACCTCTGGCCCCGTCCCTCGCCGGCGGGCAACTACGTGGCTCCCTCGGGAGACTCCTATGCCTCCGGCGTCGGCGCTCCCCCCTACGCCAAGGGCACCGACGTGCAGGTGGAGAACGGTAACAAGTGCAAGCGCGCCACGGCAGCTACGCCCACCAGGTCGCCGACCGGACCGGCAAGACGCTCGACTTCGGCGCCTGCTCCGGCGCCTGGACCAAGCACTTCTACGAGGCCCGCACCCCGTGGAAGGAACCGGCCCAGCTCGATCACCTGGACGCCTCCACCGGCCTGGTCACCTTCTCCATCGGCGGCAACGACGCCGGCTTCGCCAAGATCCTCTCCGAGTGCGTCACCCAGCCCTCCCTTTCTCCAACTGCAGCAGCGACAAGGAACTCACCGACCCGGTCGACTCAACCATCGACGCCCTGGCCGGCAAGGGAAGCAGGCCGGCGTCTACAGCTACGACACGATCATGACCGACATCGCCACCCGCGCCCCGGGCGCGACCGTCGTCGCCGTCGGCTACCCGCGCATGTTCACTTCGGCGGGCGGCACGGGCGGTCCCGTACCCGGCCGCTGCCAGGGACTCGCCAAAGTGGACCAGCGCTGGATCAACGCCCGCACCAACGAGCTCAACACCGCCGCTCAAAGCCGCCGCCCAGCGCCACGGCCACCAGTTCACCGACCCCTCTGACTCCTTCGCCGGACACGAGCTGTGTGGCGAAGGCGCCTCCTGGTTCCAGGGTCTGCTCAACTCCGGACGCTTCCATCCCAACGCCGACGGCCACAAGGCCATGGCCACCTCCGTCATGAACACCCTGAACGACCGGCAGGCCGCGCAGGAGACAGCCCGCCGCCGCGCAGGCACAGGTGGACAACATGCGCCCCACCGGCTCCTTTCACCCTCACCCGCGACGGCGACCAGATCACCCTGGACGCCTCGGCATCCACCGACACCGACGGCACGATCACGAACGTCGACTGGTACGTCCAGCACGCCGACGGCACCGAAGAGGTCCTCACCGGCGCCCAGGCAACCACCACCGTCCCCGCCGACCAGCAGGTCTCCATCACCGCCGTCGTCACCGACAACCAGGGCAAGGAAGACTTCACCACCCAAGTAGCCCCCGCCAGCTGACCACCCGCGCATTCGCAGGGTAAGGCGCGTTCGCACCCTACCCCTCGAACGCGTGCCCCTAAGGCACGACCACGCGGGTCGTATGGTCACGAGAGAACAGGTGCAAAACACCGGTCTCGCACGCCGACCGGGCACGGTGAGCGCCAGGGCAGATCGCCACGGCGAGCATCGCGGCAACCCCGACCATCAGGCTGACGGTGAGGCCCGCGTCCGTGGCGGAGCGGACCAGTGGCGCCAGGTGGGTTCGCACTCCAGCCGGCGCAGCGGTTGGCCAACCCTCCAGCGCCCGCACCCCTTACCGGAGGCCACCAGGGAGATGAGGTGTCCCTGATCCGCCGCATGTCCCAGGACGCCGATCTCCGGCGACATGGTCATCGCCCGACGGATGACTCGCTCATAGCTCACACCCATCACCGCAACTCCCATGACGATGCCGAGCTGGCGGGCGGCAGCGGAGAATCCGAGGTCATCCCCGCGGTGTCCCTCATCGGCCGAGGAGACCGCCAGCTGGTTGACAATCGTCCTGGTCGCCCCGGTCGCGGCCCCCCGCCAGGACTAGCCTGGGGATGAGGACCAGCCAGGTACTGATCCGCGCAGGAGCATGAGCAGGCAGGAGCCGACGACGCCGCCCAACACGATCCCCAACAGACTCGCCCTGGCCCCATAGCGTCTGACCGCTCCTCCGCAGGTGGCGGCCACAACGAGGGCGGAGGCGCTGAAGGGCAGGGAAGCACAGCCCGGTCTGGGCGCGGGGTAAGCCGGTAGATGTTCTGCGCGTACAGGGACAGAAGGCCATCGGCCCGATGAGGGCCATGCCGATGATGAACCCGACCATGACGCTGCCTGCGTAGGTGGGTTCGGTAAGGATCGCGACATCCACCATGGGGCCGGCCGATCGTCGCTCGACGACGCAGAAGGCGCCGAACAGCACCACGGAGCCGATCAGCAAGGAGACGATCGCGGGTGAGGTCCACCCCACACGTTGCCCTGAGGAGTGCGAGCGTCAGCGCCCCCGTCATAGCGACGCACAGGGCCGTGCCCGGCCAGTCGACCTTCCTGACCGCCGCACCTGTCTGCAGCGGCGCCCCGATCCGCGCCTGTCTCTGGGGACCCATCGCGAGCCCAGCCAGACTGCGAGGCCCACCGGGACATTGACCCAGAAGATCGAGCGCCAGCCCGCCAGCAGGACAAGCCCGCCGCCGATGAGCGGCCCCAGGGCGATGGCCGCGCCGGAGACCGCCCTGTATACCCGATCGCCCGGCCCTGGGTGGGCCAACCGGGTAGCGGTCGGAGATCATGGGGACGCCGACGCCCAGGAAAATCGCACCGCCGACACCCTGAATGAAGCGGCTCCAGTCCAGGACGTCCACCGACGGCGCCAACGCGCAGACCAGGGAACCGGCTGTGAACAGAGCGATTCCCCAGCGGAACAGACGCAGCCGTCCCACCGATCCGCTCAGGGTCGCCGCAGACATCAGAAGCGTTCCCAGCGGCAGGGTGTAGGCGCTGACGACCCACTGGAGCTCGCTCAGCGATGCGCCCAGCGTGGCGCCCATGTCAGGAAGTGCGACGGAGACGACCGTGACGTCCAGGACGTTCACGAAGTTGGCGGTGCAGATCAACAGCAAGATGAGTGCTCGCCTCACACGGCGCACCTTTCGCAACGATCCTCGGGCGGCGGCAAGCGCCCCGGACCCTAAATGACCGTAATGAAGATTAACACCGGCATGGCCGCCTGCGCTGTACGTATCGAGCGGCTGACCGCTCGCGCGTTCGTAGGGTAGGTGTCGCGTTCGCACCCTTTACCCCTCGAACGCGCGACCTAGAGCACGAACGCGCGGACCAGCCCGGTCCTGCGAACCTTAGCCGCCAGCGACGCGCAGATGCTCGAGCATCCGGCGTGGGCCGCGGGGTGGCCACGAGCAGCGACCCGGCGCGGCGCACGTCGAAGGGCGCCCCGTCCATCCGGGTGAGGACCACGCCGGTCTCGGTGCACAGGAGCGCCCCGGCCGCAACGTCCCAGGGCTGGAGCAGCGGCTGGGCGTAGACCACTGCGCCGCCCGCGGCCACCTCCGCCATCTCCAGGGCGGCCGCCCCGTAGCAGCGCATGCCGCGGGAGGTCTCGATGGCCCGGCCGATGGCCGCGTGCTGCGTGAGCTGATAGTGGGCGATCACCATCCCCTCACTCAGGGGCAGGTCCTCCACCGGTTCCAGAGCCTGGGCCCGATGCCGCCGGCGCCGTCAGCGCCCGCTGCGCCAGTCATCAGCGGCTCGACCCAGGCACCCCGGCCACGGATCGCCGTGTAGAGCCGGTCGGCGACGGGGTCGGCGAGGATCGCCATCACGGGGACGCCGTCGTCGACCAAGGCGAGCGAAACAGCCCAGTCGCGGTGGGTGGACACGTAGTTGAGGGTCCCATCGATGGGGTCGAGCACCCAGGCACGCCCGCGATAGGCCTCGAAGTCCTCGATCCGGTGCTTCTCCTCGCCGTGGAGGGGGATGCCGGTGTCCTCCAGCTGGCGGGCGATGCGGTCCTCGACGCCACGGTCGACCTGGGTAACCAGGTCGTTGCGGTGCGCCTTGGCCTCGATGCGCAGCTCCTCGCCCGGGTTCAGGGCGAAAGCGGCGGCCCGGCGGACCGCGGCGGCCGCCCGGGCGAGCAGATCCTCCAGGGAGGCTGACGACGTCAAGCCCCCTGTCGCCCTGCCGGTGGCATCTCCGATCGATCGCCGCCAGCAGTCACGACTGCCGCTCCTGTCCGGCGAGCCGGCGGCTGTGGACGACCCACGCCACCCCCAGCGCCACCAGCCATAGGGGCGAGACGAAGACCGCGACCCGGGTGTCGTGGGCCTGGGTGAGGGTCCAGATGACGAAGGCGAAGAAGACCAGGCACAGCCAGGCCGCCACGCGCTGACCGGGCAGGCGGAGGCGCTGGCCCGGTGGAGCTCGGGCCGCAGGGTGAGGAAGCGCAAGTAGGAGATGACGATGACGCACCACACGAAGATGAACAGGACACTGGCCACGGTCGTCACGGTTGTGAAGGCATCGATGATGGACTCGGATGTGTAGAGCAGCGGGATCGAGGTCAACAGGCTGACGCAGGTGACGATGAGGGAGATCTGGGTACTGATCGGGCCGTCAGCCTGCGGAAGACGTTGGGGGCGTTGTCCGCCCAGGACAGGCCGAACAGCATTCGGGAGGTGGAGTAGACCCCGGAGTTGGCCGACGACGCCGCGGCCGTGAGCACCACGAAGTTGACAACGCTGGCGGCGACGCTGCCCCGCCAGGGCGAACATGGATACGAAGGGGCTCTTCTCGGCTGATCTCCGCCACGGGGTGACGGCTATGATGGCCGCGAGCGCCCCCAGGTAGAACAGGACGATGCGCATCGGGATGGCGTTGATCGCCCGCGGCAGGGTGACCTCGGGGTCCTTGGCCTCGGCGGCGGCGGTCCCCACGAGCTCGGTGCCCACGAAGGCGAAGATGGCGATCTGGAAGGCCCCGAAGAACTCCTTTTCAGTCCGTTGGGGAGCAGGCCGCCCGCCCAGATGTTGGACACCTGGGCCTGGCCCCGTTGGGCGCCGTGAAACCGCGCAGCACCATGATGACGCCGACGACGACGAGCGCCACGATGGCCACGATCTTGATGATGGAGAACCAGAACTCGATCTCCCGAAGGCCTTGACGGTGGCCAGGTTGAGGCTGAACAGCAGGGCCACGGTCACTACCGGCGTGACCCACAGGGGCAGAGTCGGCCACCAGTACCCCACGTAGCCGGTGATGACGATGACCTCGGCCACAGCCGTCACCAACCAGCACACATAGTAGGTCCAGCCCACGAAGAAGCCGGGCCCACGGGCCCGATGAGGTCGTGGGCGACGTCGGCGAAGGACTTGTAGGACAGGTTGGACAGGAGCACCTCGCCCAGGGCCCGCATGACCAGGAAGAGGAAGGCGCCGATGACCGCGTAGACGACGAGTACGCCGGGACCGGCCAGGGAGATCGTCTTCCCGAGCCCATGAACAGCCCGGTTCCGATCGCCCCGCCGATGGCGATGAGCTGGACGTGACGGTTGGTCAGGTGACGCTGGAGCTGGGGCTCGGCGTCATGGTCCGCCAGTTCTTCGAGGTCAGAGCGCTGATGTGGCGCTGCGGACTCGGCCGCCGGGGTGGGTTCGGCGGGCTGCGGGGTCTGGGACATCTCGTCTCCTGATCGTGGGTGACGCCACGAGCCCTAGCGGCACCAGGTTCATCCCGGATTCACACGGGTAGGCTCGAGACGTGAACCTTGCCGTGAACCTCAGGGACCAGATCCGCCACTCGATTCCGGCCGCGATCGTCGTCGTTATCGGCGCCTGGGTGATGATCTACTACCAATCGTCCAGTGGGAGACGATGAAGCAGGTGCCCAGCTGGGACCTGGCGATCTTCTCCGAGCTGGCCAAGGCCTACGCCCACCTTCAAGCCCCGATCGTCCCTGATCAAGGGCGACGGGTTCAATCTCTTGGGGGACCACTTCCACCCGATTCTCATTCTGCTAGGGGCCGATCTGGCGGCTCTTCCCCACCCCCTGAGCCTGCTCATCACCCAGGACCTGCTGCTGGCGGTCTCGGCCTGGCTGCTGACCCGCCTGGCCAGCCGGCTGACGAATCAGTGGGTGGGCGGGGCCCTGGGCCTTGTCTACGTCCCGTCCTGGGGATGCAGGGGGCGGTGGCGGCGCAGTTCCACGAGATCGCCTTCGCAATGCCGATGCTGGCCTCGCCTCGGTGGCATTCGTGGAGCGGCGATGGGTGGCGGTGGCGGTCTGGTCTGCGCCGCTGGTCCTGGTCAAGGAGTGACATGGGGCTGACGGTTCTCATGATCGGGGTTGCTGTCATCCTCACCTCGGTGGTCCCGGCCTGGTACTCGACCTGCACCGTCGGCGACTCGAGTGCCGACGGAGCCGACGACGCCCGCAATCGAAGCCGGGGCTGCGGCTGGGAGTGGGCATGATCGTCGGAGGGGTCGCGGCCTTCCTCTTCTCCGTCCTCGTGTTCCTGCCCGCCTTCAACATCAACGGGTGTGGGACTACGGGCTGAGCTCGACAAGCCGTCTCGCCCGACGCCCTGACCCAGAAGGTCAAGGTCGTCGTCATGCTGGTCCTCACCAGCGGCGTCATCGGGCTGACCTCGCCCTGGCTGCTCGTGGTCCCGCCCACGCTGGCGTGGCGGTTCCTGGGGGTCGGTGGACTTCTACTGCGTGTGGGACAACTGGCACCACAACGTCACCCTCATGCCGATCGCGCTGGGGGCACCGCTCGACGTCGTGGCTCGATACCGCGCGCACGGCGCCTACAAGGCCGGCCGACCCGTCAGGGAAGTGGGGTCGACGGGCCTGGCCGTTCCCGAGTCACCGACCGGTGCTATCGGCACTGACGTCGCCGCCGATACCGCTCAGCGATACCGCCGCCGACCCTGCTGCGAGGCGGGCGACGGCGCTGACAGCACGACCGATACCGCCAGCGAAGCGGACGGCGGCGCTGATGAGGACAGTGAAAGCGGTGAGAGCAGCGGCGGTGGGCTGCGCAGGCGCCCGACCGTCTTCCCCACCTGGCTCACCGTGCCACTGCGGTACCGCCACGTGGTCAGGCGGGCATCGTGACGGTGGTGGCCACCGGTGTCCTGTCCGCCCTGTATCTGCCGATGTGGAAGGCCACCGACCAGAACTTCAACACGCCCAACGACCAGACCAAGAAGGAGGACCCGGAGGCACGACGGGTGGCCACCGCCCACGAGGTCATCGCCACCATTCCCGAGGGGGTCCACCGTGGTCACCGACCTGTCGATGCTGGCCTACCTGGTCCCGCGGGGCGGAGGTCTCCTGGATGGGAACGAGCGGTCCGGACAAGGAGTACGTCGTCATGAACCGCAACGGCGGCGGCAACCAGTGGGAGCGTCTCCGACGCCGCCGCCTGGGGCGAGCAGCACTCAAGCAGGGGGCGACCCACACCGTCATCTACAACAAGAACGGCTACCAGATCGCCAAGCGCAATGACTGATGCGCGCCCGGGCGGGGGCCCGGGTCCACGGCCGGTCGGACGCCCTCGGCAGTGGGCTCGCTGACCCTGGTCGCCGCGGGCGGCTGCGCGGGCACCCCTGGTGCGAGCGGTCCTGAACAGGCGTGGCCCGTCGCCCCGGTCGTCTGCCGACGACGACGCTGGTCATCAACGTTGTCGGCGCCCTGGCGCTGGGGCTGCTGCTCGGGGCGCTCGGCGAGCGACGGCCCCGCCTGCGACTGGCCCTGGGAACGGGGGTACTGGGCGGCTGACGACGCACTCGACCTTCATCCTGGAGAGTCACCGGCTCTTGGCTCTCGGTCCAGCTGCCGCCCACCCTGCCCCTGGCACCGCCTATCTCCGGGGTCGATGGCGGCCGGGCTGGCAGCGGCCGCCATCGGGCTGTGGCTGGCGGGCCTCGCACCGTCGGGAGCGTCGGGGCCCTTCCCCGCCGGGGGCCGCATGAGCGCGACCGGAGCCACCGGGCTGCTGGGATGGCTCGCCGTCTGGCTGCCCCTGGCGCTGGCCGGAGGCGCGGGGGCCGCCTGCCGCTGGGGCGTGGACGCCTGCGTGAACCGGCTCAGCGGCCGGAGTGAGCGCAGGCCATCTCGGCAAACGCCTCCACACGACGTCGTTCCGCGGGTACTTCAGGCGCGGCGGATGCCCTGGGGCACCGTCGTGGTCACGTGACGGCCTGCTTCCTCATGGGACTGCTCGTGGGATCGGCGGGCAGCGCGCCGGATCCCGGATCCTGGGGTGCCGCGGCGGTTCGCGTGCTGGGGACCGGGTTCCTGGGCGGGTACTCCACGTTCTCCACGGCCTGCGTCGAAGGGGCGCGACTGCTGCTGGCGGGCCGGTGGGGCCGGTCTCGCCCACGCCGCCCCTCATGACGGCAGCCACACTGGGCGCCGTCGGACTCGGTCTGTCCGCGGGGCGGCCCTGCACTAGGGCTGCACCGATCCGGGTCCCGACTTTGTTTCGATCGATTTTTCACAGACGACACGCATACGTGTCGTCTATGAAGAATCGGTCGAAGTGCGTGCGACAACGTCGGTCCAACGCCGATGACCTTCGGTGACATTCGTGAACGCGCCGTAAGCGGCCCGTGAGCGCCTTGTGAGGTTGAGGGGCGCGGCTGAGACACCTCGAGACGGCTGTGACGAACTGTGCTCCCACCAGACTTACCAGGCGTATTGCGGGACGGCGCTCCTCTGAGAGACCCCTCGCCATGAGTGTTCAGCCGCCTTCTACGACGCGCTACCCCTTCGAAGGGAATCGCACCGTCGTGGTCGTCCTCCCTGGCCATCGCCGTCGTCCTGGCCGTCATCGCCGCGCTGCTGCTGCAGGACGTCGCCTCCCGGCACCACCGAGGCGCCGCCGGCTCCCCAGACAGCCACATCCACCACCGCCTCGACCGGCACCGGCCATTCGGCCACGGCGGTCCCCGAGCCCACGCCGGCTCCGCCGGTAGCCGACCAGCAGACCCTGGAGATCATCCACCTGAGACCCACCGCGACCCCCGCCGACGCCCAGGCCAAGGGCAAGGTCGACGCCCCGGTCGTCATGGTCGTCTACTCCGACTTCGCCTGCCCCTACTGCACCCAGTCTCGCTCAGAACGTCGAGCCCGAACTCGCTGACCTGGTGGACCAGGGAACCCTGCGGATCGAGTGGCGCGACCTGGCCCAGATCAGCCCCACTCGCCCCTGGCCGCCCAGGCCGGCCGGGCCGCGGCCAAACAGGGCAAGTTCTGGGAGTTCCACGACGCCGTCTCACGCCGCCGCCAACCCCCAGGACCACCCGGAGTACACCGAGGGACTCGCTGGTCGCCTTCGCCCAGAAGGCCGGGGTGGCCGACATCGCGCAATTCCGCACCGACATGGCGTCGGAGGAGACCGCCACCGCCGTCACCGAGGCCAAGAACCACGCCCACTGATCGGCATCACGGGCACCCCGTTCATGATCGTGGGCGAGACCTTCATCAGCGGCTACAAGGACGCCGACTATATGAAGGCCGTCATCAACAGCCAGGCTGCCAAGGCCAAGACCTCCAAGAGCTTCCCGCTGCGCCGACCGCATCGCACCGAGCGACTCGTCGAGCTCCTCGTCCCCGACTCGCCACCATGGCGGGCCGGGGACGTTATTCTTCCCTATTCAACCTCATTCTCAACGCATCGGTCCGCTGGACGGTCAGCAACCCGATTAGCAACGTAGACAACGGTCGTTTTCACAAGGAGCGAGAGCATGGCACTGAGCATTGGCGTGGACGTCGGAGGAACGAAGATCGTGGCCGGCGTCGTCGACGACGACGGGCAGGTCCTGCAGACGGTTCGGCGCGACTCGCCCGCCGTCAACCGCCAGGCCATTGTTGACACGATCACCACGGTGGTGAGGCGCCCTGCACGAGGACTTTCCCAGACGCGGCCACCGTGGGCATCGGGGCGGCCGGGATGGTGTCCTCCGACCGCAACACGATGGCGCACGGCACCAACCTGACTGACCGGGATGCGGATCGGCGACGTCATCTCCGAGGGCGTGGGCTCTGCCGGTCGTCGTCGAGAACGACGCCAACGCATTCGAGTTAGCCGAGGCCCGCTTCAGGGCGGCCCGACGCGCAACGCCCTCATCGTGGCCATCGGTACCGGCGTGGGCGGGGCGATCATCGTCGACGGCACCTCCTGCGCGGGCGGCCGGATTCGGCGGGGAGATCGGGCACATCAACGTCGTCCCCGGCGGACGCCCCTGCGGATGTGGGACTGCGAGGCTGCCTGGAGCGTTACAGGCCGGCACGGCCCTGGGGGTCAACGGCTGGGAGCTGGCGCAGTTCCGGCCGGCCTACGCGGCCTGCATCATCGAGCTCTCCGGCGGCAACCTGAGCACATCTCGGGCAAGGCCGTCACCGCTCGCGGCCCGCGAGGGCGACCCGGCCGCCCTGGAGTGCTGACGAGCAGCTCACCCACTGGCTGGGGGTGGGGCTGGCGGACATGTGCGCGCTGCTGACCCCGAGGTCATCGTCATCGCCGGCGGCCTGGCTGAGGCCGGCGACATCCTGCTGACTCCCGCCCGCGAGGCCTTCACTGCCAACCTCACGGCCGGTACCCACCGGCCCGCCATTCCGGTGGTCTTGGCCGAGGGAGGTCAGGAGGCCGGGCTCGTCGGCGCTGCCGACCTCGCCCGCCAGCCCTGAACCACCCGGGCACCATTCTCGGGTCGGCCTGAAACCTGAAGCCATCCGGGCTCTTACGGGAACCTCGCGAGATGACGCGCCGTCAGCGTGCGCTATTGCACCGACCCACCTGTTGTTAGGTATGGCTCACCTCGGTTAGCGTCAGCCTGTCTCGACCGATCTCTCCCTGATCGGCTCCACCAGAGAAGAGGCCCCCGTGACCGTCTCACGCAAGTCATTCATCCTGGCACCGCGTCCCTCGTCCACTACCATTTCTCCTGGTAGCCTGCGGCCGCCCCAAGAGCGCATCGTCCATCACCTCCGGCAAGACCATTTCGATCAAGCACGTCTACGGCACCACCGAGGTTCCCTGCAGACGCCACCAAGGTCGCCACCGTTGCCTGGGCCAACCAGGACGTCCTCCTGGCGCTGGGCATCATGCCGCTGGGCTCTCCAAGCAGACCTGGGAGTGACCGACGGCTCCGGCATGCTGCCCTGGACCAAGGAGAAGGTCGACGAGCTGACCGCCAACGGTGCCGCCCAGCCCAAGCTCTTCGACGACGACGGTGGCGTCAAGATCAACTCCCCAGCCGTTAACGCCACCAAGCCCGAGGTCATCCTGGCTGTCTACTCCGGCATGTCCAAGAGGAGTACGAGACGCTGAGCAAGATCGCCCCCACCGTGGCTTCACCTGAAGGTCGCCTGGGGCACACCTTGGCGCGAGACTATCGCGATCAACGCCACAGCCGTCGGCAAAAAGACCGAGGGCGACACGCTTGTGGCTGACCTGGAGAAGCAGGTGGCCGATGCCGTCGCCAAGCACCCGCAGATCAAGGGCAAGGCCGCCACCTTCTGCACACCGCCGAAGGCGATGCGACCAAGTTCGGCTACTACACCACCGCCGACCCTCGTACCGCCTTCCTGTCCGACCTGGGATGAAGGTGCCGGCCTCGTGGAGAAGGCCTCCAGGAGAACGCCTCGGCCTTCAATGTGGACATTCCACCGAGAACGCAGACTCGCTCAACGACTTCGACCTCATCGTCATGTACGGCACTGAGTCCGACCTGGCAGCCATGCAGGCCAACAGCCTCCTGAGCCAGGTGCGCGCCATCAAGAACGGCGCAGTCGCCTTCGTGGGCAATAGCGATCCGATGGCTGCCTCCACCAACCCCGGCCCGCTGTCGATCCCCGTGGGGCATCGAGAAGTACGTGGGGCCTCATCGCCACCGCGGCGGGCAAGGTGAAGTGAGTACCAGGGCCCGGTGAGTACCTCAACAGCGACAACCGATCCAAGCACTGGCGTCAGCAGGCAGGTGCGCCGGTGCCTGGCCGCCCTGATCCTTCTGACGGCGCTCGCCGTCACCGCTGCCCTGTGCTCAATCGCCTTCGGTACTCGGGTCGTGGGATTGAGAGATCGTCGGAGGTCTGTCCGGCTCGCGCACCGACATCGGCGCGCTGGTGGTCGCCGAGCGCCTGCCGCGCACCGCCGTCGCCCTTGTGGCCGGGGCAGCCCTCGGGGTCCCGGCGCCCCTCATGCAGGCGGTGACCTGCAACCCCATCGCCGACCTGGGATCCTCGGCGTCAACACCGGTGCCCGCTGGCGATTCTCATCGGTGTCGCCTTCCTCGACATCTCGGGGCCTCACAGTTCCCTGTGGTTCGCCCTCATCGGGGCGACCCTGACGGCGGTGTTCGTCTACGCCGTCGGCTCCCTGGGTCCGGGCGGTCCAACGCCGGTCAAGCTCGCCCCTAGCAGGTGTGGCCACGAGCGCCGCCCTGTCCTGCGCCATCAGCGCCGTCACGCTTCCGCGCGCTCAGGGCCCTCGACGACTACCGCTTCTGGCAGATGGGTTCCCTGGGGCGCGGCAACTGGAGCTCCCTGACGACGATCGCCCCTTCCCGGCCGTGGCTACCGTCCTGGCGCTTCTGGTCGCAGGCCCTCTCAACTCACTGGCGCTGGGCGAGGAGATGGCCATCGGGCTGGGCGTCAACGTCACCCGTAGCGCGCCTGGCGGCGGCGAGCGCCGGCGTGTTGCTGTGCTCGGCGGTGACCGCCGTCATTGGCCCCTATCGGGTTCGTCGGACTCATGGTCCCCCACACGGTGCGCATGCTCTGCGGCCCCGATCACCGCTGGCTGCTGCCGCTATCCGCCCTGTGCGGAGCCGACCTGCTGACCCTGTCCGATGTCGTCGGGCGGGTCGTCTCCCGCCCCTCGGCCGCGTTGCCGGTGGCGGTGGTGACCGCCTTCATCGGCGCCCCATCCTCATCATGATCGTCCGTGGAACGAAGGTGCGCGAGCTATGAGCACCCCTGAGCATCACCGAGGCCACCACCAGCGCTCCCAACATCCAGTCTCCGCATCCGGGCTTCTCCATCGCTGGTCGCCGACGCCGCACCCTCCGCTTTGCAGCCGTCACCATCGCCCTGGCTCTGACAGCCGCAGCGCTGTGGGTGGCCATGATCCTGGTCGGCGAGACCTGGTACAGCCCGGATGAGGTGCTTGCGGTGCTCTCCGGCGACATCGTGCCGGAGCCTCCTTCGACGTCGGAGAGATCCGACTGCCCCGGGCGATCATCGGGACTGCTGGCCGGGATGGCCTTCGGAATGGCCGGAACGACCTCCCAGACAATGCTTCGCAACCAGCTGGCCAGCCCCCGACATCATCGGCATCACCTCGGGCGCCTCGGCCTCGGCGGTCTTCGCCATCCTGGTGCTGGGCTGGTCTCCCGCCGGCATCGGCGTCAACATCCTGGCCATCGCCTGCGGTCTGGGCACCGCGCTCACCATCTTCCTACTCTCCGGTCAGGGGCGCTCCCAGGGCGGGCGGCTCATTCTTATCGGCATCGGCGTCTCAGCGATGTTCACCTCCCCTCATCTCCTATCTCCAGCTTCAGGGCAACGTGACAAGGCCATCGAGGCGATGCGCTGGCTGAGCGGCTCACTGACTCGGTCAGCTGGAACCAGGTGCCGGTGCTGGCTGCGGCGATGGCGGTGTGCGGGGCACTGCTGCTCGTCATCGGCCGTGACCTGGGGCCCCTGATCCCTGGGCGAGGAGACCGCCACTGGACTGGGCGTGCCCGTGGACCGGGCCCGCCTGGCGCTTGTCATCACGATGGTGGCGCTGTCGGCCTTCGCCACGGCGGCCACCGGTCCCATCGCCTTCGTCTCCTTCCCTGGCCGGGCCAATGGCGGCCAGGCTCATCGGGCAGACCGACCACAGCCTGTTGGTGCCAGCGGCACTCATGGGCGCGGTCATCGTGCTGGGATGCGATCTGGTAGCCCAGTGCTTTCTGTCCGCCGCACTGCCCGTGGGCGTGGTCACCGGCCTCATGGGCGCCCCTTACCTCATCAGCCAGCTCATCCGCATCAACAGACAGGGCGCCTCGGCATGACCTCCTCGCGACCTCCACCCTCCCCGGTCCCCGAGCTCGCCACACAGGGCCTACGTTCCGGATACGGTCGGCACATCGTCGTCGACGGCGTGGACGCGACGATCCCCAGCGGCAGAATCACCGTCATCGTGGGGGCAAACGCCTGTGGGAAGTCAACGCTTCTCAAGACCATGGCCCGGATCCTGGCGCCGACGTCGGGCCAGGTCCTGCTCGACGGCGAGCCCATCGACCAGATCCCCACCCGAAGGCTGGCAACGCGACTCGGTCTGCTACCCCAGCAGCCGATCGCACCCGAGGGATCGCTGTGGCCGATCTCGTGGGGCGGGCGCCACCCACACTCAGTCCATGTTCCGCTCCACGGGCGCCGAGGACCGTCGGATCGTAGAGGAGTCGTTGCTGGCGACCCGCACCGCCGAACTGGCCGACCGATCCATCGACGAGCTCTCCGGCGGTCAACGCCAGCGCGTGTGGATCGCCATGGCACTGGCCCAGCGCACACCGGTGCTGCTGCTGGACGAGCCCACGACCTTCCTGGACCTCACCCACCAGGTGGAGGTCCTCGATCTGCTCACCGACCTCAACTGCGAGCGCGGCACCACCGTGGTCATGGTGCTGCACGACATCAACCTGTCGGCCCGCTACGCCGACCACATCATCGCTATGCGCGCCGGCAGGTTGTGGCTGCGGGACCACCGCAGGAGGTGATCGACGCGGACCTGGTGGCGACAGTCTTCGACCTGACCTGACGTCATCACCGACCCGGTCTCCGGCACCCCTCATCCTGCCCAAGGGCCGCCACCACGTACGCGAGGGCCTCACACGGCAGCTGACCCAAAGGGAGCATCAATGAGCCCAGCCAGACCGTCCGCCCTCACCGACGTCTCCGTTCCGCTTCTTCCATGTCACGGTGGCGGCAGTCCGCGACATGACGCCGTCCATGCGGCGCTTCACCTTCATCGGGGATGATCTGGTCCACTACGCCGACCCGGGCTGGGACCAGCGGATCAAGCCTGGTGCTGCTGGCGCTCGGCGTCGGGCTCAGCAGCTACCCGACGGCGAGGACTGGTACGGCCGGTTGATGAAGCTGCCCGAGGAGCACCGGTGCCCGATCCGCACCTACACGACGCGCACGGTTCGCTACGAGGCGGAGGGTCCGGACGGAACGCGTGCGGAGGTGGACGTCGACATGGTGGTGCACGATCCGCTCGGCCCGGCCTCTCGGTGGATCCGTGAGGCTGAGGTCGGTACCGAGGCGGTCCTGCTGGGGCCGAACCGGCAGTGGGACGGCGACGCCGGTGGCGTGACTTCGTACCGCCGCAAGTGACCGAGCGCTACCTGCTGGGCGGGGACGACGGCGGCACCGGCGATCGCCCGGATCCTGAGGACCTGCCCGCGAGCGCGCGGGAGTCGCCGTCGTCGAGATGCCCGGTGACGTGGATGCCCTTACTCGCCTGCGCACCCCGGGATCGAGGTGCGGGTGGCTGGACGCAACGGCTCGCTCGCACGGGGAGCTGCTCGTCGAGGGTGTACGCCGGGCCGCCGAGGAGCCTGTGTCCGGTAGGGGTGCCGCAGGAGGTTGAGGAGATCGACGTCGACCGTGAGCTGCTGTGGGACGTGCCGCGCCACGCCAAGGGCGGGGACGCGCTCAAGCGCACCACCCTGTACGCGTGGCTCGCCGGGGAGGCGGCTGCAGTGCGGACGATGCGCCGCCACCTGGTCAGCGAGCGCGGCATAGACCGGCGCTCTGTGGCCTTCATGGGCTACTGGCGCCAGGGCCGTGCCGAGGCCTGAGCCCGAGGGCTCCCGCACCGGCCAGCTGAACGGCAGATCGCGTCATCGAGAACGTACTTTCCGCGCGAGAACTGCGTTGTCCCGCAGATGACTGGGGGTGGACCTCAGTCGTCTGCGGGAGAAGTACGTTCTCGCGTCGAAGCGCAGTCGCCGATTCCCAGGGGCGCCCAGCTCGTCCCAGGCGGTCAGTCCGCCTGGGAGCGTTGACGGCTGCCGGATGGCACGGAGCCGTCGACGTCTTCGGCGCTGTCGGCACTCTGGGCCGTTGCCCCAACCTTCTCAGTTTTGTCGGCGGCCCGCTCCACGACGGGCCGACCGTGGTCGGGGTCCCCCTCGCCGACGCCGTCACCGTCAAGGTCGAGCTTGTCGAGCTCGTCGAGCACGTCCTCGTCCAGCTCATCGGGGTCACGCACGGGCGAGTCGCCGGCGGACAGGAAGATCCCCACCCAGCGCGAGCGGGGTCGGAGTCGATGAGGAGGGCCTTGACGAACAGCGTCAGCGGCACCGCCAGGATCGTCCCCAGCGCCCCGATGACGGTGGACCAGAACAGCAGGCACAGGAACGTCGTCGTCGTGTTGAGTCCCCACCGCGTCACCCGGTGAACTTGGGCTGGATGAGGGACTGGATGACGAAGTTGGCCGCCACGTAGGACAGCACCACCCACAGCGCCGTCCAGGGCCCGGAGTCCACCAGCCCCAGGATCGCCGGCGGGACCACGCCCAGGACGAAGCCGATGTTCGGGATGTAGTTGGTGATGAAGGAGACCACGCCCCAGGTGATGGCCATCGGTACGTCCAGGTACCACAGGGTCAGCACGTTGATGACGGCCACGATGAGGCCGAAGACCGTCGAGACCATCCAGTAGGAGCGCACCGCCTCGCAGAAGGAGACGAGGGCGGAGGCCATGCCTCGGCTTGAGGACGCCCAGGGCCGCGGCGCGGATCTCGATCTTGGCGGTGTCGAACATGAGGAAGACGACCACCATCGCCATGACGCCGAGCATCGCGCTGGCCGAGGTCAACTGCCCCAGGATCGTCTGCGCCATCGTGACGAGCCGGGAGGTGTCCAGGACGTCGGTGACCTCCTTGAGCACCGTGGACTGGTCGACCCCCATGCCGTTGAGCTGGGTCTCGGCCTGGCGCCAGATCGCCTGGAACTTGGGGGCGTACTGCGGGAGGGTGTCGACGAGCTGAGCCACCGCGACGGCCAGGGCCGCGAACAGCAGGACGACGAAGGCGAAGATGAGCAGGATCGCCGCCGTCGCCGCGAGCACGCGAGGGCACATGACGGCGCGTCATCCAGGACACCAGCGGCCGGACCGTCACCACGAGGGTGAGGGCGAAGAAGGCCGGGGCGAAGAGGTCCTGATGAGGTAGAGCCCCACCGCCCCGATCGTCAGCGCCGCCAGGAGGTAGGCGATGGTCTCCCCTGCGTAGCGCTCCCTCGGGAACGGGGTGCGGAGTGCCTTCCGGGCCTTCTCCGACACAGCTGCCATGCGCGCATCCTCCCACGGGCCTGGCAGCTGCACGACGGCGCGACGCCCTGACGCGCCGTGGGAGTTCTCCGTCCTCCGCTGGGGCCCCTGCGCGGCACCGCGCCTCAGCCCACTGGCAGGACCTCAGCTCAGCCACGTCGTCGACAGCGCGGTAGAAGGCCTGCGGGCGCTGCGGCGCACCTGGTGGCCGGCGCCCGGGCACGAGGACCGGGGAGACGCGGGGATTGCGGGCGGCGGTCTCCAGGCCCTCGCGGCCCACGCGGGCGCTGCCGGGCCGGTCACCGGTGAGCAGCAGGGCGGGGACGTCGAGAGCCGCCATCGCCTCGTCCCAGGGGACCTCCGGGGTGACGACGCCAGTGAGCAGCAGGCCCGGGTCGGTGCGCTGAGAGGCCCACACGCCCGGGAGGGCCTCGACGTCGGGCATGGTCTCCAGGGCGCGGCCGACGGCGGCCGGCAGGTCGGCGACCTCGGCGGCGCGGGCGCTGCTCCCGGGCGGCGCCACGGGCCAGCAGCTCACGCGGGGCTGCGGGTGCCGAAAGCGGGCCGGGTCCTCCAGGACGACGCCGCAGACCAGGTCGGGGCAGGCGACCCGGCGGCCACCATGGCGGTGGCCGCGCCCATCGAGTGGCCGATGACGACCGGGGCGGGCGGTGTCGGCAGGCCCCAGCGCGGCCCGGCCGCGCTGAGGCGGTGGCAAGGTCCTCCAGGACGTCGATGAGGTCCTCCACGAGGACCTCCCCGGCCCGCTCGAGCTGGGCCTGCGTCCACCGCGGGGACAGGCCGTGCCTGCGGGCGTCGACCGCGACGACCCGGTAGCCCGCGCTCCACCCAGTGGTCGATGGCCTCGGCCAGGGAGACCGCGGAGCCGGTGATGCCGTGGAGCAGGACCAGGGTGGGGGCGCTGTCGGGCCCCGAGACGATGCGCGCCAGTGGAGTCATGCCCCCATCCTGCCTCTGTGACCCGCCCCGTAGGCTGGCCCCATGAGCGAGACGAGCGAGCAGAGCACGCCGAGGATGAACGTCGAGTCCTTCAACCTGGACCACACCAGGTCGCCGCGCCCGTATGTGCGCGTGGCCGACCGCAAGGAGCTGCCGGGCGGGGACGTGCTCGTCAAGTACGACGTGCGTTTCTGCCAGCCCAACCGCGAGCACCTGGAGATGGAGGCCGTGCACTCCATCGAGCACCTGAGCGCCGAGCTCATGCGCAACCACACCGACCGCCTCATCGACTTCTCCCCATGGGCTGCCAGACCGGCTTCTACGCCCCTCATGCTGGGGGTGGAGACCGAGGAGTTCCTGCCGCTCGGAGGCGACCTTCCGCGACATCCTCGACCGCCGAGGAGGTGCCGGCGGCCAACGAGGTCCAGTGCGGCTGGGGAGCGAACCACTCGCTGACCGCCGCCCAGGAGGCGGTGCGCGGCTTCCTCGCCGACCGCGAGGAGTGGACGCGGGTCATGGCCTCGACAAGCCCGAACCGCCTGATCGGGCGACCGTCCGGCCGTGCCCTAACGACCCGGCAACCCCTGTTCCGGAAGGGTGAGGCACCAAGGCCGCGCGTCGTCGTAAAGCCCCGTCACCGAGCCCGGTCCGGCACCGACCGTACCCTGCAGCCGCAGCCCGCCCCCCGTCCGCGCCGCGAGGCACCGATCCGCAGAGAGCCGTGAAGTCCGTGGAAAGCATCGAGACCGTCACCATCACCAATCCCGCCAACCCCGTCCCTCATCTGGTGGGTCGTCGCTCAGCCGCTGCTGCCCTGCCGTCCCTACCTGGTGGGGCGGGCGACGCGCTTCCTGCTGCGTGGGCGGGTCACCGTCTCGGACGCTGCGGCCACCCTCATCGCGCTCGTCGGCCTGTGGCTGGGGCTGCTGCTGGCGGGCTGGCTCTTCGACGAGGGCGACCTGTTCTCGGTCAAGATGCTGGTGACCTCCTGCGGCGTGGCGGCTGTCGCACTGATCGTGACCTCCGCGGTCCTGGCGCGCCTGCAGTGCCACCGCACGCTGCAGCCGATCGCGGAGGTCGCTCAGATGGGCGAGTCAGACCGTCTGGAGTTCAAGTCCTCAGCGCGCTGGAACCTGCGCACGGACAAGCGCGATGAGGCGATGGAGGAGGGTCGTGCCAAGACGGTGGCGGCCTTCATGAACTCCGCGGCGGCATCGCTCCTGCTCGGGGTGGCGGACGACGGCCCCTCATCGGCCTGGGCCCTGACTACTCCACCCTCAAGCAGCCCGATGCCGATCGCTTCGAGCTGTGGCTGCGCGGAATGTGGCGCACGCGCATGGGCACGAACGCCGCCGCACTGCCGCAGGTGGACTTCGCGCCCACGCCGGACGGGACCGCGGAGGTGTGCCGGGTGACCGCGCCCCGTCCCCGCTGCCGGTCTACCTCAAGCCAGCCAGGGGACGCGACGGGAGCGGCGCTGTGGGTGCGGGTCGGCAACCTGACGCGGCGCCTGGAGGTTGATGACGCCGTGGACTACGTCATGCTGCGCTGGCCGCGGATCAACCACGTGGCCTGGCCGATCCGGCTGGGCAACTTCCCGCTGCGCCGCGACCAGTCGCCCCGGGCACCGCCCATCAACCCGGCTGCGGCCGTCACCGCGGCCACGGCCTCCGGGACGATGAGGGCACAGGCCAGTAGGCCGTCGTAGGCCACGGGGTTCGGCGAGGCAGACGATGCCGGCAGGGCGGGTCAGGCGGTTTCCGCCTGACCCGCCCCTGCCGGCCACCGCGAGCGCCAGGTTCAGGACACCGCAGTGGTTCCATCTCCTCGGCCTGATCATCCACAGAGTCCGTCTCGGTCGGGCCGACTGGTCGGCATCGGCAGCCTCCTGCTCCAGAGCGTGCTCCAGGTTCTCCCCTCGACGTCGACGACCGGGAGCAGCCGGTCCAGCCACGCCGGTAGCCACCAGGCCTTCTCACCCAGGGCGGCCATGAGTGCGGGAATGAGGGTCATGCGCACAAGGAAGGCGTCGGCGGCGATACCGACGGTCGAGCCCAACGGCGATGGGCTTGACGTTGACGTTGTCAGTGTGGACGAAGGCCGCGAAGACGCCGATCATGATGACGGCCGCCGCCACGACGACCTTCGCGCTGCCCTGGAACCCCGCCTCGATCGCCGCCTTGGCCGCTTCACGGCGTTCCTCGGGCGTCGCGGCGGTCGCGCCGCCGCGCGTCGGGCCCACTCCTCACGCATGCGGGACACGAGGAAGACCTGGTAGTCCATGGCCAGCCCGAACAGGACTCCCATGACGATGACCGGCAGGAAGGACGTGACGGCGCCGACCTTGGACACCCCCAGGAGATCGGAGGCCCAGCCCCAGCCGAAGACAGCACCGACGGCGCCCATCCCGGCCCCCAGCGACAACAGGTAGCCCAGGGTCGCGGTCAGGGGAACGGCGATGGAGCGGAAGACCACCATGAGGAGGATGAGCGACAGTCCAATCACCACGATGCCGAAGGGGATGAGGGCATTGTTGAGCGCCTCGGCGACATCGATCGCCACGGCGGTCTGGCCGGTGACCATGACGTCGGTCAGACCGTAGCGGCTCTCGTAGTCGTCGGCGTGGGAACGGATCTCCCGCACAAGCCGCATCGTGCTGGAGTCCGACTGCGACTTCTCAGGTCTGACCTGGACGAAGGCGAGGGTCCCGTCCTGGTTGGGGGTGGCCAGGGCGATGCTCTCGACGCCGTCGAGCGCGGACAGGTCCTGGGCAAGGCCCTGAACGGCACCGACGGACGTGGAGGCGTCGGAGATATCGGCGATCACGATGACGGGGGAGTTGTAACCCTCGCCGTAGGCCGCGGCCACGGCGTCGTAGGTCTCTCGCTCCTGGGAGCCCTTCTCGGCGAAGCCGCTGTCAGTCAGGGCCAGACGCAGACCACTGACAGGCACGGTGCACAGTCCCAGAAGGACGACGACGGCGCCGATGGTCGCCCAGGGGCGGCGGGTCACCCCTCGCGCCCAACGGGATGCCGGCCTCCGCTCCACCATCCCGCTGTTGCGGGAGACCGTACGCCGACGGCGCGCAAGCAGGCGCCGACCGGCGATCCCGATGAGCGCCGGGACGACCGTGAGGGCGACGAGCACGGCCACGGCCACCATGGCCGCCGAGGCCAGTCCCATCGTGGTCAGGAAGCTGATGCGGGCCACGCTCAGACCGCACAGGGCCACGATGACCGTGGTTCCGGCGAAGACGACCGCTCCTCCGGAGGTGGCGGTGGCCCGCCCGGCGGCCTCGGCCGGATCGAGGCCGTCGGCGAGGTGCTCACGGGCTCGCGAGACGATGAACAGGGCGTAGTCGATACCGACCGCCAGCCCGATCATGACGGCCAGGACCGGGGTGGTGGAGCTGATGTCGGTGACGCTCGCCATCCCGAGAATACCGAGCATCCCGGTTCCCACGCCGATGAAGGCCGCAATGAGCGGCAGGCCTGCGGCGATGAAGGACCCGAACGTGAGGAGCAGGACGATTCCGGCAATGGCCACACCGACGAGCTCAACGGCGGAGATACCGATTCCCGTCTCCCTGTCGATACTGCCGCTGCGCTGAATCGTCAGGGACGAGTCCACGGCCTCGGTGCGCTTGGCGACGGCGTCGAGATCCTCCGCGACGGTCTTGGCCTTCGCCGTTGTTCCTGAGGTGACGGAGCCGACCGAGGTGTCGACCTGCACCTGGACGAGCACATGCTTACCGTCATCGGAGACGGTGGAGGCCGTCCCCCTCTCCGGGTTGCCGAAGGGTGGGGCGACCATGGCCACTCCATCGATCTGCGAGGCCTTAAGGGCGAAGGCGTTGACGGCCTCGGCGTGGTTCTCGATGCGGCCGTCGGAGGTGGTGATGAGGACCTGCTCGCTGCTGCCCGCCGCTTGGGGAAGCCGATCGGAGAGAACGTCCAGACCGCGCATCGACTCGGTGCCGGAGATCGAGAACGTGTTGTCGAGCTGGACCCCGGTGGTGGCGACGACGCCACCAAGAGCGGCGATGAGGAGCACCCAGATCGCGAGGACCCGGGGGGCGTGGCGGGCGCACCAACGCCCCAGGGAGTGCAGAAGGGCGGGCATAAGCGACCTTTCAGATGAAGGACAACCAGATTCAGTTCACAAACGTACTGGATACAGAATCGTATTGAAGGTTGAGTTGATGTGACCCCTCGCACGTCGACTCTGGCGGTATGGTTGTCGACCTGATGGCACCAAGCAGCACGTCACCCGCAACCGAGCGCAGCCTGCGCAAGCGGACGAACACCCGCGCGCGCCTCATCGAGGCGGCGGCGGACGTGATCGTCTCCAAGGGCATCGCCGGCGCCCGCATCGACGACGTCGTCAAGCAGGCGGGGTTCACCCGAGGCGCCTTCTACTCCAACTACTCCTCGCTCCAGGACGTCCTCACCGAGGCCATCGTCTCGCGCTCCAACGCCCTGCTGGAGAAGATCGCTCAGGCCGTCGACTCTATCGAGGGCCCACCGACGATGACCTCGCTCATGGAGCTGCTCGAGGCCATCCGCCCCGAGGCCCGCACCATCTACCTACTGAAGACCGAGTACACCCTCCACCGGCTCCACCACCCCGGCACTCCGCAGATCCCCGAGACGAGCAGCGCCGCGTTCACCGCCAAGCTGTCCGGGACCATTGAGAAGGTCCTCACCCGCATGGGACGCCGCCCCACCGTCCTCACGGCGAGCCTGGCCGACATCGTCTGCCTGCTCTTCATGGACTCAATCGCCGAGAACATCGACAGCGCGAGGCTGCGCGACCTCATCGAGGCGGTCATCATCGGACTGAGCACGCCGACGAAGGCTGGCGACACCTGACGCAACTCCGCATCAGGACCTACTTCCCGTCGAAGCGACGGATTCCACCCCGGCGACAGAAGGCCGCAGCGCCCCGCCGACCCCCACTGCACGCTCTCTACAGCACCTCGACAGAGCCGCCGTGCGGCGAATCTGTCCACCTGGGACGACTTTGAATCACGGCAACCTCACCGCGATCTGCAAAAGCCCAGGTCATCGCGCTGTTACTTCTTGCTAGTGGATGCGATCGGCCCTCAAAACCGTCCCCCTTGGACACAACGGACACACCTCAACACACAATCCCTCACCTCAATGAGACGCACTTTAATGATGTTTGAGATCATTTGATCATGAACAAGACTTCCAGGATCGAGGGGCTGCTGGCGCGTCTCGCCGCTCACCAGGGAGCAGCGCGCCTGAGCACGCTGTGCAGCACGCGGACCGAACGGCGTCTTGCCACCCGAGCCGCCGCCGATGGGCTCATCACTCTTCACCCGAACCACGTGGTCGCGCTGAAGAGCGCCGATCCCTCGTTTCATCCTCTGCCGACGCATCAGGGGTGTCATCACCTGCGCCCATGCGATGCAGCACTACGGCCTGCCACTGCAATCAGCGCCCACAACGTTGCACATCGCCATCCCCGGGAACCGGGGTCACATACCGGACGCAATCGGGCGCGTCGTCACCCATCGGTTGAGCGGCCTCATTCTCCCCGCCGCAGATGCGGCACCGGTGGCTTCCGTGGAACAGGCACTTATCTGCTACCTACGTTGTGCGGACGAGCTTGATGCACTCATCGCACTCGATGCGGCCCTTCGACTTGGTCTGACGACCCGCTCTCAGCTTGAGAACCTCCTACGGGGCCCGCGAAACCACCGCTCCCGCACGCTTGTGTCACGGTCGCTCCCCGATGCCCGCTCTCTCCTGGAGACGATCGCTCGTTATGAGCTAGAAGAGGCCGGATACCGGCCGGCGACGGCAGTGTTCGTCCCCGGCGTTGGAGAGGTGGATCTGGTGCTGACAGCTCACCCACACGACCTCACCCCCGGTCTCACGCCCGACACCAAGGCGCTTCGATCAGACAGTCACCCAGCGCTTCTCATCGAAACGGACGGCTACACCTTTCACTCCTCCCATCTCGACTGGGAGCACGACCACCTGCGCGACCAGGCCGCGATCACCGCGAGTCACGTTCCATTGCGTCTGACTAGCCGACAGGTCCTCCAGCACGGCACGGTCGAGATTGTCACCCCTATCGCCATGAGTATGGGAATCACCCCGATCATCCGCTCCAGGCGGGGTGAAGGCACCCTTACCCCATAGGTTCCGAGCACGACGGGCACGGCAGACGAACCGGGGGAACCGTCACCTGGATCATTGGCGGGCGCAGACCGCCGCATCTGCCCCGCCCTGGAGCCAGACGTCCCAGCTCTTGACCCGCGGACGTATGACGGCAGCATGTCTTCAGAGCAAAGAGACCGACAGAGTCACCATGCAGCGATTCTGTCCGTATAGGACGACATTGAATCGGAGCGCCCGCATCGCGGTTTGTAAAAGCCCAGGTCATCACTTTGTTTCTATTTAATAGTGGATGCGATCGGCCGTCAAAGCCGTCCCCTCTGGACACTTTCAGGGCTCGGCCGCCCCTGTAGGCTCGGTGCGTGAGTCGCACCAGTGCCGCGCCCGTCATCGTCTCCTGCGCCATGGCAGAGGAGGCCCAGCCCTTCCTGGACGCCCTGCCCGAGCGCGCGGCAGCCAAGGCGCCGACCCTGCCGGGCTCCGCGCGCGCCTGGTCCCTCCAGCTTCCCGGCGACGAGCGTGAGCTCATCCTGGTACGCAGTGGTATCGGGCTCGTGGCGGCCGCGAGCACGCTGGCGACGGTCCTGGCTCAGGTCCGCCCCGACGTCGTCGTCTCGGCGGGGACCACCGGCGGGCTCGGCCGCCAGGTCGAGGTCGGCGACGTGTGCGCCTCGACGAGCCTGGCCTTCACCGACGCCGACGCCACCGCCTTCGGCTACGCCCACGGCCAGACCCCGGGCCAGCCGGAGACCTTCGGCGGGGACCCGGCTTTGCTGGAGCGCCTGGAGCAGGTGGGCCGGGAGGCCCTGCGTGGCGCCACAGCGTCGTCGGGCTCGGCGCGGCTGCACGTCGGTCAGATGCTGGCCGGCAACTCCTTCGTGACGGAGGCGAACGTGGCCGACACCCGTGAGGTCTTCCCCGCAGCGCTGAGCACCGACATGGAGTCGACGGCTCTGGCGCAGGTGGCGGCGAGTGCCGGCGTCCCCTTCGTCTCGGTACGCGGCGTGTCCGACCTGTGCGGCCCGGAGGCTGGCCAGGACTTCCACATCGCCGCCGAGGAGGCCGCCGCCCGCAGCGCCGCGGTCGTCCTGGCCCTGCTCGGCTGAGCCGCTGACGCCGCCCGCGCCTCCCTCCCCACCCACACTTCGACAGAATCTTCAGAATCGACTCGGAGCCGCGTCGTTTATGAAGTTTTGGTCGATTTGCCGGACTCCCCGCGGTCCTGGAGCGCTGCCCCACCTTCAAGGACTGGTGGGAGAAGGACCTCCTGGCCTGACCGGCCGCACCATCCTTACGGCCATCGTCGACCCGCGCCTCACCGGCGCGAGTCGTGCTGCGGCGTGAAGGCCGACGTCGGGCAGCTGGCGCCCCACTCATTCATCGCATCGAGCACGGGCCTCAGGCTCCTGCCCAGGTCGGTGAGCTCGTAGACGACACGGGGCGGCACCTCCGGGTAGGCGTGTCGGCTGATGATCCCGCGCGACTCGAACATCCGCAGCCTGCTGGTCAGCGTGTGCGCGCTGATCCCCGGCAGGGCGGCGCGCAGCTGCCCGAAGCGCTGCGGGCCGTGCATGAGCTCGCGCACGATGAGCGTCGCCCAGGGCCCGTCGAACAGCAGCAGGAACCTCGCCACCCCGCACTCGGGAAGATCGACCTCACTCATGACATCGAAACCTACCCCAATAGTGCAGTTGACGTAACTGGTGCATTGTATGCACTAATGGCGTCATGGCTGACATCATTCACGGCGCCACGGGCGCCCAAGGCTCTCCCGTTCTATCCGCTCTGACCTCCGCAGGGCGCACCGCCGTCGCAGCGGTCCGCCATCCCGAGGCGGTCCCCGCCGGCATCGTCGCCCGGCAGGTCGACCTCGCCTCGGCTGACTCACTCGCCTCGGCTCTACGAGGGCGCCGACGGCGTCTTCGTCCACCTGCCCATGGGCGCACCCGAGGCGGCGGCCGCCCAGGCCCGGGCCGTCGTCGAGGCGGTCACCCGGGCCCGCCCCGGTCGCGTCGTCATCTCCACCAGCGGGCAGATCGTCGACCAGCCGGGGTCACCGCTGCAGGCGCCCGCGGACAGCCCCATCATGACGCTCATCGACGGCGTGACCGGCAGCGGCGTCCCCACGGCCGTGGTCGCCCCACGCCTCTACCTGGAGAACCTTCTTCTGCCGGTCGTCCTGGCCCCCACGCGTGAGGAGGGCGTGCTGCGCTACCCGCTCCCGACGTCGTTCCCGGTCTCCTGGAGCTCGCACCTGGACGTGGCCGAGGTCGTCGCCCGCCTGCTCACGGACGCCTCCCCCACCACGGGCACGGTCGGCGTCGGTCACCTGCCCGGACTGACGGGACCGGATCTGGCCGCGGCCTTCTCCAACCATCTGGGCCGCGAGGTCCGTTTCGAGGGCATCACGCCCGAGGCCTTCGGCGAGCTCATCACGCCGCTCTTCGGGCCGGCCGCGGCGCCGGTCGTCGAGCTCTACCGGGCCCTCAACGCGCAGGACGGCAACACCATCGCCGAGGACGGCAGCGCCCAGGAGCTCCTGGGGCTACGACCGCGCCCGATCGAGCAGTGGCTGGAGGACCTGGCGGTCTCGTAGCCGCACTCACCGACATTTTCTTCATAGATCGACCTGTTCTTCATAAACGACCCGGAGCCGCGTCGATTCTGAAGAAAACGTCGGTCTGTCGGCCGGTGTGGGCGTCTGGGCGCGACATCGCGGCGACAGCAGAGAGCGGGCAGGCTGCGGGTGTCTGCCGGGCGCCACTCAGTCGGCCTGGCGCAGGCGGGCCTCGACGCGCTCGACCTTCGCGGTCATCTGGCTGGTCCAACCGGGGCGGATGTCGGCCTTGAGGACGAGCGCCACGCGCGGGCTCACCTCGGCGACCGCCTCGCAGGCCCGCTTGACCACGTCCATGCACTCGTCCCACTCGCCCTCGACCGTGGTGAACATCGAGGTCGTCTCATGGGGCAGCCCCGAATCGCGCACTACACGCACGGCTCGGGCCACCGCCTCCGAGACCGAACCGTCAGGGGCGTCAGTGGTGGTCGGGGACACGGAGAAGGCGATGAGCATGCGGCCAGGCTAGCCCCGAGGCGCCATCCGGGGCCGCCGCCGATCGTTCTTGCCTTCGAGTGCGCTCGAAGTCCTACGGTCTGCACCATGACCAGCGCGATTGCTCCAGACAACGAGCCCGACGACGCCGGGCTCCACGAGGCGCTGCGGCTCTCCTCCGTCCCGTCCAGTGACAACGTCGGGCCGGCGGACGGACCCGGTGCAGCCGGCTGGGACATTGCGACCACCGCCGACCGCCTGGGAGTCAGCGCCCACACGCTGCGCTACTACGAGCGGATCGGGCTCGTGCGGGTGGAGCGTGACGCCTCCGGACGCCGTCGTTACGACGCCGCGAGCGTGCGGCGTTTGGTGTTCCTCACCCGGATGCGGACCTCGGGCATGCCGATCCGCGACCTACGGCGCTATATCACGCTGGTCGAGGCCGGTCGGGACGCGGTGCCCGAGCGCCTGGCTCTGCTCACCGAGCACCGTGACGGGCTGCGAGCCCGGATCGACGAGCTCCGGCTGGCGCTGGCCGCCACCGAGTACAAGATCGCCGTCTACACGCGGGAGCTGGAGGGGCAAACCACCGTGGACGACATCGACACTTCCGAGACTGACAAGGAGAACCCCTCATGACCACTGAAACCACTCACCCCCAGCACGACGTCAACAGCCCCGAGAACCTGGCCCGGCGCGAGCGCGGCCTGGAGATCGCCCGCTCGGTCGACGGCGAGGCGGCCCAGGCCGTCATCGACTCCCTGGCCGACATCAGCCCGGCACTCGGCCACCACATCGCGGCCTTCGGCTTCGGGGACGTCTACTCCCGCCCCGGCCTGGAGCCGCGCAGCCGCCAGCTCGTCACGATCGGCGTGCTCACGGCCCTGGGCGGCTGCGAGCCGCAGCTGAGGATCCACATCGGGGCCGCCCTCAACGTGGGGCTGACCCGCGAGGAGATCATCGAGGCGATCCTGCACGCCTCGGTCTACGCCGGCTTCCCGCGAGCGCTCAACGCCACCTTCGTGGCTCGCGAGGTCTTCGCCGAGCGCGACACCGCCGACTGAGCGTCCGCGTCGACTCGTATCGCGATACCTCAGCAGGTCGCGAAAGAGACGTGCGTGTCCACATCGGTGACAAAGGCGGGCTCCGGGTACACACCGCCACAAAGAAACCGCATGATTCCGCGGTGCCGTTGACGGTCTGATCAGGCCGCAGGCCCCTTTGTCACCGATGTGGACACCACCGGGCTCACTCGGCCCGGATCCGCGCCTAGAGCGCCACGAGAACCTGGACCATGACGATCTTGACGACGATGGCCAGAGCGAACAGGGTCGCGTAGCCGGCCTCGATGCGCTCGTCATCGCGCTTGGACAGGGCGAAGGCCAGGATTGCGGGCTGCCCGACGAGCCCGGCCAGGCCGCCGGAGGCGCGCTGCGCGGAGACCCCGGCCCACCGCGCCCCGGCCAGCATGACGATCGCACTGACCGCCACGACGAGCGCGGCGAGCACCCCCACCTTGAGTCCCGTCATCGAGAAGGCCGAGGCCGCGAAGTCAGGCCCCGAGGCCAACCCGATCGCGGCCAGGAAGAACAGCAGCCCCAGCTGACGGATGGTGGAGTTGGCGGCGTGCGGCAGCCCCCACACGAAGGGCCCGGTGCGCCCCACCCGGCCCAGGACCATGCCGACGACGAGCGGCCCGGCCGCCACCCCGAGCCGCAGGGTGATGCCGCCGGGCAGCGGGATCGCCACCAGCCCCAGGAGCACGCCGAGCGCCATGCCGGCCCCGACGGAGAAGGCGTCGATCTGGGCGATGGAGCGCTCGGAGTCGCCGAACCAGTCGGCGGCCTTCTCCAGCTCGTCGCTGGGGACGACCGCCAGCACCCGGTCACCGAGCTCCAGGACGAGGTCCTCACGGGCCAGCAGGTCCAGGTCGCCTCGCTTGACGCGGGTGATGACGCCCTGGAAGCGCCCGGGCATGTCCACCTCGGCGATGGTGCGGCCGGCCACCCGCGTCGAGGAGACGGTCAGGCGCCGGAAGTCGACGGCGGTGCGGTCCTTGGCCAGGCAGTTGTGAAACCCGGTGCCCAGGTCATGCACGGCGGACTCGACGGCGGACGGCGCCCCGACGATGACGACCTTGTCCCCGGGCAGCAGCACCTCGCCGGGGGCCACGACCCGGGTCTCGCCGTCGCGCTCCAGGTAGGAGATGCGGATGCTCCCCTCCTTGAAGGCCTTCATCTCGCCGAGCGCCACCCGCTGGAGGAGGTAGACGCTGGTGGCGGTGATGCCGTCAGCGCTGGCGGGCCTCGGGTCGCGCCCCCCGGGCCAGGAGCGCCCCACGACCCCGGAGACGATGAGGATGGCGACGGCAACGCCCACGGGGTAGGCCAGGGCGTAGCCGACGGCGGGCTCCTGGGTGCCGGCCGCCTCGATGGCGGCGTCGAGCACCGGTGAGGTGAGGGCGCCCGCGTAGGCGCCGGAGTCCATGGCGGGGCTCACCCCGGCCAGGTGGGAGTAGAGGCCGCCCGCCGCACCGGCGATCACGAGCGCGACGACGCACACGGGCCATGAGCGGCAGCTGCCCGCGCAGGTCGCGGAAGAAGGTGTTGCCGGCGGCCAGGCCCACGGTGTAGCAGAACAGGGCCAGGCCGAGGCTTCGCAGCAGGGTCAGATCAGCACCGAGCCGGGGGTCGAGGGCGCCCACCACGAGGCCGACGAAGAGCGCCCCGGCCGCGCCGAAGCGGATCGGTCCCAGCGGGATCTGCCCGACAGCGGTCCCCAGGCCGATGACGAGGAAGACGGTGAGGATCGGCGCCTGCGCAAGGACGTCGAGGGCGGATGGAGCACGGACACGACGTCAGGGTAGCCGCACGCCCAGAACGCCCAGCATGCCCGCCCACTGATCCAGGCACAGGGTCCCAGCCGAGCACAGATATGTGTCGCCGAGAGGTGCCATAGTAAGGATGCCTTCCACGGCGAGTCGCCCCTGTCACCTGCTTGATTCAGCAGGGTGTCGACCCACCGGGAGGAGGTGAAGGGAATGTGCAGAAGGTACCGCCTCGGCACGCAGCCTCGAAGGATGCCGGACAGCACAGAGCCCCCGACGCGTGTGAGATGGTTAGCGCCCTCGCAGCCGCCGTCGGAGCTCTTGTCGGCTTGATTCAGCTCCTCCGAGCTGATGCCTTCGGGAGTCATCCGGTGGCAGCCGGGTGGCTCCTCTCATTGTGACACGTCGGGTATCCATATGGGAACTGCAGGCATCACATGGACACCGCGGATGATCTTCAACGCCATTTTTAGAGCTTTTTACTCTAAAAATGGCTACAGTACTTCCATGCCCGACGACGTCCCCACGCACTCCTCCTCCCCAAGCCCTCAAGACCCCCACGCAGCCCCAAGCGCACGGCCCGACGCCGCACCGGGATCCTGGATGCCTCCCGTCACCTGTTCGCCCAGCACGGCATCGACCCTGTTACCACCAACCAGATCGCCGCCGAGACCGGTATCAGCCCGGGGAACCTGTACTACTGGTTCCGCTCCAAGGCGGAGATCGTCCGCGCCCTGTTCGACGAGTGGGCCGAGCGCATGCGCATCCCCACCGAGCAGGTGTCCGAACCGGTCGACGCCCTACGCGCACTGTGGAACCGCACCACCCAGACGCAGCAGCCGGACCCGGCCTATGCCTTCTTCCTACGCGACCTCCTCCCCTTCTCCACACCGACCCGGTCCTGGCCAAGGCCTACCGCCAGGGCTACACCACCCGCCGCGACGAGTTCGTCCGCGCCGTCGAGCGCATCATCGATGCCGGGCTCCTGCACCCACCGGCCCCACCCACCACCATCCGTGACCTCGTGAGCCTGCTCTGGCTCATCTCGGAGACCGCCCAGCCCTTCGCCAGCATCGTCGACGACGCCCGCATCGACTCCCAGTGCTACGGGCGCGCCATCATCGAACCGCACCTGACCGAGGGCCGGTCGCCGCGCCCTACACCTTCCCACCAACGCCGACAACGGAGACCACGCATGATGTCCCCTGCCGACCCTTCAGGCATCGGTCTCGACAGCCCGAGCCCGACCGCACAGACTCAACAGACTCAGCTTCAGGGACTCCGGCCGCCGATCCCGCGGCGTCACACGTATCGCGGCCCTTCACCGCCAGTACCCTGGAGCAGGCCGTCCTCGACTCGCTCACCGAGGCCGCCCCGGACGGCGCTCAGCTCGTCTGGGTCACTGAGGCATCGGCCGTCGCGAGACTGGGTGACCCTATACGTCGAGGCCACCCAGGCGATCGCCGACGACGCGCGGATGTCGGCGGACTCCTTCGCCTGGTTCCGCAACGACCGCTCGCAGATCGACGCCCACCGCGACGGCCTGACTCTCGACTCGCCAGGGCCCTGAGCAGCACTATGCTGGTGGCGGCCAAGATCCTGCCCGCCCAGTCGCGCGAGGCCTCCGACGACTTCTGGGTCAAGAGCACTCGCGAGGTCCATACCGCCACTGCCCGCACCTACGGGATCATCCGGGTCAACGACGTCGACGATCCCCGCAACCGCCTCGACGGCGGCCGCCTGCTCCAGCACGTCCACCTGGCCGCGACCGCCGCTGGACTCGGGCTGCACCACATGAATCAGGTGACCGAGCGGATCGCCCGCGATGCCACGCAGGGCCTGCCGGACCGGTTCTCGCAGCGCTGGGCCGCCGCCACCGGCGTCCCGGCAAGCCAGAGCCTGCTCGCCTTCCGCGTGGGCCACACCGAGCGCGCCGCGCGGCCCAGTCCGCGGCGGGACCTGGGCGACGTCATGCGTGACGCCGGACGGTAGCGCTCAGAAGGAGCACCCAATAAGTAGGGATAAATAGGGACGGATGCCAGGGGCGGAAGACGAGCGCGCCGCCGCCGGACTCGCCATTGCTTCCCTTCCGCAACCAGGAGGAATACCCTGGGGCCGTCACCGGAGACGATGACGCCACACCTTTTCTCGACGACGAGAACGGAACCCCGATGCCTCAGAAAGAAGCCTCGCTGCCCACCTACACGGAGCAGGAGGAGAAGCGGATCATTCGGAACGCCGACGGCGTTCCTGTCGGCATACGTCCTGACAATCGTTGGACACCCGCGCGGATCGCCACGTGGGTGGTCATCACGGCCCTGGGCGTTCTGGGCTGGTGGATGCTGGCGGTCGTGCGCGGCGAGCACGTCAACACCATCTGGTTCGTGGTCACCGCCGTGTGCACCTACGCGATCGGATACCGCTTCTACGCCCTCTACATCCAGCGGCGCATCATGCGCCCCGACGACACCAACGCCACCCCGGCCGAGCGCATCAACAACGGGCGCGACTTCGACCCCACCCACCGCGTCGTCCTCTACGGCCACCACTTCGCGGCCATCGCCGGCGCCGGTCCGCTGGTCGGCCCCGTCCTCGCGGCCCAGATGGGCTACCTGCCCGGCACCCTGTGGATCATCATCGGCGTGCTCGTGGCCGGCGCGGTCCAGGACATGCTCGTCCTGTTCTTCTCGATGCAGCCGCGGCAGGGCGCTCACTGGGCCAGATGGCCACCGACGAGATCGGCAAGATCGGCGGCATCGTGGCCACCGTGGTCGTCTTCGTCATGCTCATGATCGTCCTGGCCGTGCTGGCCATGGTCTGCGTCAACGCCCTGGCGGCCTCCCCCTGGGGCGTGTTCTCGGTGGGTATGACGATCCCGATCGCCATCGGTATGGGCCTGTGGCTGCGCTTCGTCCAGCCCGGCAAGATCACTCAGGTCTCCTTCGTCGGCTTCGGCCCGCTCATCGCCGTCATCATTGGCGGGCGCTGGCGTGGCCGAGTCCTCCCTCGGTCACTACTCGCACCTGTCCCCCACCACCTTGGTGTGGGCCAGTGATCGTCTACGGATTCCTGGCCGCGGTCCTGCCCGTGTGGGTCCTGCTCACCCCGCGCGACTACCTGTCCACCTTCATGAAGGTCGGCACCATCACGATCCTGGCCCTGGGCATCATCATCGTGCGCCCCCTGGTGAGATGGCCGCCGTCACCGAATTCGCCTTCAACACCGACGGCCCGGTCTTCGCCGGCACCCTCTTCCCCTTCCTGTTCATCACCATCGCCTGCGGGGCCCTGTCCGGCATGCACGCCATGGTCTCCTCGGGCACCAGTCCCAAGATGGTGGAGAAGGAGACCCAGGTCCGCATGATCGGCTACGGCGGCATGCTCATGGAGTCCTTCGTGGCGATCATGGCGCTGGCGGCCGCGGTCTCGCTGAGCCCGGGCATCTACTCTATGAACACCTCGACCGCGACCATGGAGAAGCTCGCCGGCCCCGAGATCGTCGACGCCCAGCCCTGCAACACCAACAATGACCCCGAACACCACTGCGAGAAGCTCGCCGAGGCCGCCGTGGCCAAGCTCGGCGTCACCGACGCCCAGGGCCGCAAGCTCAACCCCGAGTGGGACTCCTGGGACGATCAGGGCAACCCCAAAAACCTACACGGGCGCCGAGGCTCTGGAACGCCCGGCCGGCGACGTCGGCGAGCCCAACGTCGTCTCGCGCACCGGAGGCGCTCCCACCCTGTCGGTGGGCATCGCCCACATCCTCCCACCAGATCGGCGGCGGACGCGCCATGATGGGCTTCTGGTACCACTTCGCCATCATGTTCGAGGCCTTGTTCATCCTCTCGGCGGTCGACGCCGTCACCCGCGTGGCCCGCTTCCAGCTTTCCGACGCGCTGGGCAACGCCTTCCCAAGTTCAAGGACCCGTCCTGGCATGTGGGCGCCTGGGGACCACGGCCGTCGTCGTCGCCTCCTGGGGCGCTTTGCTCCTCATGGGCGTGACCGACCCCGCGGCGGCATCCAGACGCTGTATCCGCTGTTCGGCATCGCCAACCAGCTCATCGCGGCCGTGGCCCTACTGGTGGTCACCGTCATGGTCGTGCGCAAGGGCTACACGAAGTGGGTGTGGATCCCGGCCATCCCACTGGTCTTCGACACGACGGTCACCTTCGTGGCGTCGTGGCAGAAGATCTCTCCGACGACCCGCTCGTGGGCTACTTCCAGCAGCATCGCAACGCCCTGGCCAAACTGGAAACGCTCACCGACCCGGCTGGCATCGAAGAGCAGCGGGCGATCGCGCGCAACACGATGATCCAGGGAACACTGTCGATCGTCTTCCTGGTCATGGTCGCCTTCGTCATGGTGTGCGCCCTCATCCGCATCATTCAGACGATCCGGACCCGGGACACGACGACGTCGGAGGACCCGTACCAGGAGTCCAACTTCTACGCGCCCGAGACAATGATCGCCTCCTCGCTCATGAAGAAGGTCTCCCAGGAGTACGAGCAGGGTCGGGGATCCGGCCCTCATCCCCCACAAGGCCCACGCGGAGAAGTCGCGACGCGCACCGGTCCGATGACGCAGCCGGCAGAGCAGTCGGAGAGAAGACCGACGGCACGGACCGGCACCCGCCGCCGGGCACGTGAGGCCCTGGCTCGGGCACGCATCCTGTGGCGGGACATGACCGGAGAATCCGCCTCACGACCGCTACCTGGCCCGGTACGCCCGCGAGCACGCCGACTCGCCCTGAACGGCCCCGACAGCGCCCATGGGTCGGGACACGAATCGGGGCACGGCCCCATGAGCGAGCGCGAGTTCTGGCGCGCCCGGGCCAGGCGGGCGGAGACAGAGATCTCGACCGGCTGCTGCTGAGCCCTGGGCACACCCCTGTGCTCGGATCGTTACCGCCCGCCTTCCGGGGGTCCTCGAAGGGCGGGCGGTAGCGTCGTGAGCGTGCCCACCCAGCAGCCCACCCCAGCCCTGACCTCCGCCGACGCCGACAGCACCCACCCCACCAACAGCCCTGACAGCTTTGCGACAACCCCTGACAACACTCGTCACCCCGCCGTCACCACCCACGAGGCGGATCGCCCGCGTCGCGGCGGTCATCCTCCTGATCATCATCTGCATTGCGGTCGTGTGGCCCTCGGGGCGAGAGGTCGCCGAGCTCAAAAGACTCGCTGGGGCCGGCCTTCCTCAGCTCGGAGGGCAAGGGACGTCGTCCTCAACCTGGTGATGCTGGCACCGGCCACCTTCTGCGCCGTCGCGGGCTGGCGGGACATCCCTGGTGGATGTGGGCGCTCGTGGGCTGCGTCATCGGACTGAGCGCCGAAGTGCTCCAGAGCCTCCTGCCGATGCTGGAGCGGCGGCCCTCGCTGGCCAATGTCGGACAGAACGCCGTGGGCGCCTGGGCCGGCGCCCTGGCTGCCTGGTACCTGCTGCGCGCCGGCACCCCCGGCCCGCCTCGATCTGAGCCCCTTGAGGCCTCGCCGGGACGGCTGAGCCGCATTGGAGGAGCCGATAGCTCCCAACGACGGCGCTCGCCGCTGCGGAGAGCGGAAAGAACGGAGACGGCGAAAGGCCCGGGCCGTGGCCCGGGCCTTATCCCTTGCGTGCGCGGGGGACTCGAACCCCCATGATCGTAGATCACACGGACCTGAACCGTGCGCGTCTACCAATTCCGCCACTCGCGCGAGAAGCGAGCATGAGACTCAGCCTCCCACCCCACCGTCGTCCAATCCTCCACTCCCATATCGGACCGTGAGACCGCTCACGACACAATTACCTCACACAGGCAGGGCCGTCTTCCCTGTAATGTCTTCGATACCGTTACGATGGGAACGGTATCGGCCTGCATGCAGGTCCGTGTCCGTGCAGGCCCATAGCGAGGCGGGACAGTCCCGCCTCCCGGCTCCATCCTGGGGGCCGCCACACCACATTGGGGGAGGTACTGTCCATGGGATTCCTGGACAGTTCGAGAAGGGCGTCGAGAACGTCACGAACCGCGCATGTCCCGCTTCGGACGACATCGAGCCCATCGAGATCGCCTCGAAGCTCCGCGAGACCATGGACAAGCGCGCCGCGTCCTTCGCGCGCGACCGTTCAGTGGTCCCAACATCTTCCGCATCCACCTCACCCCACCGAGCATCGAACGCATCACGGCCTGGGGTCAGGACGAGATGGTGCGTCAGATGGAGGAGGTCGCCACCTCCCACGCCGCCGACCAGGGCTACTCCTTCGTCGGCCCGGTGGAGGTCTCCTTCCTTGTCAACAACACCCCCAACGCCCCAGCCATCGAGGTCGAGGTCCTCCACGCGGCGCGGCGCCGCCGCTCCGGCTGCCTCGGCCACCGCTTCCCCGGCACACCCGATCGTCGACATCAACGGCCAGCGCTACCTCCTCACCGGCCCGGTCACCGTTATCGGACGCGGCTCGGAGGCGGACATCATCGTCGACGACTCCGGCGTCTCACGGCGTCACCTAGAAATCCGTCTGACGCACGGCAACGCCATCGCCAGCGACCTCGGCTCCACCAATGGCACCTTCGTCGAGGGGCCAACGCGTCGACGCCGTCACACCGTGGACGGCAATACCCTCACCATCGGCCGCACCCAGATTCTGTTCTGGGACGGCACCCAGAACAGCGGAGTCAACGGGTGAGCGCACTCGCCTTCACGATCCTACGGCTGGGCCACTGGTCCTGCTGTGGTTTTTCCTGTACCTCATCGTGCGCGTCATGCGACGCGACATGGCCGATTCCCCCACCGCATCCCCTGCGCGTCGGCGCTCCGCAGGTGCTCCCCGGAACAGCCCGCGGGTCCTCCCCGCAGGGCCGACGGCGTAGCGCCACGCGTCTGGTCATCACCGAGGGGCCCCTGGCCCGGCTCGACCGTGCCCCTGAGCCCCTCGTCGATTATCATCGACCGCTCGCCCTCGTGCACCCTGGTCCTCGACGACTCCTACGCCTCGTCGCGCCACGCCCGCGTCTTCCCCAAGCGACGGCGCCTGGTGGCTGGAGGACTCGGCTCTACCAACGGAACTATGATGGACGGCCGCCCGTGCACGGCGCCGTGGAGCTCCCCATGAACATTCTGTCAGAATCGGCCAAACGACGCTGGAGCTGCGCTCATGACCATCTCCCTGCGCTTCGCCGCGCGCTCCGACGTCGGCCTGAGTCCGCCAGTCCAACCAGGACTCGGGCTACGCCGGCCCCCACCTGTGCCTGCTGTGCGACGGGATGGGCGGACCCGCCGGTGGAGACATCGCCTCGGCGGTCGCCATCGAGCACCTCATGCCGCTGGACGCCGACTCCCCATCAGGCCGGTGAGCTGCTGGGTCTCATGCGCGAAGCAGTCAGGCCGCTCACACCGAGGCTCGTCACCCTGTCTTCCAGGATCCCGACCTCGCCGGTCTGGGCACCACTTGCATCGGCGTCATGCGCAGCGGCAACAAGCTCGCCATGGTCCACGTGGGTGACTCGCGCGCCTCACAGCTTCGCGACGGCACCTCACCCAGGTCACCACCGACCACACCTTCGTGGAGTACCTCGTCGAGACCGGGCGTCTCACTCGCGACCAGGCCCGCCAGCACCCCCAGCGCTCGGTACTCCTGCGCGTCCTGGGCGATACCGAGGGAGAGGTCCAGCTCGACGAGTCGATTCGCGAGGCGGTTCCCCGGCGACCGCTGGCTGCTGTGCCCGACGGCCTGAGCGGCCCGGTGACCGCCGAAACCATCGGGGAGGTCTGGCCGGCGTCGCCGACCCGGCCAGGCCGCCGACCAACTCGTGGACCTGGCGCTGCGCGCCGGCGGACCAGACAACGTCACCGCCGTCGTCTTCGACGTCGCAAGGACGACCCCGAACCCAAACCGTCCTGCAGGTGGTGGGCAGCGCCGCCACCGAGCGCCTGGCCCAGGAGCGCGCGGCGGCCGCTCACCGCAAGACCGGGGGCGAGACCGAGACCAGGACACCGAGGGGGCCAGCCCCGCCGCCAAGGCTGCGGCCCTCGTGGCCACTTTGGAGGAGCAGCCCGAGTCCACGTCCAAGAAGGACTCTTCCGACGTCGACGAGGCCACTGCCGCCGAGGCCGCCACCCAGGAGAAGGCCTGACGGCGCCACCGACGCCGCGTGCTGGTGGGAGGCCTTGTTCTGATCGTCACGCCTCGTCGGTGCCAGCGCCCTGTTCTACCGCTGGACCCAGACCCGCTACTACGTCTCCACCTACGACGGCCAGGTCGCCATCTACCAGGGCATTCCCCAGTCCATCGGTCCCCTCGCTGAGTCATTCAGGTCAAGGCCTACGCGGACCTGCCGGTGGAGAAGCTCGATGACAACATCCGCGAGCGCCTGGAGGCCACCGTCACCCAGAAGTCGATGAGCGACGCGCAGACCTACGTGGACAAGACGGTCCGCTCCTACCTCAAGCAGGCCGCCCCCGGCAGAATCCCTCGACCCACCGCCACACCTCCCCACCGCTGGCGCCAGCTCCGCTCCCACTCCGGGAGGCGCCCTGCCGAACCGGCTCAGCCCGACCAGGCCGGGCAGGAGGAATGAGATGACCGCTGCTCCAGGCCCCCTGGGCGCCCCCGCGGGCGTTGCGACGATCCAGCCCGCCGGCACCGCGAGACGCTCGGGCCGGTGGGCGGAGGCAGCGCTGCTCGGCGTCGCCCTGGTCCTCGGCCTGGGCGGCTTCGTGCTCACCGCGCTCAACCGCACCGGCTCCTCGCCCGCGCAGACCGTCATGCTGGGAGGCGCCTTCCTCGGTCTGACCATCTTCATGCATCTGTGGGTGCGCTACACCGCCCCGTGGGCGGACCCGGTCCTCCTGCCGGCGGCGGTGGCCCTCAACGGATCGGCCTGGCCATGATCCAGCGCCTGGATCTGGCCTATGAGGTCAACGAGCAGTGGCAGTTCTACGTCGGGTCTAAGCAGCTGGTCTGGACGCTGCTGGGCGTCATCCTCTCTGCGCCGTGCTCTTCCCTGTCGCGACTACCGGCGCCTGCGGCGCTGAGGACCGCGCTGGGCCATGGTCCGGCCTGGTCTTCCTGATCCTGCCGTTCCTGCCCTTCATCGGCCAGAGCATCAACGGGGCCCGGATCTGGATCCGGATCGGCCCCATGAGCTTCCAGCCGGCCGAGCTGTCAAAGGTGCTGCTCGCGGTCTTCTTCGCCTCCCTACCTGGTGGCCAACCGGGACAACCTGACTCTGGCGGGCCGCAAGTTCCTGTGGATGAGCCTGCCGCGCGCCCGGCACCCTGGGACCCCTGTTCATCGTGTGGGGCGTGAGCATCTGCGTCCTGGTCCTCCAGAGGATCTGGGCTCCTCGGTCCTGATCTTCGGCCTGTTCGTCGTCGTACTGTATGTGGCCACCGACCGGCCCTCCTGGCTGCTCATTGGCGCCGCTGTTCCTCCCGGCGGCCTGGTTCGCCGCCACTCACCTCCACCACGTCCAACAGCGCATCAACGGGTGGCTCCACGCCACCGACGACGCTGTGTACAACGCCGCAGGCGGCTCCTGGCAGCTGCTGACGGGAATGTTCGGCATGTCCACCGGCGGGCTCATGGGAGCAGGCTGGGGCAAGGGCTCACCGACTCTGGTCACCTTCGCCAACTCTGACTTCATCTTCGCCTCGTTGGGCGAAGAGCTGGGCCTGACCGGAACGCTCGCGATCCTCATGCTCTCACCTCGTCCTCATCCAGAGGGGCTGCACACCGCCGTCTTGCTGCGCGACGGCTTTCGGCAAGCTCCTCGCCGTCGGCCTGTCCTTCGCCATCGCCCTGCAGATCTTCGTCGTCATCGGCGGCGTCACACGGCTCATCCCGCTGACGGGACTCACCCTGCCCTTCCTGGCCTACGGCGGCTCCTCGCTCATCGCCAACCGCCATCCTGGCCCTCCTGCTGCGCCCGTCCGACGCCGCCCGCCGTCCGGCCACCCACGCTCCACGAATCATCGACACGGCCGAGCTGCCGGTCTCCCTGCGCCGTCGGGTCCAGGACGTCCCGGAGCCGAGGAACCGGCCGAGGGCGCCGCCGTCGACGACGTCCCCCGCCAACGCCCCCAGGACGGTTATGACGACGTCTCCGGCGCCGAACCGACCGGCGCACTACGTGGCCCCGGCGGCGGCCCCGGAGTCCCGGGGACCCCCTATTACCCGCCTCAGGACCACATTGCGCCCGACGACGATTTCCACGGTCACCGTCAGCCCGGAGGCGCCTCCTCCACCGCGCACGGCACTGGATGGGGAGACGCTGCGCTCATCGCGCGCGCCGGGTTTCACTGATGACAGCGACAGGAGGCAGCAGCAATGAACAGACAGATCCGGCAAGTCGCCTTCCTGGTACTGGTCATGTCACCGCACTGTCCTGTCCGTCACCAGTGTCCAGGGCCTCGCCCGACCCGCCATCTGGGAGCCGCTGTCTTCCAACGGCGCCTCAACTCCGACGGACGCAATTCCGCACCGTCAACCGAGAGTTCGGCACCGACCGCGGCCCGATCCTCCTCGCCGACAAGAGACCACTATCGTCAGCACCGAGAAATCCGACGATGGCCAGGGCCTGAGGACCATCAGCGGTCTACGCCAACGGGCCGCTCTACGCTCCGGTCACCGGCTATTTCTCGCCCGCCTCGCCTCCATGACGGGCCTGAGCGGGAGGCGAACTCGTGCTCAACGGGGACGACCCTCCCTGTTCTCCTCGCGGATCAAGACCCTCGTGACTGGCGGCTCGCAGAAGGGCGGCGCGGTCGAGCTGACCATCAACCCCGAGATCCAGCAGGCGGCCTATGAGGCCCTGGGCAACCGCGAAGGTGCCGTCGTCGCTCTGGACCCCAGTACCGGAGCCATCCTCGCCATGGTCTCCTCTCCTCCTACGATCCCAAATCAGTCTCGCCTCCCATGACGCGAACGCTGTCACCGAGATCAGCACAACCCTTAGCGAGGACTCCTCCCGACCGCTGGACAACCGGGCCATCGCAGGCAACCGCCACCCGCCGGGGTCCACCTCAAGATCGTCACCACCGCGGCGGCCCTGCGCACCGGCAAGATCACCCCGGATCAGGAGGTCGATGCCCCTGACACCATCACCCCTGCCGGGCACCAACCACTCCCTGGAGAACTACGGCGGGGAGTCCTGCGGCGGGAGGATCGAGTTTCTCCCACGCCTTCGCCCAGTCCTGCAACACGCCTCGCCCAGCTGGCTGCATGGACGTCGGGCGAGGAGGAGCTCGCCGAGGAGGCCCACAACTGGGGCTTCGACTCCAAGCTCTCCATTCCGCTGACCGTCACTCCGTCCACCTACCCGGACAACGACTCCCAGGCGCAGACGGCGATGGCCGGTATCGGCCAGGCCTCGTGCAGGCCACGCCGATGATGATGGCGATGGTGGCGGCCACTGTGGCCAACAACGGGGAGCAGATGACCCCTATCTGGTCTCGCGCACTCTGGACCCTGACCTCAACGAGGTCGACACCACCTCCAAGAAGGTGGCCCGCACCCCGATCGACCCGGCCACCGCCAAGTCCCTGTCCTCCCTCATGCAGACCGCCGTGACCGATGGCACGAGCAGCACCGCCCAGGTGGCCGGAGTCCAGGTGGCCGGTAAGACCGGCACCGCGGAGACCGGTTCGACACCGGCCCCACCACCTGGTTCGTGGGGCTTCGCCGAACCGATCAACAAGCCCCAGATCGCACTGGCCGTCGTGCTCGACGGCAACGCCGAGACCGAGGACAACGCCACCGGGGCAAGGTGGCCGTCCCATCGCCGCCCAGGTCATCGATGCGGCGGTGGACCAGTGAAACCGGCTGCCGGGCTCCAGCTTCAGGGGCGCTATGAGCTCGTGGAGCAGATCGCCCTGGGAGGCATGGGCGAGGTGTGGCGCGCCACTGACCTGCGCTCGCCGGGCCGTGGCCGCCAAGATCCTGCGCCCCTGAGCTGACCGGCGACGAGATCTTCTTGTCCCGCCTGCGCGCGGAGGCCAGGAACTCCCAGGGCTTGCGCCACCCCCAATCTCGCCGTCGTTCTGGACCCGGAGAGAAGCGACGGTACCGGCTGGCTCATCATGGAGCTCGTCCAGGGCCGTGCCCCGTCCGACATCATCGCCGAGAAGGGCACCCTGTCCCCGCCGAGATCCCTGCCGGTCCTGGCGCAGGTGGCCCGCGCCCTTCAGGTCGTGCACGACTCGGCGTCGTCCACCGCGACGTCAAGCCCTCCAATATCCTCATCAACCGCGAGGGCCTGGCCAAGCTCACCGACTTCGGCATCTCCACGGGCATCAACCAACGCCCGCTGACGGCTTCCGGCATGGTCATGGGCACCGCCCAGTACTCGCCCCCGAACAGGCCATGGGCAACATGGCCACCCCGGCCGGCGACCTCTACGGGCTGGGCATCATCGCCTACGAGGCCCTGGTGGGGCGTCGCCCCTTCAGCGGCGCCACCCAGGTGGACATCGCCTTCGCCCACGTCAACGAGGAGGTGCCCGCCCTTCCCGACACCGTTCCGCCGCAGGTTCGCGAGATCGTCCTCGCTGCTCGCCAAGAAGCCGACCGACCGGCCGCACTCGGCCTCGTGAGGTTGCCCGCACCCCTGGACCGGGCGGTCGAACCTGCCCACAGACCCTGGGATCCCCGTGAGGCGCTCAGCTGGGAGTCCACCGGCCGCCGCGCCCGCAGACACGCGAGCTGCCGCAGCCGGCCACGGTGCGTCCCGGCCGTCACGCGGCCGAGGAGCCGACGCCGTCGCGCACCGCCCGCACGCCTCCGGGCGCTCGCTTCCTTGGCCTCAACCTCGCTGACTCTGAGGGTCCTCATTCCGGTACCGCCGTCGTCACCCTGCACAGCACGGGTACGCTTGCTCATGCGCATCAGGTCATGCCAGCCTTGATGCTGAGCATCCCTGTCAAGGAGGTACTGTGACCAGTCAGTTCCCCAGGTCCTCGCGGGCCGTTACGAGATCCGCGATCTCATCGGACGTGGTGGTATGGCAGAGGTGCACCTCGGCTACGACACCCGCCTGTCGCGGGTCGTGGCCATCAAGCTGCTGCGTTCGGACATCGCCGGCGATCCCACCTTCCAGGCCCGTTTTCCGTCGGGAGGCCCAGTCTGCGGCGGCACTCAACCACCCCGCCGTCGTCGCCGTCTACGACTCCGGCGAGGAGGAGCTCCCTTCCAGCCCGGCGGCGCCAGCCGGACCGTCCCCTACATCGTCCATGGAATACGTCGAGGGGCACACCGTGCGCGAGCTCCTCAGCGAGGGCGAGGCCGTCCCGATCCCGGAGGCGGTGGAGATCGTCTCGGAGTCCTGGACGCCCTGGAGTACTCCCACCGGGTGGGCATCGTCCACCGCGACATCAAGCCCGGAAACATCATGCTGACCTCCACCGGCTCGGTGAAGGTCATGCGACTTCGGCATCGCACGGGCCATCGAGGACTCCGCATCCACGGTGACCCAGACCCACACAGTGGTGGGTACCGCCCAGTACCTCTCACCGGAGCAGGCCCGTGGCGAGTCCGTGGACGCCCGCTCGGACCTGTACTCCACAGGCTGTCTCCTCTACGAGCTGCTCACCGGTCAGCCCCCTTCCAGGGCGACCCGCGGTGGCCATCGCGTACCAGCACGTGCGGAGATCCCGCGCGGCCCCTCCTCGCTGGCGGCCGATGTCCCCGAGTCCCTGGACCGGGTCATTCTCAAGTCACTGGCCAAGAGCCGAGAGGACTGCCACCAGGACGCCGCCCACATGCGAGCCGACCTTCAGCCGCAGCCCGGGGCATGTCCGTGGCGGCCCCGGCGGCCGATTCCTGGTCCCCAACCTCCTCGGCCATGGCGTCGCCAGCTACGGAGCCGGTTCAGCCCACCTCCGCCTTCGCCCAGGTGGCCCTCCGAGCCCTCTCCGACACCCGCGGCGAGGGATGAGGAGCCCGAGAACGCTCTCCAAGAACTACGCCTGGGTGTGATCTCGTCTTCCTGCTGTCTCGCGGTTCTGGCTGTCATCGCTGGCCGGTGGGCCTCCGAGCCTTTCAACGACCCTCGGCCGACCCTCGACGCCGAGCGCGACAGTCGCCGCGGTGGAGGTTCCCGACGCTCAGTGGTCAGGACGAGGACTCGGCCAGGAAGACCATTGAGGACGCCGGATTGAAGTTCGCCAAGAATGAGGTCGCCAACGACACCGTGAGCGAGGGGCCCTCGCCGTCTCCTCCGACCCGCAGAAGGGGAGCGAAGATCGCGGCGGGCTCCACCGTCACCGTCCACTTCTCCACCGGCTCGGCCATGGTCAAGGTGCCGGACCTGGAGGGCAAGACCCAGGAAGACGCCCGCAAAGCGCTCAAGGACGCCGGACTCGAAGCCGGCAATGTCACTCAGGACGACTCCGCCTCGATCGCCAGCGATCGGGTCATCGACACCAGTCCTTCATCGGGTACTCCGTCGAGCGCGGAACCACGGTGGATCTCATCGTGTCCACCGGTAAGACCTCCGTCCCCGACGTATCCGGCCAGGACGAGGCCACCGCCAAGAAGACCATCGAGGACGCCGGACTGAAGTTCAAGAAGGGGGACGATGTCACCTCCTCCGACGTCGAGCAGGGCAAAGGCCGTCTCTCCGACCCGGCTGCGGGCTCCAGCGTCTCGGCAGGCGACACCGTCACCGTGCACTTCTCCAGCGGGGCAGCAACGCCCACGCCAACGCCGAGTGCCACGGTCACGGTGCCTCCAACCTCAACGGAAGACGGCCGAGGGGAGGCGACTGCTCGAGCTGACAGAAGCTCGGCCTCAACGTCATCCAGGACCAGAAGTCTCTTGACAAGGTGGAAGCCGGTAGGGCGTCATCGGCACCGACCCGCAGGCTGGTACTCGTGTTCCTGCCGGATCGACCGTCAGCCTCACGGTCTCCACAGGTAAACGGTGGAGGCAACAACAACCAGCCCCCAATCCTGGCGGCGGAGACAAGAACAACGGCGGTTGATCGTCTGAGAGCGCATTTCTCAGACTCGGGCTGGATCGCTTCTGTTCAGATGGCTGGCCTTTGAGACGTCACGGTCTCAAGGGCCAGTCGCGACCTGTCACCCCAGCAGACCGGCGCGCTCGGCGAGGACCGCAGGTGCCCGGGTTGCGGGCGCCGACCCTGTTCCTGGGCGCTGCGCAGATGGGCCTTGACGGTGGAGGCGGAGATGTACAGCCGGCCGGCGATCTCTCTGTGGTCAGCCCTCGGCGGCCGCCGCGATGACGTCCAGCTCGCCGGCTGAGCCCGGCCGCGGCCTGGCGAGCCTGACCACAGCGCGCTGACGCTCCTCGGCGTGGGCGTCGCAGGCCGCCAAAACCGGTGCCGCGAGCGCCGGCGCTGGAGCGCACGTAGCGCAGCAGCTCGGCCAGCGCCCCCGGTGACAGGGACTGACTCGCCCGCCATGACCCGGCGCAGTCCGGCATCGAGTTCCTCGGAGGCGGAGTACTGAGCAGGTATCCCACTGCTCCGGCCCTCGATGACCCGCACGACGGCGTCGTCGACATCCCAGGTGGTCAGCGCCACGACGTGGGGTGGCGCGGCGCCCGGCAGATCTGGCGCGTGGCCTCGATCCGTCCATGACGGGCATGCCGAGGTCCATGAGGACGATATCCGCCTCGACGCGGCGACGGCCTCGATCGCTTGGCGGCCGTCACCGGCCTCGGCGACCACGGCGTATCCTCCTGCGGCCGCAGGAGCGGGCTTAATGGCGGCGCGGGTGAGCGGGTCGTCGTCGACAAGGCATGATGATGCGGACCGGGGACGCCGGCGGCGCGGGGCAGCGGGGAGACGGACTGGGATACTGAGGGAGGCCGGGGCGGCGGAGGGTCGGGCACGGGCCAGCCTAGGTGCGTGCACCGGCACGTTCACCGTCCCAACGGCCCAGGTGCTCGATGTTTCTTCAGGTCGCCCACCCAGCGCATCCGCCGATATCTCCCGAGGATGGAACGGATCAGTGGCCGGTCTGGCGCGAGTCCGCGGAGCGCCAGGGTAGATGCGCACTCACCACGAATCTGCTGCGGCCGTCCGGGCCTGCCTGAGCGTGCCTCCGCAGATTTCCGCCCGCCGGGCCATGCCCTTCAAACCGGAGCCGCCCTGGTGTCACCGGGCCGGGCGCCGGTTGCGGAGCCCGGCTCCGGGCGCGCGTCGCCGCTGTGGGGCTTCAGAGGCCTGCATCCTGACCATCCTGCTCGGTCGCCGACATCCCGGGTAGGGGAGCTGGTTGGAGCAGGTGATGTCGATGCCGGTGTTCGGCCCGCCTCCACGCGCAACTGGACGCCTCGCTACCGGGAGAGTGCTTGCGGGCGTTGGTCAGTGACTCCTGGACGATCCGGTAGACGGCGCGGGAGAGCACTTCGTCGGCCTCGGCGGCCCGATCGAGGAGTAGATCGACGAGCTCAGCGGCTGACGGGCGGCGAGCACCCCGTCCACGACCTCCTTGAGGTCCTCCAGATGCGGGCGGGCTCGGCTGCGCCCACCGGTTCGCGCAGGACGGCCAGCAGGGAGCGCAGGTCCCGCATGGCGCCCTGGGCCTCCTCCCGCACGCGCTGGGCGGCGGCTTGGGATCGTCCTCGTCCGCGGAGCCCGAGGCGCCCTGCGGGCCCGACGTCGCCAGCACGCCCTGCTCCAGGGCAGCGGCGTGAGGGCAAGCAGCGACAGGCGGTGGCCGAGTCCGTCGTGCACCTCGCGGGCCACTCTGCTCGCGCTCAGCCTGCAGGCTGACCGTATCCGCCAGGCGGGTCGAGGTTCGGACCTGCTCCTGGGCGGTGCGCTCGGCACGGGCCGAGGCGTCGGCGGCCTCCTGGGCCCGGCGTCGTGCCTCCCTCTCACCGTCCCGCGCGCGCACACAGCCCGACGGCGATCGGCGGGACCATCGCCACCACCGCGAGGAACAGCACCTGTGGCGTCGACACATGGGTCACGGCTTTGGGGGTCAGGGATGCGGAGTGGAGTCTGCCGATCGTCGAGTTCCCGGTGGAGCCGTAGCTCGCGTCGCGCAAGAGCGACACCAGCGTGCCGACGGCGAGCAGGGCGCCCGTTGCCCAGGGCACGGGATCGCGCGGACTCGGGCCCGGCGAACCACGGTGGTGAAAGCGATGAGTCCCACTGCGTGGTGTCCAGGTGCAGACCGCGATGCCCGCGAGCGCCGAGGCGACCGGGATCGCCACCGGCCAGCGCCGGCGTACAAAGACCGCCACAAGGAGAACCAGTCCTATCAGGAACCCCATGGCATCGAGGAACGAATTGCTTATCTTGAGGGCCTGCTCGTGACCGACGAGGTGATATCCCAGTGCACACATGGAGTCGATGAAGCACAGAGTGAGCAGGCCGCCGCGGAGCGCAGAACCTCGAGGATGACCTCGAGGGCGCGGCGTTGCGACTGGGACAGAGATGCCGTGAAGGACGGCACCGTTCTCGCAGGGACGACGGGGCAGTAGGGAACCGACGGCATCGGTGGCCGGTAGTAGGGGACCGCCCCGCAGCGGTGGCAGGGTACCGGGATACGCAGGGGTGTGGAGTACGCGGAATGCACCGGGTAGGTGGGATAGGGAGGGGGTAGGAGGCGCGCCTCTGCGGAATCGGCGTCCCAGAGGCGGGAGCCGCCCGGCCGACGCCGGGGCCGCCACGCCAGCCCGGAGCGGGCGGAGTGCCTGGCGTAGGGGCGGGCGGGTGGCCGGGGACCGACATGTGCCTCACTCGTAGAGCTGGCACTGACATGCAGGATCGCCCGATAGGACACGATGTGGGCGGCTGAGGCGCACCGTCGTCCTTTCGGACAGGTGCGAGTGAGGGCACTCTTCGGACAGCCGCCTCCGTCTCATCGGTCGATGTGCGCGGGTACGGCCAGGGACCATCGTTGTTCCCGCCAGCTGATCCCGTCAGCTCAAAGCCAGTACCGGTGCAGCCGCATCCCGGCCGGCACCTCCTCCCACATCTCGAAGGACCCATCATGACCAGTCCAGTCCCGCCTCACCGCCGGCGCTCCCGCCCGGGCACCCATGCCTCCCGCCTTCGGACCCGTTCCCGAGCCGAAGCGCTCCTGGTTCGCCCGCCACAAGATCCTCACCGGTATCGGTGCATTCGTCGGCGTCTGCATCGTCGCCTCGGCGCTGAACGGGGCGGAGCTCAGGCACCCGCAGCCGCCACCTCACCCGCCGCCCAGCCCGCCGCCACCGCGCCTCCCAGAACAGCGCCGGTCAGGACGCCGCACCGGCCCCGGAGCAGACGGCTCAGGCCAATGACGCGGGCAAGGCGGATGCCGGCAAGAGCGACTCCGGCCTGAGCTTCCCCGGGATGCAGAGAAGCGATGTCGTCGGCAATGCCGGTGAGATGATCGACGACGACGGCATCCAGGTGACCGCCACGACCGTGGCCGCGGGCGATGCCACCCTGGGTCCCACCGCCTGCTCCACCGTCACGATCACCAACGCCTCCAAGAACACTCCTGGACGTCAACGCCCTGGACTTCACGCTGCAGGATCCGGCCGGGGCGATCAGCAACGCCGGCTTCATGGGGTCGAGCAATCATCTGTCGGCTTCCAAGCTCATCGCAGGAGGATCAGTCAGTGGAGACGTCTGCTTCAGCACTGATGTGTCGGCCGGGGGCCAGTACGTGCTCCTCTCACAAGCCCACGCTCTCGCTGTTCGGACACCGTCGGGCCTGGATCAACAACCTCTGACGGCTCATCGAGCCCACGGGCGCATGCGGCGCGTGCGGGGACAGTCCGCGCGGCCGGGTGCGCCCCCCACTGGGCGGAATATCGCACGTGCGGGAACGGAATCTCTGTCCCCACGTCGCGGATTGTCTTCGCCCGCGAAAGAAGGCTGGTCAGATGCCGCGGGCGGACAGGACGCCGTCGATCGCGCGCAGCTCCTGGAGGATCTTGGGCCTCGATCTCACCTCGACGTCGACCAGCGTCACCGCCAGCTCACCGCACGACTTGTTGAGCAGGGTTGGCGATGTTCTGCCCGTGCTAGGGCCACGATCGTGGAGACCTGACCGACCATGTTGGAGCACGTTGCGGTTGACGATGACGAGCCGGTGCGTGTCCTCCTGTCGCGCCATGACGGCCTCGGGGAAGTTGACCGAGTGTGCACCTGGCCGTTCTCGAGGAAGCCGCGCAGCGATTCGACGGCCATCATGGCGCAGTTGCGCTCGGCCTCCTGGTGGAGGCCCCCAGGTGGGGCAGGGGAAATGCACTTGGGGTGCTTGTGGACCTGCGTGGAGGGAAATCGCACACGTAACCGCGCAGCGTGCCTCGTCCAGGGCGGCCACGACGGCGTCGGTGTCGACAGATCTCGGCGCGCGCGAAGCTGAGCAGCACCGCGGGTTTTCCTTCATCAGGGCCAGGCGCTGGGTGCTCACCAGCCCGCGGGTGGCGGGGATGAGGGGCACGTGGACGGTGAGGATATCGGCGCGGCGGAAGACCTCTTCCATGGAGTCGGCCCGCTCGACCTCGGCGCTCAGGTGCCAGGCGTGCTCCACGGAGATGCCCGGGTCGAAGCTGACGACGTTGAGGCCCAGGCCCAGGGCTGCGTTGGCCACCTGAACGCCTATGGCCCCCAGCCCGATGACACCGAGCGTGCGGCCGGGCAGCTCGAAGCCGACGAACTGCTTCTTGCCGGCCTCGACGGCCTTGGCGATCTCGGCGTCGTCGCCCTCGAGGGTGTGGGCGAAGCGGGCTGCCGGGATGAGGTTGCGCGAGGGCGATGAACAGGCCCGCCAGGACCAGCTCCCCTGACGGCGTTGGCGTTGGCGCCGGGGGTGTTGAACACGGGGACACCGCGCTCGGTGAGCTTGTCCACCGGGATGTTGTTGGTACCGGCGCCGGCGCGGGCCACGGCCAGGACCGAGTCCTCGATGGGGTATCGTGGAGCTTGGCCGAGCGCACCAGGAGGGCGTCGGGCTCCTCTACGGAGCCGCCGACCTCGTAGAGCTCGTCAGGGCAGGCGGGACAGGCCCGCCCGGAGATGGCGTTGAGAGTGCGGATGCGGAACTTGTGATCGGCGCTGCTGGTGGTCACGGAGGTACTTTCTTCGAACGGTCCGAATGGAAGGAGCGGTTGCGGCGGGGAGCCGGGTTCAAAGGTCGGCGGGGCGCGTAGGTTCAGGCCCGGGCGGCGAAGTCGGTCATGTAGTCGATGAGGGCGCGCACGCCCTCGATCGGCATGGCGTTGTAGATGGAGGCGCGCATACCGCCCACGGAGCGGTGGCCCTCGAGGTTGGTTAGAGCCCGCGGCCTGGGCGCCGGCCAGGAAGTCGGCGTCGAGGCGGGGTCGGCCAGGGTGAAGGGCACGGTTCATCCAGGACCGCGAGCGCTTCTGGGACCGGGTTGGCGTGAAGTCGGAGGAGTCGATGAAGCCGTAGAGGAGCTTGGCCTTGGCGCGGTTGCGCTCGGCCATCGCCTCCAGGCCGCCGTCGTCCTCGATCCAGTGGCCGATGAGCCCCAGCAGGTAGATGGCGAAGGTAGGGGCGTGTTGAGCATGGAGTCGGCATCGGCCATCTTCTGGTAGTCCAGGACGGTGGGGGTCACCGGGCGGGCCCGCCCCAGCAGGTCCTCGCGCACGATGATGACGGCCAGTCCCGAGGGTCCCATGTTCTTCTGGGCGCCTGCGTAGATGAGGCCGTAGCGGCTGACGTCGATGGGCCGCGAGAGGATCGTGGAGGAGAAGTCGGCCACGAGCGGGACGCCACCGGAGTCCGGAACGTAGTCGAACTCGACGCCGCCGATGGTCTCGTTGGGCGTGTAGTGCAGGTAGCGGGCGCCCTCGGGCACGGTGAAGGAGCCGGGCTCGGGCGTGGCCGTGTAGGAGGAGGCGGCCTCATCGGCGGGCACGACGACGTCGAGTTTCGTAGGCACCGGCCTGCTTGATGGCCTTGGCGGACCACTCGGCCGGTATTGAGGTAGGCGACCGTGTCGCCGGAGGCGGTCAGGTTGAGGGGGATGCCGGCGAACCGGGCGCTGGCCCTCCCTGGAGGAAGAGGACGCGATAGTTCTCGGGGATGGACAGGAGGCGGCGCAGGGTGGCCTCGGCGTCGGCCGCGCAGGCCACAGTCGGCTCCACGGTGGGAGACCTCCAGGACGGACATTCCCGACCCGCCCCAGCTGGTGAGCTCGGAGGCGGCCTGCCTCGAGGACGGGCAGGGGGTTGGGCAGGACCGGCGGAGAAATTGAAGACGCGCACGGAGTCATCATTGCCGCTTATGCAGCGCGGCGGCAATCTCATCCCGCCTGGCGAGGAGGGCGCCGCGCATCCGCAAGGCCGCGTGACGACCCAGAACGGATCGGGGCGTTTTTCTCGACCGACGGCACCCACCGACGTCGGAGCATGGCGGAGCCAAGACGAACCGGCAGGCAGCCGCCACAGATTTTTCACGTAGTCCGGAAGCGGGTTGCCACAGCGGCCCATTTCTGTCAACCATGCACATTGTCAGCGATAGCACAGGAAGTCTCGACTCAACTGACCGGTAGGGTTAGCCTCATACCCAAATCCCTACCTACAAGTTTTCATGATCGATTCACAGAACGACGTCACTACCTCGGCAGCAGCGTCTTGCTCCGATGCGTCGGCCGCGCAGGAATCGCGCGGTTCTGCTTCAGGTCGCCCGCGTCCGTTGAGCCGCTCAGATGTCTCGACCGGCTCCGCAGGGGCCGCAGGCCGCGGCTCGGCGCCCTCATCGTGGCGCTGGTCGCCGTCGTGTCCCTGGCCACCGGATTCCGGGCCTGCAACTGCAACCGGGCCTGGACCGAGGTCTCGGCAGGGGCCACGCCGCAGGCCAACCCGCTCAAGGGCATGATGCCCTTTGCGCCGTCGGACGCCTCCCTACTCGCCGGGGCTGCCCGAGTCGGCCCCGCCCCACACGATGGAGTGGCTGACACTCCCGGCCAGCGACGTCGTCACCGGGCCAGGGCACGTACTCGTGGGCCGCGCTGAGGCGCACTCAACGCCATCGCCCTCGCGCGGGCACCAGGCGGTGCTGCGCTTCTACGTCGACTACCCCGGTCGCCCCACCGGCATACCGGCCTACCTGCTCACCTCCCATGCGGTCCTGACTCGCGAGTACACGTTCAACGGCAACGCGCCGGGCCAGTCCCTCGCCCCCGGACTACAACTCCCCCGAGATGATGTCGATGCTCACCGGCTTCATTTCGGCCCTGGGTCAGCAGTACGACGGCGATCCGCGCCTGGCTTTTCATCACCCACGGCCTCGTGGGCTTCTGGGAGAGAGGGCACACCTACCCTGATGAACGGCAAGGTCTCCAAGGACAACCCCACTGGAGGACTGGATGCCGACGCCGGCGAACCAGAACACCCTGATCGACACTTGGGACAAAGCCTTCCAGGTGACGCCGACGATGGCCCGCTACCCGTCCGCGGAGACGGCCAAGCGCAGGATCGGCTACCACGACGATTCCTTCGGCTACGAGACCACGGGGGCCGCCGACTGGAACTTCCTGCCCCAGCTGAAGAAGGCGAAGGCGGACCAGGCCTGGCAGCAGTACCCGATCGGCGGCGAGGTCTACCCGAACATCCAGGAATGCTCGGTGCGCAACCCGGGCAATTGCATGACCCCAGGAGCCAACGGGGGCACAGTGGACATCAGCGCCTCCATCAAGGCCACGCACGCGAGCTGGCTGGTGGACAACTGGGCCTTCACGACGACGCTGAGCGGCACCGAGCACGAGCGGGCCGTGCAGATGTCCGCCGAGACCGGCTACGACCTGTCGGTGGCGCGCTGGCGCATGCACCACGGCAAGGTCGAGGTGCAGATCGCCAACAACGGGGTGGCCCCCTTCTACTACAACTGGAGCGTGGAGGCGGTGGCCGTCAACAGCCAGACCGGTGTGGAGGTCGGGCGCACCACGCTCAGTGGCGATCTGCGCAAGATCGAGGGTCGGCAAGACCCAGACCTTTTCCGGCCAGCTCCCGGAGGACCCGGCGGGTGAGAATACGATCCTGGTGCGCGTGGTCAACCCACTGGAATCGGGCCAGCCACTGCGGTTCTCCAGCGCTGGCCAGGACCAGACGCTCCCCGGCTACCTGACCCTGGGCCGCACCCCCACCAAGTAGACCGGCACGGCGGGGCGGCGGGCGACCGTTCCGACGGCGCAGGGATCAGCGCTCCCGCATCGGGAACTGCGATTCCCCTCGAGAACGTACTTTTCCCGCAGACCACTGGGGTCTGCCCCCAGTCGTCTGCGGGATAACGCAGTTCTCGCGGAAGAAGTACGTTCTCGATCAACCCCGGCCGCCCCTGGCCAGTACAACCCCACTCGTGCACTAGGGCATCCTGGGCCCAGCGGGCTGGCCCAGCACAGCGCAAGCCGCATGTCCGTGTCTGGACCCCGCGTGCGCGGGGCTGACTAAACCTACTTAGCACATGTGCTAAGTACTATCCTCTACCCCGCGTGCGCGGAGCTGACGAAATGGATAAAATTAACGGTAGGGGCGGATTCACCCTCTACCCCGCGTGCGCGGGGCTGACCCAACCTCGCCGCCGACTTTCCCATGATCTCCGCCTCTCACCCCGCGTGCGCGGGGCTGACGCTTCAGGTCCTCCAGGACCCTCCTTAGCGTCCCCTCTACCCCGCGTGAGCGGAGCTGACAACCGGACGCCTACCGGCAGCAGCCAGCCAACGCCTCAACCCCGCGTGCGCGGGGCTGAGCGAGACCATCAGCTGCCCGATGCCCACGGTCCGGCCTCTACCCCGGCGTGCGCGGGGCTGACGAGGTTGGGGGTGGCCATGAGGGTCCAGGCGGCCTCACCCACGCGTGCGCGGGGCTGGCATGCCGAAGGTCAAGATCGGCGACATGGCGGATCCTCTGCCCCCGCGTGCGCGGGGCTGACATCGAGATCGCGATCGGGGCCTCTGACGGTAAGCCTCTACCCCCGCCTGCGCGGGGCTGACTGGCTGACCTGCGATGTTAGTCGGCTCGGGGTCTCCTTGGGTTCACTGCCAAGGTGGTGGCCCCCAGGGGAACCATGAGAGCGCCGTCGAAGACAACCGGCCCGGGCACCACCGCGTCGAAGGCGACCGAGACGTGCCAGCGCCCGTTGTCCTCCTGCACATCAATGCCTCCGTCGCTTCGCGACTCGGAGTGCCGCTCAACCTCAACGAGTCCGCAGCCGAGCCCCGAGGCGCATTTCTTCAGCATGCGCATGATGCCTTCAGGATCCTCCGCCGTCGGCACAACGGTGGTCCATTGCGACAAAGGAGCCGTGGCGGCCCGCAGAACTCGCGGCAGGGAAGCCAATGTCCTGGTCTCGGCAAGTCTCGCCTCAACCACCCCCGTTCTCACCGCGAGTCCCACGCAGGGAGGCCGAGGCCCCCGGCCACGAGTACCCCCGCAGGACGGGCAGGGTGGCGGCGGCCCAGCCCACCGATGAGTGGCAGCATCCAGCCCGCCCCTTCAAGGGAATCTCGCAGTTGCTCCATGACGAGAGCAGCGTCGGCGGCGTGAACCAGAACTGCACCTTCTCTCCCACCATGGGGCATTCGGTAGAGCGAGCATGAGCGCAGTAACTCCCGAGTATCAGGCGCCTCTCCGTCTCCTGGGCGCGCACCTACGAGCCGGTAGGGAGCGGTGGGTCGCACGCTCATATACGGGTGCGTTCCCGTCACGGTGCTGCGGCGCCGTTCCTCTCTCGCGCATCCAAAGCGGCCAGGAGTCCTTCCGTTCCCACGCGCAACTGAATCCAGCCCAGCGGGTCCGGTTCCCAACGGGAATGGTGAGGCGGGGCCTCACCAGCGCCGTCGACGACGTCGAGCAGCACAGGCGAGGTCGGACGCCCGAGGTACTCCACGGATTGCGCCACCTTTTGCAGGACACCCAGATCAACCCGATCATCAGCGGCGAAGGTCCAACGCACGACGTCGCTCGGATCAGTACCGATCATCATGCCGCGCTCGGATCTTTCGCCTGCTTCTCCAGGAGGCGGTCGTTTCGGTCGATGATCCCGGTCGGCGAACCGTTCTTGGCCGTCTTCACCTCATTGTTGACTGGGAACCCACCGCCGGTAACCGATCTGACGCTCGCCAGCCGGAGGGGCGGTGATCCGTGGAGGAGGGTATCGAAAGAGAGCCTCGACCTCGGCGACGCCCTCTCCGAGGCCATGGGCGACGGACAGCATCGCAGCCAGTACCCGCGCTGGTGCCGGCGGCCATTCGGCGTGACCGTCCTCATCATGCGCATTGAACTCCCCGAGGGGAAACGAGGCCGTGATGGTCAGATCACTCATCACTGCGTCCATCAGTCTTGCGCCCATCGACGTCCAGGATGATCTTTCCCAGCGGGGAATTGTGGGTGATCGTGACGGTGGTGGCGCCGTTCCAACCGATCTCCTGGCCGAGGTCACGCACGAGGTCCACCAGCTCGTCGACCTCCGGCAGTGCAGGGGCTCGGAGGGTGCTCCGTGCCTCGACCTTGGCCTCGAGGCCCGGTTCACGCAGACGCAGCTCCGCCCCTGCGCGCGCAAGTCCAGCCGTTCCTGAAGCAGTCGGTACAGCAGCAGGGTCAGGCTGACCACGAGCGCCCGTGCAGGCTCCGGGCGAGAGAAGGCGAATGTCCTCAACCCCGCGAGGGAGAAGAAGGCCTTCCCCACAATAGAGTCGTACGTTAAATCTGATGGAGCCTCAGCAACAGCAAGGGAGGCAATGACCCAATTCCCAGAGCGGAAAGTTTTACTCCCAGAATCGTCGTTTTATTACTGGTTGCCGCGAAGAGTGGATCCGTTTTCCCAGCCATGCGACGGCGCTCAGACACACGGGTCGCAATAATCTCCGACGTGAACAGTCTGGCGGAACGCGACTCCGCAGGATCCATGACATAATAACCAAGAAATTCATCCCGCGTCGCATTCAGCTCACGAGCATCCTTGCCTCCACCTTTCTTCCCTCCCTTGTTAGCTTCGTCAACAGCCTTCTGGGAGCGCTTCGTCTGCGAGTGCCACCAGCCGAAGGGGATCGCCGTGGGGAACCCGACGAGCAGGGCGTCCGGCTGGGATCGTGTGGCATTTTGGATTCCCTCGAAAATCAACACCCTTGCCGGTGAGCTCGTCTCGTATGAGCCTCCAGGTGGCGTCGGCCTGCCGGTGCGAGAGCTCCACGGAAGTGGTCAGCACCTCTCCTTCCTCATCGAGGAGGACCACCATGGGGAACCCCAGAACCTCGGCGAGAGTGAGGTTCCTCCTCTGAAGCGACTGGCCAGAAGCGCCTCGCACCGCGAGGCCTGGGAGCCCCAACTATCAATCGTGGCCGCCTTCTCTACCGTCGAAGGTTTCAAAAGAATCCGACAACCTCCCTCCTGGCGGATCAGTGCCCGCCGGCGGCGTCACCGTCATTCCCAACAATGATTCATATTCACTGGTCACGCTGATTCCAGCCACCGCATTATCATCCATGAGGGCACCGATGGTGGAGCGAAATTCCTGAGCCGTCGTCATAGTAATCTCCTTATCTACGTATCTATCATCATATTGGCTGAGCGCAGTTCACATCTGCGCAGTCACAGCACCAAGGGCATTCCGTAGCCGTAGGCCTTCCCTCTCCGATTCCCTGACGGTAGGGCGGATTCCCCGGCCTCACTGATATTGCTAATGGTGCCGGTGAGATCCCGGAGCATGAAGGAGCGTCCGCCTCGTCGGCCCACGAACCACCTGGGCGAGACCGTCAGCTCACTGACCCCAGACCATGGCGCTCCAGCAGATCGGCGGCCCACCCGTGGGCTTCTTCGTCGAGGACGGCCCGGACACGGTTCTTTCCCGACTCGTCCGCATGGCGTTTCTCAGCCACCGCTCGAACAGTGAAGCGCTGACCGACGGCAAACCCTGACGGCGCCTCGATGGCCTGTGTTCCGGGCAGATCGAGATCGGCCCGGAATCTGATAACCAGGGAACCCTTTTGCCCGCCGTACTCGGTTGGTAGAGCCAGGCGGTACAGGACGCCGAGGTCTGCGCGAATCGATCGCGAAGCGCCTCTGAGATCCGGCAAGTACGACATGGCGAGGCGATGGACCGCATCAGGTGTTCCCAGGTCCGGTAGCGCCTGTGCCAGTGGAAGGACTGCAATCTGATCAGGCATGGGCTGTTGTCACCTCTTCCTCTCTCATGCCCCGGGGTGGGCGGGCGCGAACGATGTCACCTTGGACGTGGATCCGGTGCCACGAATGCGGGACGTCCACCGGTTCCACGGGAGTTCGGGCGGCGGGGACTCGTGCAGATCGATGATCGCCTCCATGGTGAGGGGAACCGGATGCAGCACCCAGGTGAGGGCCTTGGCCGCACGTTCTCGCGTCATTTCTCGCTGCTGCGGCTGGAGGGAGCAGGTGCCCGCAGAAGGCCAGGAGATCCACGAGCGGGTACACATCGCACTCCTCGGATCCACTGGTAATACGCGGGGTCGCCTGGCTGGCGGAGAAGCGCAGCCCCGGCTTGGCCCGGGCAACGGCAAGGTCGCCGCGCACAAGTCGGTCAAGGTGTGCCGCCCCCGCAGCGACAGCGTCATCTGCAGTGGTCAGTGACTCGCCCATGAGTCCCCAGGTGTCCTGCACCGACTTGGCGGTATGGCTCCTGCCGCTGAGCAGGGTCAATGCTGAGGACCGGACCTGGAGATCCTGCGTCCTCGTCATCTTCGACTGGTCGGCCGACGTCGCGGACGTATCGAAGACGGCTACCGGCCCAGATGCGCTGAGGTCGCTCGTCTTTTCAGCGGCCTGCCAGCCGACATGTGACAGGACGTTGACCGCAGATCGCGTGGGCGTCGTCGTGGCGATGCCGCGTAAACCATGATCCCCGAGCTTCCAGGTTCGCTCCGCCAGGTTACGAGCGGCCACGTTCACCAGCTCATCCGTGTCCCCGCCATAGCCGACGACGGGGACTCCTTCCCCTCAAAGCGGAGCGTCGCCCCGGAAGAAGGGACGCCAGTCCCCAGGTCGCCAGGACGTAGGCGGCCCGATACCCCGGTAATGCAGTCAGGCGATACTCAGTAGAAGCGTCACGGCATCCAGCACTACTCATGGTTCTGCTCCAATTCTTGCGAAACGTCCCAGTCGGCCAGACGCAGGATCGTCTCGATCAGCGCCAGGGTGTAGGGGCCATAGCGATCATTGAGACGGTGGAAACGGCTTATAGCCTCCGCCCAGGAAGGGTCATTCGGGTTCTGATGCCGTGGAGTTGTTCCATGTTCGGGCAGGCACACCGGTCCTGGGCCTCGGAAGCGGCCGTGGTGGCTGAGAACCAGATGCATCACCAGATCAGGATCGTGCGCCGTCTGCTCAGCTCTCTCCAGCTGCTCCTCCAGGTAATCGGCTGAGGCCGCTTCGTGCCTCCAGCCGGAGGGCACGCCGGCCATGCGCATGGAGCGGTTCCAGTACCTGCGAGGCAGCCGGGACTTGCTCAGCGGCGTTCGACGCTTCCGCTGCCCCGGATCCTCCAGAAGGAGGAAACCGCTCTCATCCACCGCAGCCCCGAGGGCGGCCTGCATCCTGGGATCGGCCTTGCCATCGTCATGAGTGGCGTCCGGCCGTGACGAGGTCCTCCACCAGGTTCTCCGGCAAACCGATAGCTCGGGCCCACTGTCCTGCACGCTCACCCACCTGGTCGCCGTGGCCGGACAGGGGTGCGCTCATCGGCGTCATCCTCGGTGCTCGCGGGACGTTCGGTGGCGGCCTCCACGAGCCGCAGGCGCAGCCACGGGTGGCGACTGTCGGCGCCAATGACGTCGTCGTCGATCTGCCAGCCCGGTGGCACTGCGAGCAAAGGGCCGCCTCTTCCAGGAGGTCGGCGTACGGGTCGTCGGTTCGGACGTCGCCCCGGACAGGTCCGTGAGGATGGCGGCCTGCCTCCAGCCCGGTCCCTGGTCCGTCCCCGTTGCAAGGGACACCAACTCATGGACACCTCCTCAGCCGTGGCACCGGGCATCACGTGCTGCCCGGGTAGTCACGGCCGGCGCCTTCCAGCCCGTACGGGTTGCTGTCCTTACCCGGCGCCATGACGATGATCTGACCGGGAACCAGATCGGGCAGCGAGACCCCGGCCTCAAAGATGCGAGGCGTGTCCTCAGTCGTCAGGTCAATGATGACAAGGGCCTGCTTCTTCAGCGCCTGGCTCGACACATCCCTGAGCATCGCTCAGCGGAACGCTCCAGGCCTCGGCTCGCAGGTCGGGCCGCCACCGCGTCAGGTCCTCCTGGAGGGCCTCAGGACTGACGCCGGCGAGGTCTCCCACACTCTTGCGGAAGACAATGAACGCGTCCGGTCGAGGGTCTGCCAGTCGCCGGATCCACGGATGGACGGGGGCGTCGTTGCGGGACCCCATGGTGCGCAGATAGGCGGCGAAGACATTGGGAGGATGACGACCGGAACCTGGGTCGCATTCACCAGCTCCTCCCGCCCATCAACCTCATCGAGCCGCTTCACGACCTCACCGAGGGTGGTGGCGCCGTCGATCAGGTCGACGACGGCGTCCAGCAGCACCGCCGTGAATCGGGTCCTTACTCGTGGTGGAATGAACGATGGCCACGCTGCCGTCGGAGCGGGCGCCAACCCGGTTGACTCGTCCCAGGGCGCTGCACCAGGGAGCCGGCCTGACAGCTCTCCGTCAGGAGGTGGGTGAAGTCGAGGTCGGCACCAACCTCCAGAGTCGATGTGGCCACGACGACGGTGGCCTGAGCGTCCTGACGACCCTCGGCCCCCGTCCGATAAGGGAGAGTCTCTTCACGGCGTCCTCGCTGCGACGAGCAGGCATCCCGCCGACCATGACGTCCAAGCGAGGAGCCTGATCTCCCAGATTCCGGATCTCCTTCTTCAACCCGGCAACTACCTTCTTGACGGTGTCCAAGGTGTTGCAAAAGACGACCAGCGACTCTCCCCTGGCTCAGCTCCTTCATGCGGGTACATGCCTGCTCTGTGAGAGAGCGGCTGCCGCCTTGCCATTCACACTAATGAACGTCCACCGAGACACCGTCACGATGCGCCCGACGCGCAGCCAGTTGCGGAGTCAGGCGGCACTCCTCCTCAGTCCAGGCTGAGACCGGGAGTTGGTTCCTGGTCGGATTCCCGGTGGAAGGTGGGAAGCGTCATGGGTGTCGCCGTCATCGGCATGATCTGCAGGCCAGGGACGCTGCCACCACAACGATCCTCGAGCCTGTTCTCCTCGCTGCAGGAGCACGGACAAGGTGGTCAGGGCCTGCTCGAGAGGTGCGCCTCGTCCAGGACCCAGAACGCATCCATCCCGGTCAGCGCCGCATCGATGCTGCGGCGGTAGGGCGAGAGCTGGTAGCCGCGGAACAGCAGACGGGACACGGTCATATCGAGTGTTCCCACGATGATGGCCGGGCGCGAGGGGTAGCGCGTGTGCTCCGTCAGGTCCCGATCAGCATCAGCGAGCCCGCCGCGCAGACGGCGCACCTCCAGTACGTCCGCCTCGGCAGGGGATCGCAAAGGCGGATCGCAGTGCCTCAGCCGCCTGCTGCACCGCCGGCCGGCTGCCGGCGCCTTCCCCGATTGCCTTGCTGATCGTCTGCGCCGCCTCGAAGGAGTCGTCGACGACGGCGCGCCGGTCGACAACGAGATGCAGTCTCAGGGGACCACTCGCCTCCGACGACGTCGGCTCGCCTGCTCGGCGTCCTGCGCCAGCGCGTACAGCCATCCGAGGAGGAACTGCGAAGGTCTTGCCCATCCCGGTCGGCACGCTGAGGGTGGGACGGAGGCTCTCCGAGGCGAATCGCTCGGCCAGGCGCACCTGGTAGTCCCTGGGTTCGTGCCCAGTGATCTCGCGGAAGAAGTCTGTGAAGTCGAGGCGATTCACATCAACGCTCCTGAGAAGTTGGTTCTACCATAGATAAGTTCAACCCCAGTCCCCTGGGGCAGCACCGCCAGCGTACTTCCGTGCGGACCATCGATAATCCGCTACCTCCACCAACTGTGGAGCCGATATATCTCTTGAGAGACACGGCGGCAATGAGACTCATCTTACACTCAGCGAGTCCCTCTGTCACTGCCTGCTACTGCGTCGGGACCCCGAGGGGCACAACGATCGATGTCAGTCTTGACTAAACTGATCATTAATCCTTGACCAAATAGTCAATGAAGACACGACCGAACCGACTGTCCTCACCACGCCGAAGCCTCAGAGTTATCCACAGACCCACTCTTTCGGCTGTACGGCAGCACAAAGTGGCCCCTTTACGATCAATTCATGACCACCTACCGGCCGCGTCTCATGGACCAGCGCCTCCAGGAGCTGCTGCGGTCGGTCCCGGCGGTCAGCGTCGAGGGAGCCCGCGCCGTCGGGAAGACCCGCACCGCCAGAACCCACGGCACTACCTTCATCGCCGTTGACGATCCTGACGAACGCGCCCAGCTCACCGCCATCGGATCGCGCTTCACCGCACTTCCCAGCCCTCTCGTCATCGACGAGTGGCAGCGCATGCCAGAGCTATGGGACCGGGTGCGTCGCGCCGTCGACGACGATCCTTCTCCCGGCCGTTTTCTGCTCACCGGGTCCTCCACGCCGTCCCAGGCGCCCACTCACACAGGCGCAGGACGGATCATCACTCTGCGGATGCGTCCCTTCAGCCTGGCCGAGCGCGCGATCGAGGTCCCGACGGTCTCAGTGGGGAAGCTGCTGGACAGCACGCTCGGCTCACAGGACCCTTCCGAGTTGGCCCCGATCGAGGGGGTACACGCGCATCGCGATCGACCAATACGTCGATGAAATCTGCCGCTCCGGCTTCCCCGCCATCAGGGAGCAGCCACCTTTAGGGACGCCAGGCCCAACTGGACGGATACATCGAGCAAACGCTCGCGCATGATCTGCCGGAAGCGACGGGCGGCAGGCGACGTTCACGATCCATGAGGGAGTGGCTGACAGCCTACGCCAGCGCGGTGGCCACGACGGCGAGCTTCACCTCCATCGCCGAGCTGGCAGACAGACCACTGAACACCGACACGAGCTTGGCGACGGCGCGCTCCTATCGGGACCATCTCAGCGGGATGTGGCTGCTGGACCCGGTTCAGGCTGGAGTCCCAGCGAGAACGAGTTCTCCCGCAACAACCTGGCCGACAAGCACCAGCTGTGCGACCCGGCCCTGGCCGCCCGCCTTCTCGGATACGGTCCCTCCGAGGTGCTCAGCGTCGGCCACCCGATCCTCACCAGCCCCAGGGCACTCCGCGCCGTCCTCGGGTACTCGGCTCGCTGTTCGAGTCCCTGGTGATTCAAGTCTTCAGGTCTACGCCGAGTTCCTCAGCGCCCGGGTCTTCCACCTCCGGACCAAGGGCGGCCTCCAGGAGATCGACATCATCCTCGAGGGACCCCACCGCCAAGTCGTCGCCTTCGAGATCAAGGCGAGGGCCACCCCCAAAGCCGGACGACACCAAGCACCTGCGCTGGCTGCGCAAGAAGATCGGGCCGAGGCTCGCGGATGCGGTCCTGGTGACCACAGGCCGCCTGGCGTACCGGGATGAGGACGGCATCGCCGTCGTACCGGCCGCCTCTACTGGGGCCATGAGATCCTCCTACGCCTCAGCCCCGCCTCACAGCGGGTAAGCCGACGACGCCCCCTCGATGGCCTCGGTGAGGTCGATCTCGCGCTCGCCCAGCTGAAGCGGTAGCGGTCCAGGATCTCCAGGGGCTCGTCCTCGGCGGCCAAGTAGGCGCGCACGGCCTCCTTCTCCTCCTCGTCGAGCCAGCTCATCCGATCCGACAAACACCGGTAGCGGCTGGCCTCGGCCACGTCGCGCAGCCACTGCATCTGGGCTTCGCTGAACGGAAAGCCCCGTATCGAGGCCTGCGGAGCTCACCACACTGTTTGATGAACTCCGGACCATCTACGACATCCACGCCCAGCACAGAGATCGAAACACAGCCCGCACCAGCACTTCGGGTGGAGATGATGTCCTTCTCATCGTCAAACTCACTGCTTGCCTCCGACATCAGCGGCACAGACTCCTAGGTACTTGCCGCACCGCCCGCCGTTGGCAGCCCACACTCCCTGAAGGTCCGCCAAGGCGTCGTCGGAGTACCTGCGAGCCTAGCCCTGAGCTCCGGGTTGGGTGGGTCTCTTAGTGTGGTGGCAGTTCCTGCGGCGTTCCCTGGCCGGTGGTTCTGGCTTGGAGCAGGAGGGGCATCGTGGGGATCCGGATTCTCGACCAAGATTCACCAGGAGGTTGTCCCACGATGCCCCTCACCAGTCTGCCGTCTCCGTCCTGATTCAGGATAGTCCCTTGCCGACCCGGACCTGGCTCATCGATGACGTCTTCCGTCGTCTGCTCCAGGCCGGGTCTGCAGGGACCTGATCGACGCCGAGGCCACCGCCGTGATCGGCGCGGGGCCCCTATGAGCGCACCGAGGACGGCGCACGCGCCGCAACGGTAAGCGCCCCAAGAAGCTAGCCACCACCGCCGGCGAGGTGGACCTGGCCATCCCCAAGCTGCGGCGGGGTCCTTCTTCCCGTCCTGCTCAGCCCCGCAAGCGGGTCGACAAGGCCCTATACGCGGTGATTTGCTCCGCCTGGATTGAGGGGTCTCCACCCGCAAGGTCGATGATCTGGTGCGGGCGCTGGGCAACGAGTCCGGTATCTCCAGATCCACGGTCTCAAGGATCTGCAAGGACATCGACGAGGGCGATCGCGGGTTTGCGTCCCGGCCGCTGGACCACACCTGGTTCCCCTACCTGTTCGTGGACGCCACCTACCTCGACGTGCGCCTGGGGCACCGGGTGGTCTGCCAGGCCCTGGTGGTCGCTACCGGCGTCTCGGCCCAGGGACGTCGCGAGATCCTGGGCATGGCTGTTGGGGACGCCGAGACCACCGACTTTTTGGACCTCCTTCCTGCGCTCCCTGCGCGAGCGGGGCTGAAGGTTCCCACCGATCAGGACCCTGAGGGGTCGTGCTGGTCACCAGCGACGCCCATGCCGGCATCCAGGCCGCTGTCAAGGCGATCCTGCCGGGCGCGGCCCTGGCAGCGGTGTCGGGTCCACTTCGCCCGCAACGTCACCTCCAGGCTCGGGCTCGGCCCGCTCCAAGCCTGCGGGCGCCCTGATCTCCACGATCTTCGCCCAGACCAGCCGGCAGGCCGTCACCGCCAGTACAAGCACGTCATCGACCTCTGAAGGACGCCTTCCCCGAGATCGCCGACATGCTCGCCGACGCCGAGGCCGACCTGACCGCGTTTGCGGCCTTCCCCAGGAGCACTGGCAAAAGATCTGGTCCAACAACCCCATCGAGCGCCTGGGCCGCGAGATCAAGCGCCGCGCCGACGTTGTCCAGGTCTTCCCCGACCGGGAGTCCGTCACCCGCCTGATCGGAGCCGTCCTGCTCGAACAGCACGAGGAATGGCAGTACGGCGAACGCCGCTACCTGTCCAAGACATCCCTGCAACGCCTCACCCACATGCTCCACAACGACCAGCACCCCCGACCCGACCACCACACCACCACCCTCAACCCTAACCCTGATCTACACCACACCAAAAGACTTGACCGCCGGGTTTCCTCACAACCAGGTGGATGCTTGGCTGCGGCTACAAGGCGTCGGCACGCGCTGTCCGGCTCCAGCCCATGACTGGGCAGACCTCTCAAGGATCCGCCCCTGCCCTTCTTCAACACCTTCGCGTACGCCTGGCGTACCTGCCTGTGATCTCACACTTGGGCCTGCACCAGCCTCCCCACTTCCCATGCCCACCACGGCCCCACGGACTTCACGGGAAGTTCTCAGTTAAGCAGCGAGCCTAGTTCACAGGCATTCCTGATGAATCTCGTCGGTCGCTGGACTAGATAGCCAACCGATTCATAGACTTAGAAACGGTTGATGGGCTTCACCTGTTGGCCAGGTTGATCGTTTGATCTACCACCCTTTGAAGAACCAGGTTGATGGACGGCGTGGGCCCGTGAGGCAGGGAGTATGCGATGGTGCACGACAATGCGACAGTACATCGTCTTCCTTATGTATCCCATGGCTGACACGTGGTTATCAATCGTTATTCTTCTAAGGTGTAAGACCTACGCGTATCGCCTCACCGTGATTCACGGTGAGGCGATACTAAATTATCGACGAGCGACTGACAGCATTCTGCATCGTTCTCCTTTTCGAATAGAACCGTCTGGACATACATTTATGTAACCATTCCGACCTACTTCCCCGCCTCCCACCCATTGGATACAAGCATACTCCTTCTTTCCCCCAACTCACGTCCCAATGCCAGCCGAGAGGGAGGGCGCACCCACAGATGTGCGCAGGCACCAACCCGTGACATGCACCGTTACCATCCCACAGTTTTTCCGTCATCATCGAGCCACTGAATCCCTTTTCCCCAAATATTTATATTTTTCCTTGAAAATACGACGAGCTTCTGGCGACTCCAACAAATACAGACGGCGCCGCGAGAACGCCGACATAGGTGAGCACCTAGGGTCATTTTTATTTAATACAAGATCACCTCCAGGATGGTCAGACCAGAACATACAGTCTTTTAATTACGCGCTCAAGATCAGATTCATCACTGACTATTCGAACACAGGCAGCATCACCTAAGTAGTCTTCGAGAGTGACCGACGTTCTCCTTGACCACTGATCAAAAAGATTGAGGAGGACTCGAGCACTACCAAACTGAATAATTGCAACTAATTTTCTGCGACTGGATTTCGAAAGTTCTTTCCCTAGCTTCGAATTGACTGTCGAATAACTTTTTCCTTTTCCAGCTCGCCTTGGCTGAGGTGTACCGACGTATTGCAGTAAGCAAATGATTCGAGGCCGCCTCCGCATCGATTCTCTTCCACATACCATTTGATAGCGCGTTTTTCTTTCCGACAAAATAAAGAGAGGCGTTCAAGTTCAAGACTATTCGGGGCCTCACCTGAGGATAACCCCTGGTAGGCCCGATCAATTGCTAAGATGTCAGGATTCATTTGCGCAGACTCACAGAATAGTTATTCATTACTCCAGACCCGAGCTACGAGACCTGCAGGAATCATAATCATCGAGAGTTCCTGCTCCAGTCGCCACATCGATTAAACTTCGTAATTTATCTCGAGCGAATGAGAGAGAACTGTTTTTCGTTTCTTTTCTGTCAGCGATAGGAGTGAGCATGTCTTTCGGAGGATCGATCGCGTTTTCCTCAAACCAGTGATTAAGAATATCGAATACCTTCGATTTAAGGTACTCATACCACTCGCCGCGAATCTCGCGTAGCAGATAGACATACCTATAATCATCGACCCATTTTTGTATCGAGCGTTCGGGATGCTGGTCCGCAAACTCCCTACGAAATCGACGCAAATCCTCCTCGGAGAGCTTTGGTAGGACCAGTCCTGTCGAGTCGCTCCGACATTGGGATACCACTCCTCGGTCCCAACAATGAGAAACTTCTGAGTCTTTATTCATGACAGCAGACCATAAATCTCCGCGAATTCTTTGCCCCCTATAAAGTCTTGCATAATCCCCATCGTCGACGATCTCTCGACGTGCATCATCGATAAGTTCAACAGTGGCTCCCAGTTCCCCCGTTTCAACTTTTAGATATGGCTGAAGTTGCGCCCAATGAACTATATTCTGATCCCCGATAATCTTATTTCGAACATCTGATTAATCTGAATCATTCGATTATTGAGTACAGACATATTCATGCGCCACCATTCCTTCTTTCCTTTTCTTAACGCTTGAAGGAAGGCTTCACGCACGAGCACAGGGACGGTGTCTGGTTTCGAAAGCATAGGGACATTATAGCGAACTTAGCTCAACGTTTCATATAGAAGAGCATCTATGGAGAACAAGAAGGCGATCCTCGAGTATCACATAAGTTGAGTTAGCCCGATATTTCATCAACACCTTGAGCTGAGATGAGACACGTCGTTACCAGTGTCGAGAGTATAACTACGCCACTAGGTTAGGATGGCTTACGCGTGTCATGCCGCACGGTAGGTGACTGTTTTAAGAGACAGAGGGCTGGTAATCAGTGGCGGCGGGAAAGGTGGAATCCCAGCCACCGGACTAATCTAGTAGCACCCGGAAGCACTGGGCCTGAGGGAGCTCAGTCCAGTGGTACAGGTGTCAGAGCCCCAGCTCAGGGAGCCGGCCATCGTGATCGCCGAAGACTCCCCGCCACCTACATGTCTGTAATCGGTCTCATCGATCGGGGAAAATAGCCGATCATCACATGGGTGTTGGAGCTGCAGCCCAGCCCCGGAGCCAGCTCAGCCCCGCCTCACAGCAGGTAAGCCGACGACGCCCCCTCGATGGCCTCGGTGAGTCGATCTCGCGCTCGCCCAGCTTGAGCGGTAGCGGTCCAGGATCTCAGGGCTCGTCCTCGGCGGCCAAGTAGGCGCGACGGCCTCCTTCTCCTCCTCGTCGAGCCAGCTCATCCGATCCGACAAACACCGGTAGCGGCTGGCCTCGGCCACGTCCGCGCAGCCACTGCATCTGGGTGTCGTCCAGGAGGTTGCGGCGGTGACGGAAGAAGACGACGTCGGGGTCGACCCCGATGACCCGCCCCAGCCAGAGCCGGTTGATGCCAGCGTGCAGAGCGTTGTAGGCCTTGGCGTCGGATAAGTCGTCGGAGGCGTAGTTCTCCCACATGGGGGCCACGTCCGGCCCCACCCGCACCGCGTCAGAGCAGCCCGATGGAGGGCATGATGAGCGCCCGGACCCTAGGAGAGGGCCTCCTCCCCGGCGGCATCGCGCACGAGGCGCAGCCCGGTGCGATAGGCCTCCTCCGGTCGATCTGCCGGTGCCGGTAACCGGGGACGGCGGCGGCGTTGATGAAGTCGAGCTTGAGGTAGTCGAAGCCCCACCGGTGGACGATCTTGGCGATGAGCTTGCGCACGTAGGTCTGGGCGGTGGGGTGGGTGGTGTCCAGCGCGTAGTAGTCGCCGCCCCAGTTGGAGCCGGCCACGGCCAGTCCGCCGTCGGCGTTGTGGACGAACATCTCCGGGTAGTCGCGCACCGCCCGGGAGCCGGGCAGGGCGATGAAGGGCGCCACCCACAGGCCCGGCTGCATACCGGCCTCGCGGATCCGGGTCGCGGCGGCCTCCATGCCGTCGCCGAAGCTTCGCCCGCCTCCCGGTCGCCGACCGCGGCCTGCCAGCCGTCGTCGATCTGAAGCGTGGAGAAGCCCAGCTCGGCGACCTGCGGGACCTCGCGCTCGAGCGCCTCCTGCGAGATGCCCTCGTAGTAGGAGTACCAGGAGCACCACACGCTCTGCGGCGTGATCGGCCGGCTGCCCAGGGGTCTCGCCGAGCTCGCGCGCGTAGCGGGCCATGACGGCGATGGCCGGACCGGGCAGGATCACCCAGCGGGCCGAATCGCCGGACTCGGTGAAGGCCTCCAGAACCGCGGTGTCGGCGCGCAGGCGCGGCGTGCGCCCATCCAGGCAGCCCACGAGCAGCGCCCGGAGGCGTCCTCCAGGACCGCCATCCAAGCCGAGTGGTGGCGGGCCGGATCGTCCCAGGAGTCGTCGTCCGCGGTCCGACGCCGCTGCTGGTTCGCGATGCGCATCGGTGCCTCACTCAGGCGGCGCCAGCTGACGGCGACCAGGAGTTCTGGCCGGTGCGGTAGAGACTCGCCGTCGCGCATGTCGTGCAAGAGGGTCGGGTGCGAGGGCCTCCCGTAGACCGCACCGGTGGCGCCGCCGGCCCCGTGCTGGGTGGTCACCGTGCCGTCGCAGGCCAGGGCGATACTGCGCCCGGTCAGAGTGATGTGGTGAATCATGCGCTCTCCTCGGCTCCTGCCTGTCCCGCCTGCGGGTCGGGTCCCCGTCGAGACACCAGCACCGCCCGGCTCGCACTGTACGTGGTGCCGACCGTCCAAACCGACATTTTCTTCAAAGATGACGCGGAGCCGCGTCGTTTATGAAGAAACCGTCGGTGAGTCCGGACCCCGCTGGCCGCGATGGAAGTAGGCCGCCAGGTCCGCGTCGAGCTCGGGCACGTCGTAGGGGACGGATCGAGCGCAGAGACCAGGGTGGCCAGCACCCCGGCGGCGACCGCCTCGCGCGCGGAGACCGGTGAGGCATCGGTGACCCCGCCGTCGCGCACGAAGCGCAGGAACTCGTCGATGGCGAGCTGGTCGGCGCTGTCGTGCGGTGCCCTCCTCGGCGATGACGTACTCCTCGGTGGCGCGCTCGGCGTAGTGTTCCGTGCGCTCGGTCCACACCTTGACGACGTCGCCGGCGCTGTCGCCGAGGTTCTCGGCCCAGCCGCGGGTGCCGATGACCGTGTAGCTGCGCCAGTAGTCGGGGTGAAGTGGCACTGCTGGTAGGGAAGTCATGACCCCGTTACGCATGGTCATCGCGAGCATGGGTGGTCTTCGACGTCGATGACGGGGTTGAGGTCGCCAACCTCGTCGGCGGGCCAGTGGTCGAGTGAACCAGTCCTGCATGACGGTGCCGGCGCTCGTGCCCGGCTCCCGGCGCTCGGCGTCACCGTAGACCATGGGTCCGCCCATGCCGACGACGCGGGCCGGCTCGGAGGCGGCCAGCCAGCTCATGACGTCGATGTCGTGGGCGGCCTTCTGCAGCAACAGACCGGTGACGTGGCGGCGCTCGGCGTGCCAGTCGCGGAAGTAGTAGTCGCCTCCGTTACCCACGAGTGGCGGCACCAGATCGCCTTGAGCTCCCGATCCGCCCGGAGTCGATGATCGACTTCAGCAGCCGCACCACCTCCATGTGGCGCATGTTGTGACCCACGTAGAGGCGGGTACCGGTGCGCCGGGCGGTGGCCAGGATGCGGTCGGCGCTCTCGATGGTGATGGCCAGGGGGCTTCTCCAGGTAGACCGGGACGCCGGCCTCGAGGAAGAAGCCGGCCAGCTCCTCGTGCGTGTCATCGGGGGTGGTCAGGATGACGGCGTCGATGCCGCACTCCAGCAGGGCGCGGTGGTCGGCCACCACCGCCACGCCCTCGGGCAGGAGGCGCTCGGCGCGAACGGCGGCGTCGGGCGCGGTGTCGGCCCGCGGCGACGAGCCGGGCTCCGATCGGCGAGGGTCCGCAGAGCGCGGCCAGGTAGCAGCGGGCCCCGATGCCGACGACGCCGACTCGCAGTTCTCTTGATGCTTCAAGCACTCTCTCACCCTCAGCTCTTCTGACGGGCCGCCCACCAGGAGCGCAGCGCCTGCCGGGCCAGGTCCTCGCCGATCGGCCCCTTCTCCATGCGCAGATCCGCGGGGAAGCGGTAGGCCTCGCCGACGATCGGCCCGGGGGCACGTCGAGCTCGGCCGATGATCTGGCCGCCGTCGAGGTCGGGGCGGATGGCGGCCAGCTCCTCGGCGGCGCGCAGGGCCTCGATGCGCTCTTCGAGGTCGTCGTAGGCGCGGTCCAGCATGGCGGCCTTGCGGCGGTTGCGGGTGGTGACGTCGGCACGGGTGAGCCGGTGGAGGCGTTCAGGAGTTGGCCGGCGTCGGTGGCGTAGCGGCGCACGGCCGAGTCCGACCAGGCGGAGTCCGCATACCCGTGGAAGCGCAGGTGGAGCTCGACCAGGGCGCGAGACGTCGCCCTGATGGTCTGCTTGTCGAAGCGCAGCGCCCGCAGGCGCTTGGCCGCCATCCGGGCGCCGACGTGATCGTGGCCGTGGAGGTAACGAGTGCCGTCGGGCGGGAAGCGGCGGGTGGCGGGCTTGCCGATGTCGTGGAGGATCGCGGCCGGGCGCAGGACCAGGTCGGGTCCGGGGACGGGCCCGTCGGGACCGGTCTCCAGGTCGATGGCCTGATCCAGAACGGTCAGGGTGTGCTCGTAGACGTCCTTGTGGCGCTTGTGCTCGTCGACGGTCTCGCGCAGGGGCGCTCAGCTCGGGCAGGACGACGTCGGCCACGCCGGTGTGGACCAGCAGCTCCAGTCCGCGTCGGGGCTGGGGGCTGACCAGCAGGCGCTCGAGCTCGGCGCGCACGCGCTCGGCGGAGACGATTTCCAGGCGGGAGGCCATGTCCTCCATGGCCTTCGTGACGTCCATCTCGACGTCGAAGCCGAGCTGGGCGGCGAAGCGGGCGGCCCGCATGATGCGCAGGGGTCGTCGTCGAAGGACTGCTCGGCGCTGACGGGGGTGCGCAGCACGCCGGCGGTCAGGTCGGCCAGGCCGCCGCAGGGGTCGATGAGCTCGAGGTCGGGCAGGCGCAGTGCCATGGCGTTGACGGTGAAGTCGCGGCGGGTGAGGGTCCCCGGCGAGGGTGTCGCCGTAGGGTGACCAGGGGTTTGCGCGAGCCGACCTCGTGAGGCCCTCCCGTGCGGTGGGTGGTGACCTCCACGATGGTGCTGCCCTTGCGCGCACCGATGGTGCCGAAGGCCCGGCCCATGTCCCAGGTGGTTTTCGCCCCCAGGCGGCCGGGATCCTCTCGGTGCTGCTCGGGGCGGGCCGAGGGTGGTCAGGTCCAGGTCGTGGGGGGCGACGCCGAGGAAGGCGTCCTCACGGGCCCGCCGACAAGCGCGATCTCATGCCCGGCGCGCACGAGGCGTGCCCCAGGGCAGCCAGGGCGGGGGCAGCCCCTCGAGGGCCGCTCGGGCCCGCCGAGTCAGGCCGCGGTTCTCAGCGGAGTCCATGGGATCGGAGGGATCGGGTGCGCAGTCATCGGCCCAAGCCTGCCATGAACCCCGCCCGGCGCGCCGTCGTCGACAGCATCGTCCGGCACCGTCGTGAGGACCGTCTCGCGTATTTCACACATGCCGCGCCCACGGGTGGTGCGGCTGTGTGCGACGACGTACTCGGCCAGAGACATCCGGCGGCCTCGACGCCCTAGAGTGTCCCTATGCCCTCGCCACGCACTCGCACCCGCGCCGGAAACCCGGCTCATCGGGCGAGTGCGCGCGCTGCCGATCGTCAACGAGACCAGTGCCGGAGGCCTGGTCGTCGACGTTCAGAACGGGCAGGCCTTCACGGCGGTCATCGCCCGGCGCAACCGGGGCGGCCGGTTGGAGTGGTGCCTGCCCAAAGGGCACCTGGAGGGCGCCGAGACACCCGAGCAGGCCGCGGTCCGCGAGATCATGGAGGAGACCGGGATCACCGGCCGGGTGCTTCTGCACCTGGCGACGATCGACTACTGGTTCGCCGGTCAGGAGCACCGCGTCCACAAGGTGGTTCATCACTTTCTGCTGGAGGCGGTCAGCGGGACCCTGACCACGGAGAACGATCCGGACCACGAGGCCGAGGACGTCGAGTGGGTCGCCCTGGACGACGTCTCCACCGTCTGGCCTATCCCAACGAGCGCCGTATCGTGGCCGCGGCCTGGGACATCCTGGTGGGGGACGGATGACCTGCGCCACCAATCTGTGCGCAAAGGCGGTCACCACGCTGGGCTCCGGGCTGCGGAGCAGGACGATGGTGACCATCGCCGCCCTGCTGGGCGTGGTAGGCCTGGTGGCGTGGCCGCTGATAGCCCTGCCGGCAGCGTGGGCGGACTCTGCTCGGCCAGTGCCCCGGGCGCTGGACCCGCCGGGATCTCTGCCGACATCGCACCCGGAGCGCCGACGAAGCCGTCGATCTCACCGTCGGCCCCGGCGGAGAAGACCCTGAAGACCGGGCCCTCGGACCCAGAGCTGCCGAGGACTCGCAGACCCCGCGCACCAAGGTGGTCGCCGACCAGGTGACCTTGAGTATCGATGCCCTGACCCCGAAGTGCTGCACAGCGACCAGGGACCTGGTGCTGAGCGGCACCATCACCAACGGAACCGGCCAGGGTCGTCACCGGGGTGGATCTGGTAACGCGAGTACAGCGATCCACGGAGGTGACGAGCCTGGGGCTGACAAATGGCTGAACGGGACCGACGAGTCAGGGGCTGTCGGATCCGTTGACGGTCCCATTGGGGCACGACCTCCAGCCGGGCGAGATCACCCAGTTCTCCATCACCGTTCCGGCCGACGAGCTGCCGCTGACCAGCGCCGACCAGTGGGGGCCGCGCGGCATCGCCGTCAAGCTGGAGTCCCAGGGCGGCTCCCTGCCCAGGACCGCAGCATCCTCGTGTGGGACAACGGCGCCTCCATCGCCCCGGGTACGCCTGACCGCCTTCATCCCGGTGACCGCCTCCGCACGGGGAGACGGCGAGTTCTGGCCGGTCCGCGTAACCAGGAGCGCAAGGAGGCCCTCACTCGTATCCACAGCCGGGTCCTCGGCCTGCTGGGCATGGCCGGCGACGGCGTCGTCGTGGCCGTCGACCCTGCGCTCGTCGAGGCCCTGGGCGTGACCTCGGCCAGCCTGAGGGAGGCCGCCCGTAACGGCGGTTCCCGGCCTTCGGCGTCGAGGGGTGCCCCTCAGGCACCTCAGGGTGGCGACTCATCATCGCCGTCCACGGCGGAGCCCTCGGCGAATGCCGGTCCATCGCCGAAATCCTCAGCGCCGCCCTCGCCCTCGGCGAGCGCGACCGCGACATCGCCGCCGACCAAGACCCCCGACGACGTCACCCAACTCTCCGCCGCCCTTGTGCGGGCCATCGGCACAGGGCAGTCTCGTGGCCCTTCCGTGGGGCGACTCGATACCGCAGCACTGGCCCATCTGCAGCAGACGAGTCTCATCGAGACCGCCACGCAGCGCACCCGGGAGTCGGCCATCGTCAAGGCGGGGGCGCCGGCCTCACTGGCCTGGCCGGCCTCCAGCATCACGGACTCCGCCACGGTCGACGTGCTGCCGCAATCGACATCCACCATCATCGCCTCACCGACCTCTTTGCCGGTGGCCGATGAGCTCACCCTACACCCCCTCCGGACTCGGTGCGCTCGGGGACCGCGCGGTCCTGCTCCCCGAGCAGTCCCTATCCGAGGCACTCGCCAGTAGGACACCCGAGGTCGGCACCGCCGACCAGGCTCAACAGGCCGCCCCCATCTGCCCAGACTCCTCAGGCCGCGGGCTCGATACCCGCCAGTTGCTGCGCGGCGACAGCGCGATCCTGACCCGTCAGGCCCCGGCGCTCGAGCGCGACATCGTCGTGGCGATGCCCCGTCAAGCGGCCTCCAGCGCGGACCCCACCGCTCTGCAAGGCGCGTGGACGCCCTGCACTCCACCTCTTGGGCCCAGCCCCAGTCCTTGAGCGCCCTCGAGGGCACGCCCGGGCGGAGGTCGAGGGCAGTCGATGAGGGGACCTCGGGGATCGAGCGCTCCGAGCCGCCGGACAGGGTGACCGACAACGACGAGCTGCCCACGGCGACCCTCGCCGCGGCCGCCGGCACGGCCAGCACCCTGCAATCGGTGTCCTCGGTGCTCTCCGACCCAGCTGCGCTGCTGGGCGACTACACGGATCTGGAGGCCGTCGTCTCCTCGGCGTCCTGGCGGGCTGACTCCGCCACCCGTGACGCTCAAATTCCGACCGCCGAGGCGGCCGGAGCAGGCGTCACATCCTCGCTGGCCGCGGTTCCGTCGTCGACCATCAACCTCATCAGCTCCGAGGCCCAGCTGCCGGTGCGGATCACCTCGTCCCTGGACCAGAACGTCACCGTCCAGGTCTACCTGGTCTCGGACAACAAGCGCCTTCAGGGTCCCACGCACCACGACCGTGACCGTTCCCGCGCACCAGCAGGCCAAGGTCACGGTGCCGATCCAAAGCCGTCGGCTCGGGCGACGTGGGCCTGACGGTCCAGGTGCTCGCCGCAGACGGCACCACCGTGGGCACGCCCACCACCGTCCACATGAGGTCCGTGCCGACTGGGAGAGCCGGGGCACCGGCATCATCGTCGGCATCCTTGTCTCCATCGTGGTGATCGGTACTGTGAGGACAGTACGACGAGGCCGCCGCACCGCGGTGACCCCGGCAGCACAGGAGACGGCATGAGCATGATCAAGCACGCACGGGCCAGGCGCTCCTCCTCCCGGGGGCGCAGCCAGGCGTCGCTGGCGCGATCCTCGGCCATCATGGCCTCGGGAACCCTGGTCTCCCGCATCCTGGGCATGGTGCGCAACGCCCCTCATCGTGATGGCGCTCGGCGCCACCGGCTCGGGGGCCGCCGACGCCTTCAACACGGCGAATAACCTGCCCACCTACCTGTACAACATGATGATCGGCGGGATCCTCAACGCGATCCTGGTACCACAGATCGTTCAGGCGCTGCGACGGCGCAACGGCGAGGAGGTCGTCAACCGGCTCCTGACCGCTGCGGCCACGCTCATGCTGGTGGTCACCTGCATCGCTACCGCGGCCGCACCCCTCATCTTCGCCATCAATGCCAACTCCTTGGCCCAGGGGCAGTGGAGCACGCTGTCCTTCGCCTTCGCGTTCTGGTTCATGCCGCAGGTCTTCTTCTACGGTCTGTACGCGCTATGGGGACGGGTTCTCAACGCACGCTCGAGCTTCGGGGCCCTATATGTGGTCCCCGGTGCTCAACAACATCATCTCGATCGCCTCGATCCTGGCCTACCTCCATATCTACGGCCGGTACACCACAGGCCAAGGACCTGAGGTCTGGGACGTTTCCCGGATCACGCTTATCAGGGGCGACAACAACCCTGGGTATCGCCGTTCAGGCCTTGATTCTCTACATCCCTCTGGTGCGCTCCGGATTCCGGCCGCGCATTATCTTCGGGGTGCGGGGCCTGGGGCTGGGCAAGACCGTCAAGGTGGCCCTGTGGGCGCTGGCCGGAGTGGGCGTGGCCAGCCTGAGCAACTGGATCACCTCCAACCTGGGCTCCTACGCGGTCACGGCCTCCGAGCAGCCCGAGTACGCAGACGTCATCGTGCCCTCGACCACCATGTGGCTCAACGGCTATCTCATCTACATGCTGCCGCAGTCCTGGTGGTCACCTCCATCATCACCGCCCTGTTCACCCGTATGGGTGAGAAGGCAGCGGCCGGGGACGCCGCCGGGTGCGTGAGGATCTCTCCCTGGGACTGCGCTCGGCGGGTGTCTTCACCGTGCTGGCCACGGCGGGCATCTGCGTCCTGGCCGTCCCGGCCCTCCAGCTCTTCACGCCGTCAATCACCCTGCCCGAAGCCCAGGCCAGTGCCCCCATGCTCATCGCCCTGGCGCTGGGCATCGTCCCGCAGGGCGTCTGGTTCGGGACCCAGCGGGTCATGCTGGCCTATTCCGACACCAAGCGGCTACTCCTGGCCGACGTCGTCGTCGCGTCATCCCAGTGGTCCTGTGCATCATGGCCTACCTCATGGCCCCGGCCAACCACTGGATGACCTGGGCGGGAGCAGCCAGCACGATCAGCCAGATCGGGGGCTGCGCGGTGGTCATCCCATGATGCGCTCCCACCTGCCCAGCCTCGATGGCCGTAAGATCATCACCACCCACTTTGCGTCTGGTCATGGCGGTGGCGCCCGCGGTCGCCGCCGGGATCGTCCTCAATCTGCTCATGGGCGATGTCGATGGAGACTCCTCCTTGGGCAAGATGCTCATGACCTTCGGACACATCGCCATCGTCGCGGCCGTCATGTCGATCATCTACCTGCTCATGGGGGCGCGTGGTGGGGATCGGGAGATCGCCGTCGCCTTCCGGCCCTTCTCACGGATCCTGTCCGCGATCGGTCACCGTCTGCCCGGGTGCGCCCGGGAGAGTGGTCCTGGCGATCGCGGCCTGGTTGTCGCCGCCGGAGCCAACGACGCACGCCACCGCCCAGATGCCCGCAACTCAGGCCGCGCCGCCTCCTCCTCCGCCGCCGGCACGGTCCACTGCCGCCCAGTCAGATTTTTCGACGGGTCCGGCCGCATATGGTGCTGTTGGCTACACCTCCGGCTCCGCCCAGGCAGCCACACCCGCACCGCCGCCCCCCTCGCAGGCGCAGACCAACCCCTGGGGACAGCCGGGTCAAATGGGTCGGCAGCCCGCCGGCGGTTGGCCGTCACAGGCACCTGCGGGTTACGCCCAGGACGGACAGCCGGCCTGCCCGCTCGCGCCCCGACCACGCGGCACCCTCGCAGGCAGCGGCCCCACCGCCGCCCACGAGCGCCGACTACGCGGCCGACGCTTCCCGCCGTTCCCAGACTCCCGGACGCTTCCCGGGCAACACTCCCGGAAGTATCCCGCCCTCGCTGCCCGCCAGCATTCCCCCTTCCGGGTGGCCACAGGACGGTCCGCCGCCCACCCTCCCCATGCCTCTGCCCACACGAGCCACATCACCCCGGTTCGGAGCCCTCAGACGGTTACGATGGGGATCAACCGGTTCAGATGGACAACCATCTCAAGGAAGGAGACGCATGTCGGAGGCGACGCCGATCGGCAGTGGTCGCTACGGGCTCCTGGGAACGCTGTCCACCACGCTGCCGCGTATTGTCAGGCACCGTGGCGTTGACACGATCCTGGATCGAGACGTCACGATCCTGGTTCTCACCGATGCGACGCTTCACCGCGACAACGTCCTGGGTCGGCCAGTAGAGCGGTGCTGGTCGAGGATCAGCGCCTCCAGCTGGTCTACGACGTCGAGCGCGCCGAGCCCTCGGTCATCGTCACCGAGCCGCTGACCGGACGCACGTTCTCCTCTCTGGTCTCCCGGGGCATGCTTCCCGCGCAGGCGCGCTCGATCATCGGCGAGACAGCCCAGGCGCTCGACGCCGGTGCTCGTAGGGGCCTGCATCACCTCAATCTGTCTCCCGGGGTCCATCCGCGTTCTTCCCGATGGCGGGATCAAAGTCAGCGGTCTGGGGATCGAGGCCGCCGCGCTGAACCTGGAGAGTCGGGTGGCAGGCCATGACCCGTCGGCCGCCGACCGCGCCGATGCCCGCGCGCTGGTGGAGATCCTCTACTACGGCCTGACCGGCCGGTGGCCGGGCAAGCGCCCCGGGCATTCCCTCCGCACCCCGTCTGGGCGGCGTCCCGGTCAAGCCCTCCACGCTCGTGCCGGGGATCGACCCGATCCTGGACGAGTTGTGTGAGCGCACCTGGGGCAGCCAACCACCGATCTCCGCAGCCGAGGGTGGCCCGTTCGCTGGGCACCTGGGACCCTGTGGTCGGCTACCACGAATCGGGCTCGATGCCGATTCCCGCAGCCTCGCAGCGTCCATCGCCGTCGGCTGGTGTTCCTGGCAGCGCTGTAAATGCCGGTGCCACCGCCGGAGCCGCAGGAGCCGGGGTCGCCAACGCGGCACGTGGAGTTCTGGATCGGCTGCGGCGCAGCGGTGCCGGCAAGGGGCCACGGTCGCCCCGACGGCGAACCCGTCAGCGACTGCACCCGTTCAGCCCGGCCAGGCGCCGTCGCTGCCAGCTGGCGCCGATGCGCCTGCGGACGCCACCGCAGTCATCGAGACCTCCTCTGTCAGTGCAGGCGCGACCGCACCACCCGCAGCCGCATTCGACCCGCAGCACTCCGGATCTCCGGCGGCGCAGGAGCATCCGGCCGACGACACCTACGTCCAGGTCACCGGGCCCGCGAACCCGATCCCGAACGTCCTGTCGACCGCCTCCGAGACCGTCCCCGGACCGCACCGGTTCCGGCCGAGCCCTTACCGGTAGCTTCCCGGCCTTCGAGGATGACGACGAGGAGGAGATCGACCCCGAGGCAACCCGCCGGGAACAGCGCACCACCGGCAGCGTCCTGGTCACGCTCGTCCTCATCGTTCTGGTCTCGCTGGGGGCGGCCAGCTACATCGTGTATCAGACAATCGGCATCCCCTTCGCGGACAAGGACCGCGCGGCCGCGGATACCGTTCCTCGACCAGTTCCCAGAACGCCGGCGGTGGCGGGCAGCAATCTGCGCCCGCCACCGAGTACCTCAGTCCCACCCGAGATCGCCAGCGTGAGCGTTGTCAACAACCCGAGCTCCCAGGCTGCCAACAACCAGAAGTACCTCAATGACGGAGACACCAGTCGTCCTGGTTCTCCCACAACACCAACAACCCGGAGCTGGCACAGCCGATCGATATCGAGATCAAGCTCAAGTCTTCCGCCAAGGTCTCGCAGATCGACCTCCAAGGCACCAATGAGGGCGGGCAGGGTCGAGTCCGCGCCACGGACATCAACAACGCCGGTGGCGGCACGCTACTCGCCCAGGGCCCCTTCACCGCGGGAAACACCACCTTCACGATCGACAAGCCCCAAGAGGTCGACACCATCGTCGTGCGGGTGACCCAGCTTCCCAAGAACAATGTGCCGATGAGGTTCCCCTACAAAAGCCACCGTGACAGAGGTTACAGTCAAATAAGCTTAGTCATGGGAACAAGCTTAATTGATTACTAGTTGCACTGGGTGTCCGCGTAACGCGGCCATCGCCCGCCTGTCAGGAGAGTCATGATTCACGACGTTGTCATTGTCGGATCCGGCCCCGCCGGCTACACGGCATGCTCATCTGCGGCCCTGCGCCAGCTCCGCCCAGTCATCCTGGCCGGTTCGGTGACCGCGGGCGGCGCCCTGATGAACACCACCGAGGTGGAGAACTGCCCAGCTTCATCGAGGGAATCGCGGGCCCCGAACTCTATGAACCAGATGCAGGAGCAGGCCGAGCGCTTCGGCGCCGAGGTCCGCTACGAGGACGTCACCGATCTCGAACTGGAGGGCGGCATCAAGCGCGTCACCACCTCCGACGGCGTCTACGAAACTCGCAGCGTCATCATCTCCACCGGTTCGGAGTACCGGCACCTGGGCATCGATGGGGAGGGAGCGCCTCTCCGGTCACGGCGTGTCCTACTGCGCCACCTGCGACGGGTTCTTCTTCAAGAGACCAGGACATCGTGGTCGTCGGCGGTGGGGACTCGGCGATGGAGGAGGCCACCTTCCTGACCCGCTTCGCCCGCTCCGTCACCGTGGTCCACCGCCGCGACGAGTTGCGAGCCTCCGCCGTCGGCCAAGCGCGCCCAGGAGGATCCGAAGATCTCCTTCGCCTGGAATTCGCGCGTCGTCGAGCTCCACGGCGAGACTCGCTGACCAGCCTCACCCTGGGAGGACACCGTTACCGGCGAGCGCCGCCAGCTCGAGGCCACCGGCCTGTTCGTCGCCATCGGCCAGATTCCGCGTAGCGAGCTCGTCTCCAAAGTGCTTGAGCTCGACGAGGGCCGGCTACATCAAGGTCGAGGCCCCCTCGCAGCGCACCCGCATCCCCGGGGTCTTCGCCTGCGGCGACGTCGCTGACCCACCTATCAGCAGGCAATCACGGCAGCGGGGTCCGGTTGCCGCGCCGCCCTGGACGCCGAGCACTACCTGACCACTCTGCAGGCCTGACCCGACGCCGCGCACTTTCAGCTCAACGGACGGCGCCGTCGAGGCTCCTGCTGTCCGTCTATCCCGACTCACCCATCCACAACGTCCGAGGAGAAAAACCATGTCCGAGGCTCTCGCCGTCACCGACGCCACCTTCGAGGAAGAGGTCCTCAAGTCCGACGTCCCCGTCGTCATCGACTTCTGGGCCGAATGGTGCGGCCCCTGCCGCCAGATGGCGCCGATCGTGGACGAGGTCGCCGCCGATTTCGGTGACAAGGTCAAGTTTGTCAAACGGTGGACGTAGACGCCAACCCGGCCACCGCCCGCTCCTACGGCGTGCGTTCCATTCCGACTTTCGCGGTGATGCGCGACGGCGAGGTCTTCCACCAGTTCAGCGGCTCGCGCCCCAAGGCCTCCTTCAAGTCGGAGGTGGAGAAGGTCCTGGCCTGACGCCCGAACTCCCGCCAACCGCCGCCTGCCGACTCGACGCCGGTCCTGTCCAATCATCCTTCTCGGGCGATGGAGCGGGGCCGGCGTCGTCTGAGAGATCTGATGACGTGTGCTCGTCGTAGGCGGGGCTCGTCTGTCGTCCGCGGTCTCCGCCCCGTAGAATCGCTCCGGAATCGCGGCGGTTTCACGGCGCGCGACACGGCAAGAAGGCAGCACATGCAGCACACCCAGTACATCTCGACCCGCGGCCGAATGGCACCGGCCGGGTTCATGGACGTTCTCTGGCGGGCCTGGCGCCCGACGGCGGCCTGGCGGTCCCGGACCGGTTGGAGTCTCTCACCGCGGATCGGCTGGAGACTGGCGACCGCTGGGATACGCAGATCTGGCCACCGAGATCATCGGACTGTTCGCCACCGATGTTCCACGTGACGACCTGGCCGCACTGACCCGGGTGCCTACGGCGAGCCCCGGTTCCCGCAGCCCGTCGTCCCAGTGACCGCTCTCGGCGACGTCGCCGACGGTTTGGTCCTCGTGGGTCTATCCGAGGGGCCGACGATGGCCTTCAAGGACCTGGCCATGCAGTTTTTGGGGCAGGCGATTCCCTATGTGCTGGCCAAGCAAGGCAGGGTCCTCAACATCCTGGGGCCACCTCCGGAGACACAGGGTTCGGCGGCCGAGCACGCCTTCCGGGGGTCAGGAGGGCGTCAGCGTCTTCATGCTCTCGCCGGCTGGCCGCATGAGCCCGGTGCAGCGGGCCCAGATGTACACCCTCCAGGACGCCAACATTCATAACATCGCAGTAAGGGGCGTTTTCGACGACTGTCAGGCGCTGGTCAAGGCCCTGAGCAATGACGCGGATTTCAAAGAGGCTCACCACCTCGGGGCCGTCAACTCCATCAATATCGGCCGGATCGCCGCGCAGGCCGTCTACTACGTCTGGTCCTGGCTACGAGTGACCGACGCAGTGGAGGAGGGCGCGCCGGCTACCGCGTGGACGTGTGCGTCCCCTCAGGGCAACTTCGGCAACATCTACGCCGGGTTCCTGGCCCGGTCCATGGGCGTACCGATCCGCCGACTCATCCTGGCCACCAATGAGAACAACGTCCTCGAGAGTTCTTCACCACCGGCATCTATCGACCGCGCTCGGCGACGGACACGCTGGCCACCTCCAGCCCATCGATGGACATCTCGAAGGCCTCCAATCTGGAGCGCTTCATCTGGGCGCTGCTGGGGCCAGAGGCCTTCGTACAGCACTGGGCGGAGCTGGAGGCCACCGGCACTCTCGATCTGCGCGATCAGCTCACGCCTGGGAGAGTTGGGTTTCGTGGCGGGAAGGTCGTCGCACGCGGATCGGCTGGAAGCCATCCGCACCGTCAGGAACGCTCCGGCCGTCTCATCGACCCGCACACGGCCGACGGCATCACGGTGGCACTGCGCACCATGGAACCCGGTTTTCCAACCCTCGTCATGGAAACGGCCAAGGCCGCGAAGTTCCCGCAGACCGTGGCCGAGGCACTCGGGAAGGATCCGGAAACCCCCGACATCATCGCAGACCTGCTCACTCGGCCTCAGAAGGTGGAGACGATCGACAATGAGGAGGCCCCTTGCGCGCTCTCATCGAGGAGCGGCCTCTGACCTCCTGAACCGGGATCGATCCCCCTTGGGGCGCCGCACCTGACGGCACCGCGCCGTGCATCGCTTCGGTGATGCACGGCGCGTCCTCATCCGCTGCCGTCGTCGCTGAGAAGCCGGTTCGGGCTCTCCTTGTTTCACGTGAAACACTGCGGATTACTCCCGGCCTGACCGTGTCCTGCCCGATGGCTCAGCGTGGCAGACTTGGGCTTACGGACGCAGTCATAGCGACCAAGGAAAGGACCGCAGGTGAGTGAGGACAACAACCAGGTGAAGGGGAACCGGCTCGATCCGTGGCTGGACAGCTATGCCGCGCGAGCTCATGGTCTGCGCGCTTCGGAGACGCGCTCGCTGTTCGCCGTCGCCTCGCGTCCGGAGGTGGTGTCGTTAGCCGGGGATGCCGAATCTCAGGGACCTCCCGCTGGAGCGATTGGCCGAGGCCACAGCTGAGATGATCCGCAAGGATGGCGGCGGGAGGCGCTGCAGTACGGCAACGGTCAGGGGACTGCACGCGGCTGCGGGAGCAGATCACCGAGGTCATGGCCATAGAAGGGATCGAGGGCCTATCCGGAGGATGTCATCGTCACCACCGGGTCCCAGCAGGCGGTCGACATTATCACTGAGCTCTTCGTCGATCCCGGCGACGTCGTCCTGGCCGAAGCCCCCACCTACGTCGGTTCGCTGTCGATTTTCTCGACCTACCAGGCCGATGTGCAGCAGGTGTCCATTGACGCAGACGGAGTCATTCCGAGGCCCTGGAGGAGACGATCGTCCGGCTTGAGCGCGAGGGGCGTCGTATCAAGTTCTTCTACTGCCTGCCCAACTTCCACAATCCTGCCGGAGTGACGCTCACGGAGGAGCGCCGTTCGCAGGTCATCAGAAATCTGTCGAGCCACCATATCCTCATCGTGGAGGACAATCCTTACGGCCTGCTTGGTTTCGGTCAGACCTACACGGCCCTCAAGACCCTCGCGCCCGACGACGTCGTCTACCTCGGCTCCTTCTCCAAGATCTTCGCTCCCGGTTATCGTGTGGGCTGGGCGGTGGCCCCACCGGCGGTACGGGAGAAGATGAAGCTGGCCTCGGAGGCCGCGATCCTGTGCCCGTCCTCGGTGGGGCGGTACTCGATCTCGATAGTGCCTGGACCAATTCGATTGGAAGCAGCAGATCCGAGAGTTCCGGACGATGTATCGAGGGCGCCGCGACGCCATGGTGGCGGCGTTGGAGGAGTTCCTGCCGATGTGCCGGTGGAACGTCCCCGATGGTGGTTTCTACGTGTGGGTGGGGCTTCCCAAGGGTCTCGACGCCAAGGACATGCTGCCACGTGCGGTGACCAGCCTGGTCGCCTACGTCTCGGGACGGCCTTCTACGCCGGCGGTAGGGCGGGGCAGGACCATTTGAGGCTTTCCTTCTGCTGTCCAGCCCGTTGAGATCCGCGAGGGTGTGCGGCGACTGTCCGGCGTCGTGACCCGCGATCTTGAGCTGTTGGACCTGTTCGGTCCGACCAGCAGCCACCGTCCGTCCGAGGGCGTTCATGCGCCTGCTCCCGACCAGATCTGAGGTTGACGATGAATCAGTCCCCACTCCGTATCGCTGTTCTTGCCGGTGGATTGAGCCACGAGCGCGATATCTCACTGCGGTCGGGCCATCGTGTCGCTCAGGTTCTCAAACACCTGGGCCACACCGTCCTCGTCCTGGACATCGACGCACGCGCCATCGGGTCGCTCAAGACCTTCGGACCCGACGTCGTCTGGCCCTTGGTGCACGGTGGCCCCGGGGAGGATGGTGGACTGCATGAACGTGCTCATCGCCCTGGGATTGCCGTACGTGGGTACTCACTCCGACGGCTGTCAGCGGGCGTCCTTCAAACCAACAGCCAAAGCAAGTGTTCGCACCGGAGGAGTGATTACTCCTGACTCATTGACTCTTCCACATTCCTACTTCAGTCAGCTGGGAGCGCAGGAAGTGCTGACCGTCGTCGCGGGTCACCTGGGTCTTCCTGTCGTGGTGAAACCTCATCAAGGGCTCCGGGACTCGGCGTGTCCCTACGCGTCGACGGCGGACGAACTGAGGTCAGCCATGGTCGCATGCTTCGCCTATGACGAGCGAGCACTCATTGAACGCTACGTCCCCGGCACGGAGCTTGCTGTTTCGGTCGTGGACACGGGAGAGGGGCCACGTGCGCTTCCCCCGTCGAGGTCGTGACCGATGGCCAGTATGACTTTGATGCCCGATACAACCCGGGACGCTCTGAATACTTCGTTCCCGCACGTCTGGATGACTCTGTCATCGACATGGTCAAGGACACTGCTATCACCGTCCACAAGACGCTTGGGCTCGGAAACCCTCTCGAACCGATCTGATTCTCGACGAAGCGGGCTCGCCCTGGTTCATCGACGTCAATGTCATTCCAGGAATGACCGAAACATCCCTGCTACCAATTGCTGCGAAGGCGGAGGGCGATTTGGAGGACCTGTATGACGCGCTCGTGAGGAACCCGTTCGTCCGCCCCTAGGCCTTGTTTCACGTGAAACAAGCGGCTCCGCTCTGAATGACCGGAGCCGCTTGTTGTACTAGAGAGGAGAGTGGTAGGGAACGACGGTGCAGCTACTGTCCCGTGCCTCTACTGCCGTCATACCGGTGATGAATATAGCCCGCAGCCCGCGCCGATGAAGGCTCCAACCACTAACCGCCCGGCCAGACTTCGAGGGTGCGGAAGGCGACATCCAGGAGCCTCATAATGAATCCCGTGATGTTTCACGTGAAACCACGGATCGACATCGCAATGATGCGCTGCTCCACCGTCGCACCAGTGTCATGATCATGAGATCAGATACATCGCCCACGATGATGCCTGACGAACCGAAGGAACAGCCAGCACATCTTGAGCGCCAGCTCGCTCTGCTAGCGGGCTCCAGCCGTTCAGCACAACGGGACAAGGCCAGGTGTATCCACACGGCGTACCTTATCTCCTTGTCTGAGGCATCCTTCCTGACCGTCCTTGTTCTCGTCAGGTTCGTTCCGGTCCTCCTCCTCAAGGGAGGGGCTGCCGATGAACGCCGCATGATTGCCACTCACCCGACTCCGAGAAACAGTCGATCTTGTTCCCACCGGTGCAGCCGCCACAATCACGGTTTCACGTGAAACATAGTCTTCCCATCCGCAATGAGTAGACCATATGGATCAGAGACACCGCATAGCAGACGACATCGCCCGAGTTCCCGCAAACACGCGGGCCTCTCCCACTGGGCCATCCTGATGCCAACTTTGGCAGCGGCCTTCTTGTGCCGGGCATGGTGTCTCCTGTGCGTACTCGTTTCGACTCGAGCCGGGACCGTCCGCTGCATAAGCCAGTGTGCCAGTATGAGGGAAACATACGAAGAGGAGCCATATTGAAGCTATTTGTTTCCCGTGCAGAAACGGACTCGTTCCAGACCAACCAGTCAACCGCGCCTCTTGCTTGCATGAGATCATCCGGTTTTCACGTGAAACACGATTCAGCATGACAGCGCTGGCAATCAGCGGTCCATCCTCCTTGATCAAAGTCGAGCTCCCCACCGAGGCTTCTCAGGGATGCGCATCTCGTCAGAGATCAATGAACTGAGGTCTCACTGCCGACTACTCCGCCGACGTCACCTCGCTATTGCGTTCAGCATCTTCTGCAATCACATCTGCGCCGACTCGTTCCCCACTCTCCTCGGCGAGGGCGGCAACAGAGTAGGGGCGGGGTCCCAGTCGATGGTCACAACCACATCTTGGATGATGCGCAGATCAGTATCGCCAGCTCAGATCACCAAGCACCTGGCCTCCCAGATCCTGTTTCACGTGAAACCACCCCTCTCCCACGATCTCTCATCTGATCAAGGAGCATCCACAGCGTTCACTGAAGATGCCACCAACGTAGTAGCGAGACTCTTCAGCTTCTCTTTGCGGTGCGGTGATGGGGGAGATTGGGAAGGTGCTCTTCTCATACCCATCCCTACACAGTCCTGCGCCCGCACATCGTTATAGAGACACCCCTCATCGTCCTGAAGAAGGTCACATCGTCAGCGATGATGACCGCCCACTGCCGGAGTTCCTCGTCCGACCATCACATCCTGGGTATCGCTAACCCTGGCGGCACAGTTGTCCTATTCGACCGGTTTCGGAGCAGTCGTGTTTCACGTGAAACCGGAGCCTACTACAAGCAAATCTACGTGCGCGAGCCGCGTCAGATACTGCTCGCAAGCTCTACCCCGCAGTTCGCCTCTCTCTCGGCGGTCGCAGATACCGCTAAGACGCTGAACGAGCATTCCCAGTATGTTGCCTCATCGCCTCGGTGATCGAGGATGGTGAGACTCCAGACTGGGCAGGGTGAACGCAAACCAACCCGACGCCGATGAATTGGTCCCTCATGAGATTCACGGCGCGACCCACAACGCATGCTCGATCAGTTCAGACCCGATCATGTTTCACGTGAAACCGAAACCGATCTGCGTCCTTTCAAACCTCGATAGACGCACGACACCCTTCGACAGCATCACTCGACCGAGCGTCCGCCGGTTGCCGCATCGACTTCAGAGAAGCCGGAGGAGAAGTGTCACCTTCCACCTCGTGCTTCGTTCTGCAGGTCAGATCATCCTGGATGAGAGACAGGACGGTAGGTCACCGTGCCGTTGCCTCACCCCCTCCTGCCGCCAAGTCTCGAGATGAGTAGTCATCGATCAAGGCACTACCCACGTGGAATCAGGCGACTGTTGGCCGCCGTATCAAGCTCCTGGGACACCCCTTTCATTTCAGGCGCTATCCGCACTCTATAGCGCCCTCGGTTTCACGTGAAACAGCTGGTTCCGGATATCACCCGTCCTCCTTCGATCTCAGGTACCCGGCCGCTGTTCCGCTTCGCAACAGCGTCTACAGATAGACGGCCTCTCATCGGGTGCAGCTGCGGCGCGGCGCAGTGTCTCTCACGCCAATCTGACCGCATCGATCAAGCCGATGGCGAGGGGCCCTCCTGCGTCGTTAGAAGGACGAGGGCTACGGAGTATTTCATGCTCATCGTCATCCAGCACCTCTCACTTCGTACCTTCGGTTTCACGTGAAACCAGCGCTGCACTCGTCCTGTGCCAGACACTCACGGAGCACACCAACGGCATGCGAGATGCGATTGTACGAGGCCCAAGACAAGCGATTCAGACATCTGCTGCAATCGACGAGCAGTTCTCAACTACGGAATCGAACGACCTTTCTGCAGCGGTATCGCTTCAGTCGAGGCTCTCACCTTCTCTACCTTCGAGGATCATCTATTCTCCTCCCTCCCCGGGGAGGATGCCAGCGTTTCGACAGTGACGTGATGACGAACGGGATGACAGGCTCTGTAGGTACCGTCAGCGTCATCAACAGGCTTCATTCCCAAGACACTCGAGGGAACCGATTCTGTTGCCCAGCCCTTCTCCCAGCGACACTCGGCGAACATCTCATCGCCGATGGACAGCCAGCGGACACTCAGGTCGAGGGATGAAGCGCCACTTGGTATCCGTCCCACTAGGTCAGCTGCACCTTCCACATTCCCGGTTCTTCTCAGTTCAGTCACCTGATTCAGAAGCTGTCGGGTCATGGCTATACACGCCTGTGTTTCGTGAAACACGTACATTGTCGCCCACTCGACTGCAGAATAATCGCGTCCTGGTCTCTCTCGATCAGCCGAAGAACGTGGGAAGCTTCCTCAGCTGCTTGTCGTCAGACACACGATGCATCTGACGCCAGGAGTTGGCAGAGTTGGTTTAAGTAGTGGTCGGGTTAGTGGTCTGATAGCTCGTTTGGGGCGTCTTGACGAGGGGTCTGGTGGTTGAGGCGATAGCGGCTCTGGCCCCGCAGGCCAGGCGGCGATGGCTTCGGGTTGGGTGTGGTCATGGGTAGAGGGAGCAGACCCGGGGAAGTCCACCCAGGTGGGGATCTCGATGGCCTTAACGGTGCGCCGCACCCGCCGCTCGTGTCGGTGTCGACCCAGGAGGTGGACGGGACGTTCTTCCACGGCAGGGCTTTGAGAGTGCGGTGCAGGGTCTTCTGGTTGCCCAGAGGCGTGAGAAGGTAGTGACCACCCCGGCCGACGATCCACTCAGCTGTGTCTACCTGGGTGTGCATCGCATCGGCGGTGACCACCACCCCAGTCGAGGTCCAACGGTTCGAGCAAGACCAGTAGGGAGGGGACCTCTGGTTGGACTTGTTCTCCACCCGCTCCTGGGACAGCACGGCGCCGGTGGCGTGCTCCCGTGTCATCGTCCCTACAAGACCCTGCGCTCCCGTCTCAGTGACACACCATCCTGGCCAAACCGACTCAGCCGCCCTCACCCACCGACTTTGCCGACCCCTGCGTCTAACTCAGAGCTCTCTATGGGGCAGAGTTCTCGAGCCGAGCACTCCTTAGTTTTCACGTGAAACATCGGGCGCATATCCCTTATGTGCATGAAGCGGAGCATGAACGAGAACTGGTCTCTGATCGATAGCACGTGGGGTCGAGGCAGTACTGCCTCGACCCACGAGTGTTCGTCAGGCCTGGTACGGTCTACTCTTCGTCGAGAGACGTTCCCGGCGCCAACGCACCGACGATGCGAGCAAGATCCTCATCACCAGCGAACTCGATGGTGATGCGCCCTTCTTCGCCCCCGGGTGACCTTGACGCGAGTATCAAAATGCATCGGAAAGCCGCGTCGAAAGCGCAGGGAGAGGAGTACTGCGGGCACGTAGAACTCTCGGCTGATCCGAGCGGATCCGATTCCTCATGAAGAGCAACGAGCTCCTCCGTGGCACGAACCGAAGGCCCTCGGCCACGACTCGCTGAGCGAGGCGCTCCATCTCCGCGGCATTCGGAAGGCCAAGGAGAGCGCGGGCGTGTCCGGCTGAGATGACATTCGCAGCAAGTCTGCGCTGAACCAGCGGCGGCAGCTTCGCTGAGCCGCAGCGTGTTGGAAATCTGAGAACGAGACCGTGCAATCCGCTCCGACAGTTCTGCGTGGGTGCACTGGAAGTCCTCCAGCAGCTGCTGATAGGCCGCAGCCTCTTCAAGAGGATTGAGCTGAACGCGGTGCAGATTCTCCAGCAGTGCGTCCCGCAGCATATCGACGTCGTCGGTATCCCGGACCACTGCCGGGATCTTTTCAAAGCCGGCTTCGCCCTAGGGCGCGCAGGCGACGCTCACCCATGATGAGCTCGTGGCGCGGATCCTCTCCCTCAGCGGTGTGGACCTCCCTCACCACGATCGGCTGGAGAAGCCCCACTTCCGCGATGGAGGCGGCAAGTTCGGAGATGTCCTCCTCATCGAGATACCTGTCGAGGGCTGGCGAGGGTTCGGATGGATCAGGCCGACTGGAATCTCTGCAAAATGCGCGCCGGGTACCGGAACGAGATCAGGACCATCGCTTTCAGCGGCATCGGATCATCGTAAGTAGTGGCATGTTCGTCGACACGAGCTTCTGGTTCAGCTGGCTCAGTGCCGGTTCGAACGGCCTCGGAAGGAGAGGGCTCAGATTCCTCGCTCGAGGACTGCTTCTCCGCGGTTTCACGTGAAACAGGAAGATCCTCGGAGGTATACATGCTCTGCGAGGCAGGCGCACCACCAGCGTTATCAACCGCGTCCACGTCATCGCTCGCTGACGTCTCGGTCGCCACAGGGCGCTGCTTCAACGGTCTCTGATTGTGGTTGCGGCTCGTCGGCCTTCGCCTCCTCGGCAGCCTCAGAACTTCTCTGGGTCTCCTCCGATGCCTTCTTCGACGAACGCTTCTGCGTCACGGTACTGGTAGACCGGCCATGCTTCGTCGACGTCCCAGCCGATGTCGCCTTTCCATCCTTCGTCTTGGAAGCACGCGTCCTACCGGCGGGATCCGCGGCGGTTTCACGTGAAACGGACGTCGTCCGCTTGTTCTTCCCCGTCGTCTTGGATGATGTCGAGCGGGTCTTGGAGGCACGTTTCCGCTGGGACGGAGCCAGAAGTGTGGCAGTCAGATCGTGAGTATTCCGGCCCTCCTGTGCAGCATCAGTGTCAGGGAGCAGAGTCGACGTGTACTTTCTCGCCCCCGTTGTGGATCTCAGCTTCCCGCGACTCGGGAAGAACACGTCCGAAGGGCGGGAAGCAGATGCCTTCTCCTTCTGCGCGTCTGGAATCAGCGCCTCCAGACCCCGTCCAAGTCCGCGCCGTTTCTGAGCCATTAGGCTTCCTCGCCTTCATTTCCGGGGGCGCCCCGTAGGGTGCAACCTCACGAGCCATTTTCTTATACGCAGTCGCGCCGGTGGACCGGGGATCCCAGAACACCACAGGAGCGCCGAAGGAGGGGGCTTCGGCAACACGAGATCGAACGCGGAACCTTAGTGTCCAGCGTCGCGTTAGGAAATAGGAACGAACTTCGGACTCCACTTCACGAGCCAGAGTGGTACGCCCATCGAGACATGGTCAGCACGATCATCAGAACACCCAGACCCGGATTGTGAATGCGAGCGAGTCCGATCGATGGAAGCGTGTCAGCAGGGGCCAGTCCCTCGAGGGCGTAGTACTCGGCCTGCATCGGAATGAGAACCTCGTCGGCGGCAACGAAGGCATTGATCGTCATAATGCCGAGACTCGGCGGGCGAGTCAATGATGACGTAGTCAAGAGGGTCCTGTCCGTCGGTTTCACGTGAAACCAGGTAGTCCACCAGTGCGCGCCGCAGCCTTGACTCCCGCTCCGCGGTGGAAATCAGTTCGATCTCCACGGCGGCCACGTCGATCGTTGCAGGGAACGCACCATAGTGTCTCGCAGAATCGGGTCTTGGCCACCACATCCTTGATGGCCATCCCATCGACAAGCACGTCGTATATGGATGCCTTGTCATCATCGTGCTCTACCCCCAGCGCCGTCGAGGCATTGCCCTGCGAGTCGGCATCGATGACGAGCACGTGCAACCCTCCCTCGGCCAGAGCCGCGGCGAGATTGACGGCCGTCGATGTCTTTCCGACGCCGCCTTTCTGGTTTTGCGACCGCAACGACGCGGGTCCGCTCGGGATGTGGGAACTCTCCACCCGCTACCTCGTCAAGGGCGAGGTGCTCGGCCTGGAGCTGATCGAAGATAGACGATCGGACAAACCTGCTTCTCCTCGGACGACAACCCAACGGCCCGAGCCAGTCGGGCAGTTACGAGTCTACGCGAGCAGGTCGATCCTTACGCGTTACACGAACGCGCCGTATCTCACCGGTTCTTCGGGCGGCGAATCTCAACAACGGCAGTAGTTTCGTCACCAGCAGTAACGATCTCATGAATCACAGCAACTGATAACTTTGCCTTTTTAATCACATATTTGGCATCATCGACTTCAGCCTGTGCCCGCATTCCCTTCAGAGCGAGCAACGCGCCCCCGGTCGCAGCAGCGGCGCCGTCAGTCTGACGAGCTTGGACAGGGTTCGCGACCGCCCGAGCCGTGACCACGTCATAGCGGTCTTTAATCTCCTCAGCCCGCGCACGCCGAATGGTTACGTTGTCCAGGCCCAGCTCCTCCACGACGTCGGACAGCCACTGGGTGCGGCGCTCCATCGTCTCGATGAGCGTCACATCGAGGTCGGGTCGCAGCAGGGGCGACGACGACGCCGGGAAAGCCGGCCCCGGAGCCGACGTCGGCCACGCTTCCACGAGCCGGCAGGAAGGGGACGACGGCGGCCGAGTTAACGATGTGCCGGCTCCACAGACAGGGGAAGCTCACGCGGCCCCACGAGGCCGCGCAGCTCGCCCTCCTCAGCGAGCATCTGCGCGAAGTGCTCCGCCGCCGCGAAGGAGACCCCGAAGATCTCCCGCATCTCCGGCGTCGGCTCCTCCACCTGCGCCCGCTGTTCCCCGGTCATGCTCAGGCCCGCTCGACAGCCGGCTCGTCTCGGCTTCCTCGGTCTGGTCGCCGTCGTTGATGTCATCACCATCCTGGTCGTCCATCTCATCGGCCGGCAGGACCACCACGTACCGGTGCGGTTCGGCGCCCTCGGACTCGGAGACCAGTCCGGCGGCGGCGACGACGTCGTGGCACACCTTGCGTTCGAAGGGGTTCATCGGCTCCAGGCTGACGGGCTCGCCTGAGGTGAGCACCTTGGTGACCGCCTCCTGAGCAACCTTGGTGAGCTCGATCCGACGATCGGCCCGGTAACCATTGATGTCGAGCATGAGTCGGGACCGGTTGCCGGTACGGGCCTGAACCGCGAGACGGGGTCAGCTCCTGAACGGCCTCGAGGGACTTCGCCGTCGCGCCCCACGAGATCGGCGAGTTCGCGCTCATCGCCCTCCTCAGAGGCGACCACGGCGATCGAGCGCGCCCGTGGTCGACATCGATGTCGATGTCACCGCCCAGATCGGCGATGTCGAGGAGCTCCTCGAGATAGTCGGCACCGATCTCACCCTCCTCCTCAAGGCGCGAGACGGTGCTACTCACAGGGTTGCCTGCGCTGTGGTGGGAGGAGTCGTTGCTGTGCTGCTCACTCATGTTGTCATCCGTATCTGTGATGGGAACCGGGTTGTCTCGCCGCTGAGCAAGTCTCAACGGTTGCGCTTCTTCTTCGCCTGAGCCTTGCGTCGGGCCGCCGCCTCACGACGTTGACGGGCGCGGCGCTCGTAACGACGTCGAGCGATCTCCTCGTCGCTGAGGCCATGACTCTTGGACGATGCCGAGTCTTCGGAATCAGTCACCTCGTCGGTTGCATCCTGCTCGACGTCGGGGCGGGCATCGCTGTTCTGGCCGCCGGTCTTCTTCTGCCGGTTCTTACGCACTGGCTGCACCCGCTGTCCGCCTGTGCGTCCCTCGGCCTCGGCCTTGGCGGCTGCCCTCAGCCCGTTCCTCCTCCTCCAGGGAGGGGCAGGCCCTGCGCGCCCGCTTGGCGTTAACCCGGGCGCGGTACCTCTTCTCGGCCTCGCTGCCGGGCGCGGGCATGTTGCGGATGGTGAAGAACTGCTGCCCCATGGTCCACAGGTTGGAAACGACCCAGTAGACGAGCACACCGATCTGGAAGTTGACGCCGGAGACGGCGAAGATCACCGGCATCACGTACATCATCATCCGCTGGGAACGGATCATGGGGTTGTCAGAGTTGAGGGACTCCGTCGACATGTTCTTCATCGACAGCTGCGCCATGGTGTACCACTGCGTCACCGACATGATGATGATCATGGCGACCGTAACGATCTTGACCTGGGTGACGGAGCTGTTCATGAAGGACGAGGACAGACTGGCGCCGAAGACGCTGGAGGCCTGGACCTGCTTGGCCAGCTCCATCGTGAGCGGGCCGATCGAGGGACGCCCGTAGTCGCCGGTGGCAACCGCGCCCAGGGAGGCCAGAACCCGGAACAGGGCGAAGAAGATGGGCATCTGCACCAGCAGCGGCAGGCAGGAGGCCATGGGGTTGGTCCCGTGCTTGCGGTAGAGCGCCATCATCTCTTCGTTCATGCGCTGGCGCGATTCGGGGTCCTTCTTGCCCTTGTACTTGGCCTGAAGCGCCTGCATCTCCGGCTGGAGGAGCTGCATCCCGCGCGAGGCCCGAATCTGCTTGACGAACAGCGGCATGATGAGCAGCCGCACCACGATCGTCAGACCGATGATGGACAGCACCCAGGCGACACCCGGTCCGTCGGGGGAACCCGATGAGAACCAGACCCTTATGGATCGTGACCATGACCCAGGCCACGGCCACCTTGAGGGGCCATAGCAACGTGTCCATCCGTACTCCTTGTATGAAGGTTCTCGTGCGAGAGCGGTATCAGTGTGGGCTCAGGGTCTGAGCCGGCATCATGTCCATCGGTTCATCAGGACCGGTCAGGGTTCTTCGACCATGAACCTCGGAACGTCGCGGGGATGGTGGTAGCGCCAGCGCCCTTTGTCCGGGACATGATCGACTCCACCCGGGGTCAGCGGATTGCAACGCAAAAGACGCCACACGCTCAGCAGCGTGCCCTTGACCGGACCGTGCACCTCCACCGCCGTGACGGCGTAGGCCGAGCAGGTGGGGTAGTAACGGCACGACGCCGGCAGAGCAGGCGATACGAAGCGCTGATAAAAACGCACCGGTGCCAGAAGGACTCGTATCATCCATCCACTCATCGCTCGCCCATCACCGCATTCAATCGGCTCACCGCTGCCGCTCTTGGGCCCGGCGCTCACGGCACCGATTCAGAAGCCGATCCAGGTCCCTCCCCAGAGTGCCGCTATCGACGCCGTCGGCGCCGGCCAGCCCGCGCACAACGATGCGGGCCCCGGGTTCGAGCGCACCGACCCGCTGAGCCATGAGGGCTCTCACGCGGCGCTTGACACGGTTGCGGTGAGTCGCCAACGGGATCTGCTTCTTGGGCACGACGACGCCGACGAGAGCCGGGGAATCATCCCTCTCCCGCCGGCGTGGTAGTGCACGACCAGCCTGCGGTTCCCGCAGCGCGTACCCCGACGCATCGCGGTGGTGAAGTCCTCACCCCGCGCTAACCGGTGCGCCGCGCCGAGCACCTCAGGCGGCGAGGCGAGCGCGACCCTGCGGCGCCGCGAAGCGAGAACAGCGCGACCCGCGCGGGTGGACATGCGCTTACGGAAGCCGTGCACCTTGGCACGATGACGGTTATTCGGCTGGTAGGTCCGCTTGCTCACGGGCTTAACTCCCTGCTTGAGGTGATCGGAACAGTGCATCGCGAGGCTCACGGCACTGTCGCTCGTCCGGCTGCCCCATGGTTCGGGACCCTGACTCCGCACGAACGTCTGCAACAGCCTACGTTTGGCCCTCTTGCCGGTCAAACGGATGTGGCCGACTCGTGACCGATGACGTCATCCACGCCTATCCACAGGAGATCCACAAGAGAGGACTCGCGGCATCCACCGCTGTGGGAAGTCGGCCGTCCACAAGCTTGCGGATATGTGGATAACTCACTGATCTGTGCATCTTCTCAGTAGACCCGCAAATCGCTAAACATTCGTCATTCGGCGGGCTCGTGCACACGATCGACCTCGAACAACCCCTAACATTCCCAGCATTTATCCTGAATGACACCTGTGAGTCATTACTCTCTGTGTCCCCAGGTGTGGACAAGGCTGTGGAGAGACAGCATGATGGGACGCCCGGTCGAGACCACCCGGTTCGCCGGGGCCGCGCGTCCCTAGTCATGGTCGGCGCAGCGCCCTGGCCGACGCCGGTCGGGTTGCGATCACTAGGGAATACCAACCATGCCGATCAGGAGTCCGTCGTGCCCGACGCCGCCAACACCAAATGGCTCTCCGCCCTCGAGGTGCTCTCCAGCTCCGGAGAACTGGGCCAGGGCAAGATGTCCATGATTCGCATGACCCATCTCATCGATGTCGACGGCACTCTCGTCCTCGTCGTCGGATCGGCCTTCGCCAGGACATCGTCGAGCAGGCACGTGGCCCGATCAGTGCCGCCGTCACCCAGGTCTGGGGACGCCCCATGCCCATCGAGGTTACGGTCGACACCTCCTCAGAGGTCTCAAGAACCCCCATGCCGCCCGTGACCCCCGAGCCCGTCAACCTGACCACGGCGTCGCCATCACCATCGCTGTCGGGAGCCCTCACCCGTGCCCGCCCCTGCCCGGCGCCGCTAGCGCAGCCGCAGCCCGCCTACGGCGAACAGATCGGGGACCCGTCAACCCTATCCGGCGTCGTCAGCACCTTCGCCGGCACCCCCGTTCCCAGGCCTCCGCGGCATCGGCACCCTCACCGACATCGGGCTCCCTGCCGGCCATGTCAGGACTCTCCAGCGCCTACAGTCCCGGGGCGATCGGCCCCTCAGAGTCCTACCGGACTGCTCACGCCGACGGCGGCCAACGACGTCTCCCAGCTCAACCCGCGCTACACCTTCGACACCTACGTCACCGGCTCGTCCAACCGGTTCGCCCATGCCACGGCCCTGGCCGTCGCCGAAGCTCCGGCCCGTGCCTACAACCCCCTATTCATCTACGGAGGCTCAGGCCTGGGCAAGACCCACCTCCTGCACGCCATCGGCCACTACTCCCAGACGCTCAACCCGGGAATCCGCGTCAAGTACGTCAATTCAGAGGTCTTCGTCTCCGACTTCATCGCCTGCGTGCGCGACGGCAATCAGGACGACGGTCGCATGGAGGGTTCAAGCGACGCTACCGCGAGGTCGATATTCTCCTGGTTGATGACATCCAGTTCCTCCAGGGCAAGAGGTCCACCCTTGAGGAGTTCTTCCACACTTTCAACTCCCTGCACTCCTCGGGCAAGCAGGTCGTTCTCACCTCCGACCAGCCCCCAAGGCACTGGGCGGACTCGACGAGCGCCTGCGCTCGCGCTTCGAGTGGGGCCTGCTGGCCGACGTCCAGCCCCCGGATCTGGAGACCCGCATCGCGATCCTCTCCCGCAAAGGCACTGCCGAGGGCCCTCGATCTGCCCTTCGACGTCCTGGAGTACATCGCCCTCGCGCATCACCACCAACATCCGAGAGCTGGAGGGCGCACTCATCCGCGTGACGGCCTTCGCCTCGCTCAACAAAGCAGCCCGTCGACCAGACTTTGGCCGAGATGGTCCTCAAGGACATCATCTCCGACCCCGAGGGCCAGGAGATCACCACTTCCCTCATCATGGCGCAGACCGCCGACTACTTCGGCATCACCATCGACGACCTGTGCTCGGCCAACCGCTCGCGCACCATGGTCTCGGCCCGCCATATCGCCATGTACCTGTGCCGCGAGCTCACCGACCTCTCCCTGCCCAAGATCGGCCGGGAGTTCGGCGGACGCGACCACACCACGGTCATGAGCGCCGACAAGAAAATCCGCACCCTCATGGCAGAACGGCGCTCCACCTTCAACCAAGTCACCGAACTGACCAGCCGCATCAAGCAGGGCCGCCCAGTCACCCGCCTGACCCGACGACGTCTCACCTCAACGACGGTTGTGGAGGGCGCTGAGGACGGCAGGTGGAGGAGCGAGCGTGTCGCTGTGGAGGCACGGCACCCTCACTGTGGAATGACATTGATGTCATTTGCTCTCTCCACTGCTACCCTGTCGCGCTCACCAGAACCGCCCACGTATGTCTCCCCAGGACGATCGTTATCGTTACGCGGAAAGATCCGGTTATCCACATCATCCACACGTGCTACTACACCTACAAACCAAGATGACAGAACATGCGATTCACGATCGGCCAACGAGGTCGACCTGGGCCCCGAGCCTTCGTCATTCAGGGAGACTCATGGGATGAGCGTGGATGATCGCTGGTGACGGGAGCGATTGGTACGGTCTACCGTCTACACTCTCGACCCAGGACTGCGCTCCGAACGACGCGGCTCCTGCCGACTACCCGCCGGCGACCCGCTGGCATGCATGTTCCTTGTTTGGCTCAGTGGTGCCAAGACGCACCGCTGACCGACCTACCACGATGACGGAGGCACTTACCGTGAAGCTCAGGGTTGACCGAGACATCCTCGCCGAAGCCGTCACCTGGACCGCGCGATCCGTGCCCGCCCGCCCGCCGGTACCGGTGCTGGCCGGAGTCAGGCTGGAGGCCAAGGGCTCCAGCCTGGTTCTGCCTCCTTCGACTACGAGGTCTCGGCGCACTGCGAGGTTGCCGCCGACGTCGAGCAGGACGGTAGCGTCCTCGTCTCCGGAAGACTTCTGGCCGATATAGCCAGGGCTCTGCCGAACAAACCCGTCGATCTGAGGTCGAGGGGCACCAAGGTGGCCGTCTCCTGCGGCTCGGCCCGCTTCTCCCCTGGCCGCCATGGCGGCCGACGACTACCCGGCGCTGCCCGTCATGCCCGCCGTGGCCGGAACGATCGATGCCCACGACCTGGCCCGCGCCGTCGCCCAGGTCTCCATTGCAGCCTCCCGCGATGACACCCCTGCCCCTGCTCACCAGTGTCCAGATAGAGGTCGAGGGCAGTTCCCTGGTTCTCATGGCCACCGACCGCTACCGTCTGGCCATGCGGGAGCTGACCTGGTCGCCCGCCAACACCGAGCTGTCCACCACGGCGCTTCTCAAGGCCCGTACCCTGTCCGACGTCGCCAAGTCCCTGACCTCCTCGGGCGATGTGACCGTGGCCCTGAGCAGCGAGTCGGCCGCCTCAGTCTCATCGGCTTCGAGGCCGGCGGGAGGCGCACCACCTCCCTGCTCACTGACGGCGACTATCCGCCGGTACGCCGCCTGTTCCCGGAGTCGACCTCGATCCACGCCACGGTGGGCACCGACGAGCTCATGGCGGCGGTGCGCCGCGTCAGCCTCGTCGCTGACCGCTCCACCCCCATCCACATGGCCTTCACACAGGGCAACCTGGAGCTCGACGCCGGACAGGGCGACGACGCCCAGGCCACCGAGCAGCTCGTAGCCCACCTCGAGGGGGACGACATCTCCACCGCCTTCAACCCCGGTTACCTCCTCGATGGTCTGGGCGCACTCAACCAGCCCTACGTCCGGCTCGACTTCACCCACGCCTCCAAGCCCGCGGTGCTCACGGGTATGGACTCCATCGGCGGTACCGAGGACTCCACCTTCCGCTACCTGCTCATGCCGATCCGCTTCGGAGCCTGAGACACGACGGTGCATGTACGTCTCTGACCTCTCCCTGGACGACTTCCGCTCCTACCGCAATCTCATCCTGTCCCTCGAGCCCGGCCCCAGTGCCTTCGTGGGCTCCAACGGGCAGGGCAAGACTAATCTGGTCGAGGGCGATCGTCTACCTGGCGACGCTCTCCTCCCATCGGATCGGAGCGGACACCGCCCTGGTGCGCCGGGCGGCGCCCGGTCAGAGTCAGCCCCCGGCGCCGTCATCCGGGCCCGAACCATCCACGGCGACAGACCCAGCGTCCTGGAGATCGAGATCATCGCCGGGAAGGCGAACCGCGCTCGCCTCAACCGGGGCGGCTGTCGGCCCCGCGACCTGCTCGGGGTTCTGCGCGCCGTCGTCTTCGCCCCCGAGGATCTCTCCCTGGTGCGCAACGAGCCCGGCGTGCGTCGAGGATTCCTCGACGAACTGATGGTCACCCTGCGCCCGGGCCTGGCCGGGGTGCGCAACGAGCACGACAAGATCCTCGCCCAGCGCGCCAGCCTCCTGAAGTCCGCCCGCGCCGCCCGCTCATCGACCGCCTCCATGCTCTCCACCCTGGAGGTCTGGGACGGTCAGCTCGCCGTAGCGGCTGCAGGACTCATCGCCGCCCTGAGTCGATGTCGTACGGCGTCTGCGCCCCTGGGTGGTCTCCGCCTACGAAGCCGTCTCCGGTGCACTCCGGGCAGCAGCCCCATGCGCAGATCGCCTACCGCTCGAGGCCTGCTGATGCACGAGGGGGCACAGAGCCCGATCCTCGCGATGAAGCGGCCTGGCTCGCCGGTGAGGGAGGCGCTCCTCGACGAGTCCGCCGTCGCTGAGCGTCTGGAGAGCGCCATGGGCGAGCTTCACGCCCGGGAGATCGACCGCGGCGCGAACCTCATCGGGCGCACCGCGACGACCTCTCCTGTTCCTCTCCGGTCTGCCCGCCCGCGGATTCGCCTCCCACGGCGAACAATGGTCCCTGGCCCTCGCACTGCGCCTGGCCTCCTACGACATGCTGCGCACCGACGTCGATGCCTATGGCGGTGACGGAGAACCGGTGCTCATCCTGGACGACGTCTTCGCCTCCCTCGACGAGCAGCGCCGCCGCGCCCTGGCCCAGCTGGTCGCCGGCGCCCAACAGGTCCTGCTGACCGCCGCCGTCGACGATGACATTCCCGCCGAGCTCGCCGGCGTCCGATACGTGTGGCTGATGGCGAGGTCTCCCGTGGCTGAGAGTCCCGTCCCATCGGTGACGCGCCGGCCGGCGGGAACGGTCAGGCTGGCAGCGCCGCTGACCGCACAGATGGCACTGCCGGCGTCGGCCCGCTTCCCGACGTCCTGGCCCAGCGCGCCCTGACCCGCCAGCGAGCCCGGGCCTGGGAGAAGGGGGACAGTCGGGTCCCGGTCCGCAGGCTGCGAGAACCGGTCCGGCGGTCGCACCGAGATCGGCGGAGGCCCGCAGGACTCTGCGGAGGCCGCGGCGCCCTGGGACCGGCGTCGGGAACTGGCCCAGGGCGCTCGGACTGGATCCGGATGACCCGGGCCGACCGCGGCCCCGGCCTGGCAGCGCGGTCGCGACCGGCCAGCCCCACCCCGTTCGACCCCCGCACCGGACGGCGCGAGCTGCGCCGCATGGTGGCCGACAACGGCTGGGCCGGAAAGCTCGCGGTGGCAGGTGTCGTCGCCAGATGGCAGAGCATCGTGGGCGACCAGATCGCCGAGCACTGCACGATCGAGCCTTCGAGGCCGGACGCATCACCCTGCGCGCCTCGTCCTCGAGCTGGGCCCAGCAGCTCCGGCTCCTCCAACCCACCATCGAGGCCAGGATCGTCGAGGCCCTGCGCTCGGGGCCCGGCGGACGCCAGGCCGGAGGCATCAGCACGGGCGAAGGCGTGGAGCTGCGGATCCTGGGACCAGCCGGACCCTCCTGGAAACGGCGCGGCGTCGGCCTGCGCGGCGCCCGCGGTCCGCGCGCGATACGTACGGCTGAGACGGCGGGCGGTAACATAACCACCAAAGCTCCGGCAGTGACCGAAAAACGAGGGATCGGACGACTCGGTGACCCGCGTGAGACAGAGGTGACCACGGGCACGCTCCCAGCTGCCCTCAGCGCAGCGGGTCGAGAGCCCTTCTACGCTAGAATGCGGTGAAACCGCCCAGGTGCGCCCAGGACCGTCCTGATGTACCCACCTACGTGCGCGCATGATCCTCCCTCAGGATCGTCGTGTGAAGGGGCCGGACGGAGACATCGGACCACTGAGGTCCCGATGCGCACAGATTGAGGAGCAACTGACACGTGTCTGACCAGGACGCCACTGTGAATCATGATTATGGAGCCTCGGACATCACTGTCCTCGAAGGGCTCGAAGCGGTCAGGAAGCGCCCCGGCATGTACATCGGTTCCACCGGTGAGCGTGGGCTGCACCACCTCGTCTACGAGGTTGTCGACAACTCCGTTGACGAGGCCCTGGCCGGCTACTGCGACCACATCAAGGTCACCATCCTGGCCGACGGCGGCGTGCGCGTCAGCGACAACGGCCGTGGCATCCCGGTTGACGAGCACCCCACCGAACACAGGCCCACCGTCGAGGTCGTCATGACGATCCTGCATGCTGGAGGCAAGTTCGGCGGTGGCGGGTATGCGGTCTCCGGCGGTCTGCACGGCGTGGGCATCTCCGTGGTCAACGCCCTGTCGACCCGGGTGGACACCGAGGTCCACCGGCAGGGGATTCGTGTGGCGCATGTCCTTCGCCGACGGCGGTCGCCCCATCACCGAGCTCATTAAGGGCGAGGCGACGGACACCACCGGCACCACCCAGACCTTCTACCCGGACCCGAGCATCTTCGAGACGGTCGACTTCGACTACGAGACGCTGCGCCGTCGCTTCCAGCAGATGGCCTTCCTCAGCAAGGGCCTGCGCATCACCCCTGACCGACAGAGCGCGTCGGCGTCCAGGACGCCGGCGATGAGATCACCGGTGACGACTCCGCCCCGACGCCCCCGAGGTCGGTTTCCGCACCGACTCTACTGCTACGAGCACGGCCTGCGGACTACGTCGCCTTCCTCAACAAGTCCAAGAAAGCCGAGCTCATCCACCCCGAGATCATCGATTTCGAGGCCGAGCAGACCCTGGGCGAGACCCACTCCATCAGCCTCGAGATCGCCATGCAGTGGACCAGCTCCCTACTCCGAGTCGGTCCACACCCATGCCAACACTGATCAATACCACCGAGGGCGGCACCACGAGGAGGGCTTCCGCACTGCGCTGACCACATTGGTCAACAAGTACGCCCGGGACGAGGGCCTGCTCAGGAACGCGACGACAACCTCACCGGCGACGACATCCCGAAGGCCTGACCGCCGTCATCTCGGTCAAGCTCTCCGAGCCCCAGTTCGAGGGCCAGACCAAGACCAAGCTTGGCAACACCGAGGCCCGCACCTTCGTTCAGCAGACGGTCTACGGGCAGCTCGGCGACTGGCTGGACTCCCACCCGACCGATGCCCGTGCCATCATCACCAAGGCCTCCCAGGCCGCCGCCGCTCGCATGGCCGCTCGCAAGGCCCGTGAGGCCACGCGCCGCAGGGTGTCCTGGAATCCGCCTCGCATGCCCGGCAAGCTGCGCGACTGCTCCTCGAAAATCGCCGAGGAGTCGGAGATCTTCATCGTCGAGGGCGACTCGGCCGGCGGCTCCGCCGTCGGCGGCCGGGACCCCGAGCACCAGGCGATCATGCCGATCCGCGGCAAGATCCTCAATGTGGAGAAGGCGCGCCTGGACCGGGCCCTGTCCTCCGACACGATCCGCAGCCTCATCACCGCTTTCGGCACCGGCATCGGCGAGGACTTCGACATCACCAAGTTGCGCTACGGCAAGATCGTCATCATGGCCGACGCCGACGTCGACGGCCAGCACATCGCCACCCTGCTGCTGACGCTCCTGTTCCGCTACATGCGCCCACTCATCGAGCACGGCCACACCTGATCGCCATGCCGCCGCTGTACCGGCTCAAGTGGTCCAACGCCGAGCACGAGTTCGCTTACTCCGACGCCGAGCGCGACAAGCTGCTGGCCGCCGGCCAGGACAAGGGCCGCCGCCTGCCCAAGGATGGTGGGATCCAGCGCTACGAGGGTCTGGGCGAGATGAACGACCACGAGCTGTGGGAGACCACCATGGACCCCTCGACTCGCATCCTCAAGAAGGTCACGCTCGACGAGGGCGGCCGACGCCGACAGAGACCTTCGCGATCCTCATGGGCGACGACGTCGAGCAGCGGCGCTCCTTCATCCAGCGCAACGCCTCCGACGTCCGCTTCCTGGACATCTGAGCGGTACCGGGCCGCACGTGAACCGCCCGCCTACTTCCGGCGACATCCTCTGAACACGAAGGAATCCCTGTGAGCGACGAAGTTGAAGAGATCATCGGCGACGAGGGAGCGACGAACGTTGCCGCTCCCGAGCGCATTCAGCCGGTCGACCTCCAGATGGAGATGCAGCGCTCCTACCTCGACTACGCGATGAGCGTCATCGTGGGCCGGGCCCTGCCGGACGTGCGCGACGGGCTCAAGCCGGTCCACCGCCGCGTCCTGTACGCCATGTACGACGGCGGCTACCGCCCTACCGCCTCCTTCTCAAGTCCTCCCGCGTCGTCGGCGACGTCATGGGCACCTACCACCCCCACGGCGACAGCGCCATCTACGACGCCCCTGGCCCGTCTGGTCCAGTGGTGGTCGCTGCGCTATCCGCTGGTCGCCGGCCAGGGGAACTTCGGCACTCCGGGCAACCTGGGACCCGCAGCCCCCCGCTATACCGAGTGCAAGATGGCGCCCCTGGCCATGGAGATGCTCCGGGACATCGACGAGGACAGCGTCGACTTCAGGACAACTACGACGGACGCAACCAGGAGCCGGTCATCCTGCCGGCCCGGTTCCCTCAACCTCCTGGTCAACGGCTCCGAGGGCATCGCCGTCGGCATGGCCACCCGCATCCCACCGCACACCCTGCGTGGAGATCGCCCGCGGCGCCCAGTGGTACCTCGAGCACCCCTGACGCCTCGCGCGAGGAGCTGCTCGACGCCCTCATCGAGCGGATCCCCGGCCCCGACTTTCCCCACTGGCGCTACGATCCTGGGCCGCCGGGGCATCGAGGACGCCTACCGCACCGGGCGTGGCTCCATCACCCAGCGCGCGGTGGTCAACGTCGAGGAGATCCAGGGGCGCCAGTGCCTCGTGGTCACCGAGCTTCCTACCAGGTCAACCCCGACAACCTGGCCGACAAGATCGCCCAGCTGGTGCGCGACGGCCAGGTGACCGGCATCGCCGACATCCGCGACGAGACCTCCGGGCGCACCGGCCAGAGGCTCGTCATCGTCCTCAAGCGCGACGCCGTCGCCAAGGTGGTCCTCAACAACCTCTACAAGCGCACCCAGCTCCAGGACAACTTCCCGGCCAACATGCTCGCCCTGGTCGACGGGGTACCGCGCACGCTGAGCCTGGACGGGTTCGTGCGCCACTGGGTCAGCCACCAGATCGACGTTATCGTGCGCCGCCTCGCGCTTCCGCCTGCGCAAGGCCGAGGAGCGCCTCCACATCCTCGAGGGCCTGCTCAAGGCGATCGACGCCCTCGATGCCGTCATCGCCCCTCATCAGGCGCTCGCCCACCACCGAAGAGGCCCGCACCGGCCTCATGGGTCTGCTGGACGTCGACGAGGCCCAGGCCGAGGCGATCCTCTCCCTCCAGCTGCGCCGTCTGGCCGCCCTGGAGCGCCTCAAGATCCAGGAGGAGTCCGAGAGCTGCGCGCCCGGGTCAAGGACCTGCGCGAGATCATCGCTTCCCCGGAGCGCCAGCGGGGCATCGTCTCCGACGAGCTCGCCGAGATCGTTGAGAAGTACGGGGACGAGCGCCGCACCCGGATCGTTCCCTTCGACGGCGAGATGAGTATGGAGGACCTCATCCCCGAGGAGGACGTGGTCGTCACCATCACCCGCTCGGGCTACGCCAAGCGCACCCGCACCGACTCCTACCGCTCCCAGCACCGCGGCGGCAAGGGAATCCGCGGCGCCACGCTGCGCGAGGACGACGTCGTCGACCACTTCTTCGTCACGACGACGCACCGCTGGCTGCTGTTCTTCACCAACTACGGCCGCGTCTACCGGGCCAAGGGCTACGAGCTGCCCGAGGGCGGCCGAGACTCAAGGGCCAGCACGTGGCCAATCTCCTGGCCTTCCAGCCCGGCGAGGAGATCGCCCAGGTCATGGAGCTCCAGGACTACGACCAGGCCGACTTCCTGGTCCTGGCCACCCGACGCGGCCTGGTGAAGAAGACGCGCCTGAGCGAGCACAACTCCAACCGCTCAGGCGGCGTCATCGCCATCAACCCTGCGCCAGGACGAGGACGGCAACTACGACGAGCCTCGTCTCCGCCAGACTCCTGAGCACCGGGCCAGGACCTCCTCCTGGTCTCCCACGCCGGACAGTCGCTGCGCTTCCACGCCGACGACGACACCCTGCGTCCCACGGGCCGGGGCCACCAGCGGCGTGACCGGTATGCGGTTCCGGCCGGACGACTACCTTCTGGCCATGGACGTCGTCGACCCCTCCTGGCAGGGACGCCGACCTGTTCGTCGTCACCGAGGGTGGCTACGCCAAGCGCACCAACGTCGTCGACTACCCGGTCAAGGGTCGCGGGGGCCTGGGTGTCAAGGTCGCCAACCTCGTCGAGGCGCGCGGCAACCTCGTGGGCGCCCTGGTGACTGACTCCGGCGATGAGGTCCCTATGCATCATGGCTTCGGGCAAGGTGGTGCGATCCGCCGTCAGTCGAGGTCTCGCGCACGGGGCGCGCCACCCAGGGCGTGACCTTCGCCAAGCCCGACGCCGGAGACCGCATCATCGCGGTGGCCCGCAACACCGAGCGGGATATGGAGGAGGCGGTCGACGCCGCCGATAGCGGCCCGAGCGCCGACTCCGCCAATGAGGCTCCGGCCGGTGCTGCACCGAAAGGTGAGACTGATGACTCTCCTGCGGACTCAGTACCTGACGCGGTAGCGTTGGAAGACAACGAGAGTGAGGTCGAAGCATGAGCCAGCCGGTTTCCATGTCCCCCGACGGCGGGCAGTCCGCAGGTGCCGCATCCATCGTGGGTGGCGCGGATGCCTCAGGCGGCAAGAGTAAGAAGAGCAAGAAGACCATCGCCGGGCCGCGACGCGTGCGGCTGGCCCTGACTCGGGTGGACCCCTGGTCGGTGATGAAGGCGAGCTTCTTGCTCAGCTTCGCGGGCGGCATCATGCTCATCGTCGCCACGGCCGTTGTGTGGTTCATGCTGGACGCCATGCACGTCTTCTCCACCATCGAGGACCTGGTCAAGACGGTGGCCGGCGAGCGCTCCAACACCTTCTCCGCGATCGTGGCCTACCTGGAGCTGCGACGGGCGCTGGCCGTCTCCACAATCATTGCCGTGGTCGATATGGTGCTCGTGACGGCATTGACCACGCTCGGCGCTTTTCTTTACAACATCACCGCCACCCTTGTTGGTGGGATCCATCTCACGCTTGCGGACGAGTGATCGGATTTGGTCTCCCGTAGCCGGGTAGGTTAATCTCTTCCGGTCGCACGGGCCTATAGCTCAGTCGGTTAGAGCGCATCCCTGATAAGGATGAGGTCGCTGGTTCGGAGTCCAGCTAGGCCCACCGTCCGCGGTGAGACGATGAGGAGGTTTCATGAGGAACCGTACATTCGTATCAGCCGCGGTCTTTTTGTTCCTGGCTGCCACCGGTTATGCCGCGTGGCTCAGGTTCGAGGCGGCCCGAATGGAGCGGGCCGCATGGGTTGAGGTCACCGATCCCGTCGACTGAGAATAGACGTGATCGACTGATCATTCCCTCAGGGGCCATGGCGCAATTGGTAGCGCACCTGCTTTGCAAGCAGGGGTTACGGGTTCGAGTCCCGTTGGCTCCACCATCTATTTCTTCATATTTCGGTTCCCCGAGGCGATCCATGATGATCCGCCTCGGGGATATGTTTAGCTCCGTCGGATCCGAAGAAGAATCGGGACGGGGAAGCCGACGACCCCGCAACGGCGTCGGCAATCGTGAAGGCCTCCTCCAGTGTCGGCGTATGTCCCAAGTAGTTGTGCCGGTACAGGCCGGCTCCGATCATCATGTCCACGCTCGTCTCCGCGTCCGGTCCTTTCCAGGAGGTCTGCTCAATGGCGCGCCGGAACGGCGTCGATCGCAGCATCGCGCAGAGGGCTGATAACGCGTTCTCGGTAGAGACGGGCAGTCTCGGGGCGGTTGACGAGCTCGAGGGCCAGCTGCGGCAGGGCGCCGGCCAGAGGCGAGCTGATGAGCAGGGTGTGTGTACGGACGACGATCTGGGATAGGTCGACCAGCGGGTCGTCACCGATGACAACTCCCCGTTCCCCCAGGGCATCGTCGACGGCGGCAACAGCAAGATCCGTCAGAGAAGGGCCATCGCCGATAGATCGTCGATTTCGGGACTCCGGCACTGCGGGCGACATCGTCGACCCGCAGGCCCCTGAAACCCCTTTGGGCGAGCAAAGACGTTGTGGCCTGAAGAATCCGCTGGTCGACGGCGGTGTCTCGAGGACGTCCACCGCGTCCACCCGGGCGGTCCTCTCCGGAAGGATCACTCATCTGCACTTCTCCTCGCGATGCTGACGGGAAAGTCTGGCAGAGCCGGCACGGAAGCGCTACTGTTAGTTGCGCAACTATCAGTATCGAAACCGGAGGTGATGACATGGACTCCGTCTCACTGGCGACTGGAGGCCTGTTCTTCCTCATGGCTGGCCCACGATCTCGAGGAACTGGCGACGATGCCCGGCTGGACCCACCCGGCCTTGGACAAGATTCCCTTCTTGCCCGACGATATTCGGCGCAACGGCTGCTCGCGCGAGCATGTCTACCTGGGAATCGGTCTGATGGGCGGCCTCATGGCAGCCGCCTCGATCGACGGCTACCGCACGCGCGGGCGTTCGTTCCTCTATCAGGCCGTGCTCTACGGCTACGGCATGCACACCTTCAGCCACCTGGCCACGGTGGCCCTCGCCCGGCGCTACACCCCAGGGTCGGCGACGGCGCTGCCGATCGTCCTGCCCTTCTGGATCTTCGCGAAGCGGACACTGCGCGCCCACGGGGTCGAGGTGCGATCTCATCCATGGGTCATTCCCGCCTTCCCGGTCGTTGTCAGCGGTGCCCTCGGAAGCACGTACATGGTGACCAGAAGGTCGTCGAGAAATAGAAGGACAACGTCATGAAGGAAAGTAACCTTGACTGAATGACAAGTTTCCTTTTATACTTGGATGTGAGCCGGACCGGCAATGTCATCCGGTCGCTTCGATGTCACCATTGGCGGAAGGCAGTCATGCGCCGGTGATCGTAAGGCGGTTGTCGCCTACTCCATCCGATTTCGGCATCGGCGCTGTTATCTACTCCGTCGGTTTCGTCGGATTGAGGTGGGCGCGATCTCTGGGAGAAAGTCCTGGCGCTTCGTCGTCGTACTGCTTCCCATGATTGGCGTCGCCGTCTGCACGTGGGCCATGATGAGAATATCGAGGAAACAGATGAGATGCAGGCGAGAAAAGTGCTGGAAGCGCTCGTCATCTCCCTGCCAGGGCACGGTCATTGCCAGTATGGCTTACGGTTCATGGAGGAAGTGGGAGCACCTCATATCAGCCTCAGTGGGTAACCGCTGTGGGCCTTCTTCTTCGGTGTCGGAATGCTGTGGTCAACCTGGCGGTACCGGTGAGGAATGATCTCAAGGTGCTGCGCGCCCAGCGCAGTTGGACCCAGGCCCGGCTCGCCGAGGAGCTAGGGGTCTCCCGCCAGACGGTCAACGCCCTGGAGGCCGGGTCGCTACGACCCCTCCCTGCCCCTGGCCTTCGCCATCGCGCGTGTCTTCGGTCTGACCATCGAGGATCTTCTTCCCCGATGACGGTGCCTCCTAGGATGAGCACCGTGAGCCGCATCGTTGATATTCCGCCCCGAGGCGGGGCGTCGTGAGCTCGCCGAGGACACCAGGGGTGCGCCTCGGTCTGCACATCAAGGGCGGCGGAGCAGGCCATGATGGCCGCCAAGACCGAGGCTCTGCGGAGCTTCGGGCATCACGGTGGCCCAGTACGTCGCCATGCTCTCCCTGTACTACGTGCCCGAGCAGTCCTCGGCCCAGCTGGCCAGGGCCGCCGCGGTCACCCCGCAGACGATGGCGACCGTCATCGCCAAGCTGGAGCAGAAGCGCCTCGTCACCCGCCACCCTCCTCCGACCATGCCAAGTTCTCATTGCCTCACTGACCCCTGAGGGTGAGACCCTGGTTCTGCAGCCGATGAGGCTGCGCGGCGCATCGAGCAGTGCATGGCGGAGGCGTTCTCTGCTGAAGGAGCGCGATCAGCTCACCGAGATGCTTGAGCGGGTCACCACCCTCCTGCGGGACGGCCTCGGAGCCGAGTAGAGGCCAGCAGGTAGGGAGGATTCCCAGCCCCGGATTCGTAGCGATCATGCGAGTGAGACGGGGTGCCGCATCTTCTCAACTTTGGATATGTCGCAACGTCTGAGCTACGGACGGGGTGGGCTGCACCGGGTTCCTGGGATAATCGGCTCGTTGGTGTCCAAATCGGTGACAAAGGACCGAAGGTCTCCAGACCGTATGAACGAGAACCTTGGAATCATGCGGTTTCACTCCCTCTCGACGGCGACGGTCCAAGCCTTTGTCACCGATTTGGACATTCTTGGTCCTGTTAGCAGGCTCCTGATGGCGCTCACGTGGCTGCCGTCGATCAGTGGGCTATCCCGCATCGAGTATCAGATATCTGATACGGTGTTGATGACTGATACAGGAAGGTGTTGTCACATGAAGGCCATGCAGATCGTCAGCTTCGACGGCCCCGCGTCCGGGCTGCGGTACCAGGACGCCCCCGTCCCCGAGCCCGGACCGGGTCAGATCGCGGTGGACGTGGACCATGCCGGTGTCGGCTACGTCGAGGCGCTCTTCACCGAGGGACTCGTGCCCATCGACCTGCCCTGGACTCCCGGGCTGGAGGTGAGCGGCCGCGTCCGCGCTCTCGGCGACAGGGGTGGATGGCTATCGGGTCAGGGGATGCCGTCGTCGCCCTGACCATCACCGGAGGTGGCGGCTACGGGCAGGTCGCCGTGGCTCCCGCGGAGCTCGTCGCACCGCTTCCGGCGGGACTCGATCCGGTCCTGGCCGCTGCGGTTCCGGCCAACTCGACGACGGCTCTCGTCGCCCTGGAGGAGATCGCCCACCTGCGCCGAGGTGAGAGCGTGCTGGTCCATGCCGCCGCCGGTGGCCTCGGCTCGCAGATGGGCCAGGTGGCCCGGCTGCTCGGGGCAGGGCCGCGTCGTCGGCGTCACCCGCAGCGAGGCCAAGCGCCAGGAGATCCTGGACCTGGGCTACGACGAGGCCTGGCTCACCGAGGATCTCGCCGACGCCGAACCCGCCCAGTTCGACGTCGTCGCCGACCCGGTGGCCGGCCCGGCCAGGCTGCGCAGCCTCGACCTGCTGCGCACGGGAGGACGGCTCCTGGCGCTGGGGATGCCTCCCAGGGCGGAGGACCAGCAGGTGAGTACCACGTCGCTGTGGCTGCGGGGCATCGGCGTCATCGGCTTCAACCTCGGGGCCTTCAGCTCAGGGTGAATCCGGCGCTCGTCGGACGCCACCTGAGGCGTGCGGTGGAGCTCGTGGCCTCCGGAGGCTCCGCGTCCACGTCACCGACCGGCTCCCGATCCAGGAGGCCGCGCAGGGCCGTCGCCGCAGTGCGCGCGGGAACGACCACCGGCAAGATCGTCCTGACCCACTCGCAGGACTGATGGCCCGCCCAGGTCCGCAAGAATCGTCAGTGAGCTCCGGGCGCCATACGAGCATCATGGTGCGCATGAGAGAAACGATTGAGTCCTTTCGACGTCGTCGGCCCTGCCTCTTCGGACATCGAACCGCGAGGCGGCCCGCACCATTCCTCCTCACTGGCGGGCCAGCTGCCGACGCCGGGCTCCTCGATCCCGAGAAGCCCGGGACGTCAGCTCCCGGCATCTACGCGGTCTATACCGACTACGAGACTCCCGGCGATGATGTCGACGGCGTCTACACTCTCGTCATCGGCAGGCGCATCGAGGCCGGAGGTCCGGTTCCCCAGGCCAGGTGACCGTGACGATCCCGGGCTCCATTCGAGAGATCGTCACGGCGGTCGATGCTCGCCCGGAGAGTGTCTACGAGGCGTGGGTGGGTGTCTGGGCCCGCGAGGACCTGGCCCGTGACTATCGCGCCGACTACGAGTACTACGCTCCCGGACGGCTCGATTCACCTGTCCATCGGGGTCCTTTCGGACGCATGAGGCCGAGCAGTACCAACGCCAGCTCGACGCCGTCACTGACTACATCTACGCCCATCTCGACGACGACCTCAGCCTGGAGGTACTCGCTCACGTCTCCGGGTTCTCCCTGCTATCACTGGCACCGCATCTACCGGGCGGTGCGCGGGGAGACGGCCGCTCAGACCGTACGCCGCCTCCGCCTGGAGCGAGGCAGCCGCCATGCTCACCGAGACCTCGTGGTCGATAGAGCGGATCGCCCTGGAAAGCCGGGTTCACCGGCACCGAGGGTGTTCAGCCGAGCCTTTCTCCGCTCCTATGGGACGACTCCCAGCCGATTTCGCACCGGCGGCCGCCCGGCGTCGACCGACTCGCCGGCGACGAGCAGCGGTTCGGGCTCGACGTCGTCGGCGAGAGAGGCGCCGGGATGGCCAGTGCGCGTGGAGACGCGCTGCGGGCTATCGACTTGCCGTATCTGAGCACCGTGGTTCCTATCTGGATATCGGCCGGGCGTTCAGCCGAGTCAGAGACCGTGTGGGTCCGGGAGTCTGATGGTCGCCATCTATGAGGACGATCCCGACGCTGTTCCCCGGCTGATCTGCGCTCAGCGGCTGGAGCCGTCGTCGATCCTGGCACGAAGATCCCCCACGATCTCGTCGAAAGGAGAGTGCCAGCCGGCCGGTACGCGATCATGCGTTACGTCGGCCCCTACTCCTCGATGCACGATGCCTACCGGTGGCTCTACGGTCAGTGGCTGCCGGGCTCGGGCGAGGAGCCGCGAGATCATCCGATCATCGAGGAGTACCTCACCGACCCGGCAACCACCCCGCCTGTCGACGCCGTCACCGATATCCTCCTGCCGCTCCTGTGAGGTATCCGGTCTGATGGTTCACGCAGATGGGTGGCAGACACCGAGGTGTCTGCCACCCATCAAGATCGTCCTGACCCACGAGTCCCGTCAGGCATCGCGCCTGAGCGTCTGTCGTCCGGCGATGAGGACGCTTCCCGCGCAGCACAGTGCGATGACGACCAGGGCCGCGATCACCGGCATCGTATGCGGCCCCGTCGGCAGGAGCAGCGCGGTGGGAAGCCGACGGGACGTTCCCGGCACCTGGTTCATCACCGGCAGGACGAGGACCAGGAGGGTGGTCAGGGCAATGGCCGTCGTCGTTCGACGCAGACCTGCCGCAAGCAGGTGGCCGATACTCATCGCCATGACGATGTAGAGTCCACAGGCCGCCCACGTCCTGACCACCATGGCAAAGGGGGGACGTCCGATCGCACCGGCAGTCACGACGACGGTGAGGAGCAGGCCGCACGAGTACGTTGCCCATGCGATGAGCCAGTCGACGGCCAGACGCGGAAGCAGCACGGTGCTCAACCGGCGCACCCGGGTCCGGTAGAAGATCGAGGAGCCCGGACGCGTGTCCCAACCGACTGAGGTGATCGCCACCGCGACTGTCACAATGAGACCCAGCTGCATGGCGGACTGGTTGAACAGGGATACGGCATCGGCCGGTGTGGCCTGCGAGGCCGAGATCGTGAGCTGGTCGCTGCTCGCTGCGGCGCCGAGAATCTCAGGCATGTAGATCGCGAGTGCCGGACTGGACAGGCCGAAGAAGGCGAAGGCCACGAGTACCCCGAGACCGAGGCCGGAGCGTATGAGCCGGCGCAGTTCGACGACGAGAGAACTCGTGATGGAGGCTCTGGTGGGGTGGGCAGAGGCCAACCGAGACGGAGTGGACATCAGAACTCCTGTCTGGTGACAAGGTTGGCGAAGGATGCGTCGAGGTCACGGCCCGTCAGCGTCACCTCGAGCGTGGGGACGTCCACCTGCTCCATGACCCGGGGAAGCAGGGCCGTCCCCATGTCGAGGCTCGAGAAGCCGGACCCGTGCACGTTGTCGTGGTCGGTGTGTTGAAGGAACCACTGGGAAACGCCTGATTCAGCCTCCTCGTCAGACGTGCCTGCTCGCCGGGCTCACAGGGGTGAAGGAACCTGAGGGTCCAGGAGGGCTCGCGACCCGAGGTGAGGAGATCCGCCGTCGTGCCCCGGGAGATGACGTGCCCCTCACTGATGACGATGACATGGTCGGCCAGCTGCTCGACCTCACTGAGCAGATGGCTGGACAGGAGAATGCACCGATGCTGCTTCTGCTCCTGGATGAGGCGGCGCACGTCGGCGCGGCCGACAGGATCCAGGGCGCTGTTGGGTTCGTCCAGGATCAGCAGACCCGGGTCCAGAACGAGTGCCGCCGCGATCCCCAGGCGCTGCAGCATCCCTCTGGAGAAGTCGGCGACCCGCCGCTTGGCCACACGGGCCAGCCCGCACTGATCCAGCGCCTCGAGGACACCGATGTCGCCGGAGGTGCCTGATAGTGCCAACGAGGTCTCCACGATCTCGGTTGCCGTCAACCATGACTCGAACTGAGGAACATCCGGGCAGTAGGCCACCGTCCGGCCAGTGGCGACCTCGATGTCGCCCTCATCGGCCGGGCACAGGCCGGCGATCACGCTGAACAGGACCGTCTTGCCTGCGCCGTTGGGTCCGATGACCGCCGTGACCGACTGGTCCTGGGCCTCCAGACAGATGTCATGGATGCCGGCTCCATTGGCGAAGACCCGACTCAGGTGGCTGACGTGAAGGGCGGTGCCGGGAGGCATCACAGGTCTCCGTCGCTCAGCGTTGTTCCCCTGCCCCGTCCCAGGGTCAGGTAGGCGACCGCTCCGAGGGGGACGACGAGCACCACGATGAGAGCCCAGGCCGCCTTGGGCAGGTGCTTGACGCGGGAGCGTCTGGCGATATCGATCAGGCATGCCACGACCACGATGGCGACCAGGACGATGACGGGGATCCAGATAGCCAGATGGCCAGGAGCGTTCATGGTGAAGCTCGCTTTCTCGATGAGGACTGAGTGGGGAGGGCGCTGGGGGCGGTCAGGCGCTCTGCTCGCCGTCGGGCCGTGGGATCAGGACCGTGGTCAGCGTTCGACGCCGCCGGTCGTCTCCGGGCTGATTCCCCATCAGGTCTCGCAGAGCCTCGGGAGACGGTGTCGAGAAACGCATCGATCTCCGCCTGAGTCGCCCAGAAGCTGGCCTGGGTGAAGTTCACCCGGTCCTCGGCGAGATCAGGGTGATCGCCATCGCGGATGTATGCGGCGAAGTCGCCGATGAGTCCGGTGGTGAAGACGGTGAACACCGTCATGAGCTCCTCGCGACTCAAGGAGCCGAGGTCCTGCGGGGTCGGGTTGGCCATCCCAGGGGTGACTCGATAGGTCTTCTCACTGGTCCCCCGAATCTGACGCTCCTGGGCCACCTCGATGAGTCCGTGCGAGGCGAGGTGGTTGATATGCCGATAGAGCGTTGCGATGGGGACGTCGGCAAGACGTGCATGAAGCTGATGAGGTGTGAGGTCGCCATCGGCGAGCAGTGTCTGGACGATGCGCAGACGAACCGGGTGCAGCAGTGCGGAGGAGGCCATGCCCAAACAGTATCAGTATCGATATTGAAAACAAAGTTGGCGTGTGCGGAAACGGCTGACGGGCTGCCGATGCCGAAGCACCAACAGCCCGTCAGCCGCGCTCATCCGCTGGGAGGATCACTCCCTCGTGGGCCCCTTGTCAGTCCATACCGGCTCGACGGCGTTTGCGCGCCTGGATCGCCATGACCAGCGCCGTGATCCCCAGCACTGCCCCTCCGGCGATGAGGTAGGTGGTTGCGGCGCTTCCACCGGTGAGGGGGATGGCGGGAACCGCCGACTTGCGGTTGGGGATGTTGCCCAGCGCCACGACCTGGTCCCTGAGTGGAGATGGTGATGGTGCGGGGCGTGGCGTCGAGGACGTAACCGGTCGGCGCTTTGGTCTCAATGAGCTGGTAGGAGCCGTAACCCAGCTCTGCCAGCTTGAAGGCCCCTGGGGTCGCATCAGTGTCCAGACTGCCCTGGGCGCAGGTGCCCGCGCAGTCGGCGATGGTGCGGGCCTGGTCCGGGTAGGGGGCGGCCGTTGGAGTCGAGAGGGGTCAGCGACCACTGGGCTCCCTTGATGGCGTTGCCCCGCTCATCGGTCTTGGTCCAGGTGACCGAGCCCTTGATCCGGGTGTTGGTGACCCTGCCCCAGGTCGAGGGTGGGAGTGGCGTCGTCATTGCCTGCGGCGGGCGCCGATCCGTCCAGGGTCTTGGTCAGTGTCTCTGCGGAGATGTGGTAGCCGGCGGGTGCCTGGGTCTCGGTGATGGGAGTACTCGCCCCAGGTGAGTCGACGACCTTGAAGTATCCCGGCACGAGGATCCTGATCCGACCGAACCCGTTAGGGCAAGCGGTTTTGCCGCTGTCGGTGGCGCAGTCGCTCACCTCCACCTGGCCGTTATTCAGAGATGCTCGAGGCCAGGGTGAAGACCGTCCCCTGCCAGAGCGTTGCCGGCGTCGTCGACCTTGCTCCAAACGACCTGGCCGGGCAGTGCCGTGTTGACTCATCGTGCACTCATCCACTCGCCGGTGGCGAGATCCAGGGTCTTTCGAGGCGGCGTCGAGGGTTGACGCCGGAGTCTTGATGTCCGAGTTCGGGTGCGGTGCGCAGGTGACGGTGGCCTTGTACCCGGCGGACTTGGCCGACGAGGAGGACTCGGACAGGACCGTCTTGCCCTGGGGTATGTAGGAGGCGCTCGAAGCCGCCGGCTCCGGAGACCCGTCTGCACCGGTCTTGGGGGAGGCGGTGAGCGTCCAGTCGTTGGCGGACAGGCCCAGGATCCGGCTGCGGTGTTGTCCACCTCCTTGACCATGGTGAGGTTGGGGAGCTGGACCTGAATCTGGTGGTCCTCGACCTCTCCGTTGAGCGCGATGCCGGTGGGCTGAGGATCCTCGGCCGCCTGACCGTTGGCCAGTGGGCCGGTGATGCGCAGGCGCATGAAGGTTGCTGCGCCCGTCTCCGTTGAGAGTGCTTCGCTTGGCGTCCTGGGGACGGTCCAGTTCAGAGTGGCCTGGCTGGCTTTGGAGCAGGAGGTTACCTCGGAGCGCTCACCGGCGGAGAAGGAGCCGTCCCGATTCCAGTCCACCCAGCCGGCGACCTTGGTGCCGGTGCCTGAGCAGCTGATCTGCTGGCTCCACTGCTTGCCGATGTCGGTCCAGATGACGCGGTCCCAGTCAGTGGGAAGGGCGTCCTCGTCATCCACGCCGGTGGTGTCGTCTGCGCTGGCGTCGGCGCTGTAGACGATTCTCTCATCGTTATCAGTCAACTTGCCCAAACGCACCACAGCGGGACCGGCCGTAGCAAGGTGCTGTTGCCTGGCGGCCTGTGAAAGGTTGAACCAACTCCCGCTCTCGGCCTCCACCGGTCGGGACTGAGAAGAGATGTCGAGTGCGTCGTAGCCGGAAAAGCTTTCCGCCGGTCCAACTGGGCTGGAAAAACGCTGCCTGCGGTGCCGTAGCTCTCCGGTGCATCACCGTAGTCGATGTAGGAGACGACACCGAGGGCAACGGCACTCTTACCACCACCATGCACCTCGACGAAACCGCTCTGCATATTACTGATCAACATCACCGACGATGGACCGTAACCTCTATTAACTTGAGCGCTGCACTCGCCTCCATCTGGGCGTAGCTTAATACCGTTACGGTTGCCTACAGGAGTCGACATCGTAATGAGCCCGCCCCAGGAATTGGTGTGCATCCTGATTCCGATTGAGCGGTTTCCAGTAGACGATAGAAGACGTCACGGTTGGTGTCGTAAGGGTGGGAGACGCCGATGTATTCTTTCTGACCGCCGGTTCCCTGCCAGTTGGAGCTCTCGGCGTCGGCGAAAAACCATTCCTCCATGGGAAGTTCCACCTTATTGGGAAGGGCATCGAGCTGGTTCTTAGCGGGCTTGGCGGAAGAGGTGACAAGATAGGCTTTACAGTCCACCTGGAATTGGTGAGTGGCGGAGTCTTGAAGATTGGCGATACCAATCAACATATTCGAACGGAAGTTGTTGCCGGTCGCAACTCCGTTGCTGTAGTTCGACCCGTCATTGTAAAGACGCGCCAGCCCGTCACCCCGCCAGTTTCCCGTATTGTATTCGACCTCGATTCCTTTGTGTGTGGTCAGCTTAGGTTCATTCCTTCCCACATTTGTGGTGATGACGTTGGAGATCGTGCATCGGCTCGTACGCCATATGTCACTAGACACCTGAGTCGGGGTGGACCAGGCGACGCCCGTTGCCCCATCGGGCAGAATTCGTGTCCAGTTCTCCGTTCTTGTGCCGGTCATCTCAGTCCAGTCGAGTCCAGTCGATGACGGGGGTGAAGCGGCCCGATCCTCCTGCCGGATTGCCGTTGACTGCCTCGGCCGGCGGGGTTGGCAGCGTGACGGTACTCAGCGCCGCCCAGGGCTAGAGCCAGCGCACAAGGCAGCAGCACCCGCCCGACGGTGTTTACGGGAACGATTCAACGACCGGCGTGGCGACATTGGCTCCGTGGTGGCTGAATGGGTGAAGACGCGGCGAAGCATGGAGTAATACCTCGAACTAGGGGCATGGGCCTCGTCACGCTAACACTGAACAGGTAGGAAAAATGCTACACAGGCGGCCTTGCAATGCAACAGTAATCTGATTGTGGAAAAATCTCGAACACATATTCTCTGAACCGGTGGAAAAGTAATTCTATGGTGCCTCGGTCGTCTGTATGTTCCCGGGGTGCCGGCCCGCCTGAGAACCTGTGTGCATGGCCAGGACCGCCTACGATGGGTGTGGGTAGGCTGCACTAACTGAAAGGTGACCCCTCATGTCTTCTCACCCGTGGGAGATCTACGATGCGCTTCTCGACGGACTGCTGGCGATGCCGTCGTGCGTGCGGCGGGCCGGGGACCGCGCTGGAGCCGCGTCCTCAATTCTGCCGGCGGCCTCGGCTCGGCCTGGACCATGGACGTCCAGAGCCGTCCGACCCTCGTGGAGGGGCCTCTGAGAGCCGCCGCTGCGCGACGTCGCAGCCCTGGTGAAGTCCTGAACCTCGCCGAGGCGAGCATCGGCCAGGCTGCCATCAACTCCTGGTACTCCCGCGAGGAGACGGCCGCCGCCAACGGGTTCGAGCCCACCGGTGAGGGGACTACTTGGCGCCAGGTCTTCGACCCCTATCGCGAGATGATCGTCGGCAAGAAGGTCGCAGTCATCGGCCACTTCCCCTTCGCCGAAGCCGCCCTGGCCAACGCGGGCGAGTACATCTGCCTCGAGCGCAACCTTCAGCCCGGCGACTGGCCGGACAGCGCCTGTGAGTACGTCTTACCCGAGTGCGACGTCGTCTTCATCTCCTCATCGAGCTTCGTCAATAAGACCGCGCCCAGGCTCATCGAACTCTCCCGCCACGCGCACACGGTCCTTGTTGGTCCCTCGACGCCGCTCAACCCCGTGCTCTTCGACGCGGGCGTCGACACCATCACCGGTTTCATCTCGGCGCGCTCCCTGGCGGATCCGGCCGCCCTGGCCGAACTGGTCCCCGCAGGAGACATCGGTCCCGGCTTCCGCGTCCACCGCCATCGCTCCTGATGATTGGAGTGGCCCTAGGTGTGCTCCAAGCCGCGTCGATCACACCTGAATCTGATCCGGATGGGACCCGGTGCGCAGTCCCTGGTCCAGAGCGTTCAGCGCCGCCATCTGCGTATCGTCGAGCGTGATGCCGAAGACGTCGGCGTTGGCCGCCAGGCGCTCACGATGAGTCGATTTTGGAATGACCACCAGTGAGTTCTGCAGGTGCCATCGGATGATCACCTGGGCCGGACTCGCCCCGACCGCCTCGGCGATCTCACGACCGTCGGCTCTGCCAGTAGCCCTGCCCCGCCCCAACGGAGACCAGGACTGCGTAACGATGCCCATCTGCGCGTGCATCGCGCGCAGCTCGGACTGAGTCAACCAGGGATGCAACTCGATCTGGTTGACCGCCGGAACCACGTCCGTGGCCCCCACGATCCGGCGCAGGTGCTCGGGCTGGAAGTTGGATACGCCGATGGCGCGCACCCGTCCGCTGTGGAGGATCTCAATCATGGTGCGCCAGGTGTCGACCAGGTCGATCCCGGCCGATGCCGCCAGCGGCCAGTGGACGAGGAACAGATCGAGGACGTCCAGCCCAGGGCCTCCATGGTGGCGTCGAAACTGCGCAGCGCGTCATCGCGCCGATGGTTGGGGTTGTTGAGCTTGGAGGTGATGAACAAGTCCCGGCGCGGCAGACCGCAGACAGCGATCGCCCGCCCCACCCCGGCCTCGTTGCCGTACATCTGGGCCGTGTCGACGTGCCGGTAACCCACCTCCAGGGCGTCGCAGACGACCTGTTCGGCTTCGTCGTCGGGAACCTTGTAGGGTGCCGACCCCCAGCTGAGGAATGAGCACCTCCTCCCCGTTGGTTCCGCGGGTCAGAGCGAGAGCAGGAACGGACAGAGCGCACATGCTCCCAGGCTACCTACGGTTCGGGGGCAGTGGGGCGGGAACGCTGTGCAGGATGATGGCGACGGCGCCACGCGGGAACCCGCGTGGCGCCGTCAACGACGGATTTGGATGGCCATCAGGCCGGGGCATCCTCGGGGCTGATGCCGTAGCCGGCCTCCTCCTCGGTGGAGTCGGCCCAGTACCTCGGCCCACGGGTCCTCAACAGGCTGGCTACGACGCCATACGACGTAGGCGCCGGCGGCAGCCGCACCGGCGACGGCGAGCCAGCCCAGGGTCTTGAGCACGCGGTGCTTCTTCTGCTTCTTCACGGGAACCTCCAATGCGGCGGACTTTGCGGCACAGCCACGCGCTGGGCGCGCTCTGACAGGGTACCGTCCGTACCCGCGGCGGCCTGGGCAGCCACGGCGGCGCGCTGCGCGCGAGGAATGTAGTCCTCGACAACCCGCTGGCGAGCCTCCTGCACCACCGGCTCCAGACGCTCCTGTGCGTCCTTGGCGGCGCGGGCGACCTCCTCAGCGGCCCTACTCACGTGCGGGGCAGCCCACAGAGCCGCCCGCTCAGCCTGATCGACGACGGACTCGGCGAAGGATGCTGCCTCCTTGCGCAGATGAGTGGTGTCGAGCTTCTTGTCGCAGCATGTCTTCGTCAGGCAGGACATGGCTGCCTCCCAGGTCGGATACGGATACAGACGGTCGTTGTGCAACGTGCACTAATGGTCGCACCGTTGGGCTATCGGGCGCACAGGACGTCCAGGCGTTTTTGCCTGGGGTGAACAGCGACGCGCACTGCTCAGGGTTCATGCCGATGGGCGTGGGAGCGTGCCACCATGGCCTCTATGGAAGCGACTCTTCACACCAACCTCGGCGATATCCGCCTGGAGCTCTACCCCTGAGCAGGCGCCCGAGACCGTCTCCAACTTCGTCGGACTTGCCACCGGCCAGAAGGCATGGACGGATCCTCGCACCGGCGAGGAGTCTCACGCACCCCTGTACGACAACGTCATCTTCCACCGCGTCATCCCCGGTTTCATCGATCCAGGGCGGCGACCCGCTGGGCACCGCACCGGCGGCCCCGGTTATGTCTTCGATGACGAGATCGACGCCTCCCTGACCTTCGCAGCCCCTCACGTCCTGGCCATGGCCAATGCCGGCCGCCGTCTGGGCAAGGGCACCAACGGCTCGCAGTTCTTCATCACCACCGCTCCCACCGAGTGGCTCCAGGGCAAGCACACGATCTTCGGCGCCGTCACCGACGAGGGCCTCCCTGCGCCGTCGTCGACGCGATCTCCGCCGTCGAGACCGACCCGCGCGACCGCCCGGTGCAGGATGTCATCATCACCTCGGTGGACATTACTGAGTAGCCACTGGGTAACTGAGCCGTTGTGAACAGAGCGTTGGTCAGCAGCCCGCCGGCGACTGACCCGCTACCAAGCTGTCACTGAACCACCAGAATCGGGTGTGATTCGCCCTGTGACGCCGTCGGGACCCGTGTCCGGCGGCGTCGTCGTACCCGGTCCCAACCTGTCACCGCACGCCGACCTCGAACATTCACACAGGAGTACTCGATGACCTCAACGAACCCGTCCACCGAGCAGGCGCCACCGGTGTGCCCCGGCACCCGGACACGGTGGCTTACGTGCGCTGTCAGCGCTGCGAGCGGCCCACCTGCCCCGCCTGTCAGGTTCCCAGCACTGTAGGAGTGCACTGCGTGGACTGCGCTCGCCAGTCACAGGCCGGTCGGCGTCAGGCGCGCACACTGCTGGGCGGGACCGTGGTGTCCGACGCCGTCGTCACCAAGGTGCTCATCGGCCTGTGCGTCGCCGCCTACGTCGTTCAGGGTGCTCGCCCCGGCGCTGGACGCTCGACTGGCCTTCCGTGCGGTAGTGGCCGCCAGTGAGCCCTGGCGGTTCCTGACGACAGCCTTCCTCCACGCGAACCACATGCACCTCGGCTTCAACATGTGGGCCCTATGGGTGCTGGGCGGTTCCCTCGAGCCGGTGCTCAGGGCGCTGGCGCTCACCGCCGTTTACCTGCTCAGCGCCCTGGGCGGTTCGACGGCGATCTACTGGCTCTCCTGGCCGGACACCGACGCCTGGGGCACGATGACAGTGGGTGCCTCCGGAGCGGTCTCGGCCTGTTCTCCACCATGTTCGTGGTGCAGCGGCGCTTCGGGCGGGACACCTCGGGAATCGTGGCGCTCCTGGCGATCAACGCCGTTATCTCCTTCCTGGGGGCCAACATCTCCTGGCAGGGGCACCTCGGCGGGCTCATCGTGGGAGGAATCGTTGCGGCGGTCTACGCGTGGGCCCCCGCGGCAGGCGGCAAACCGTGGGGATCGTCGGAACCGTGGCGGTCGCGGTGGTGCTCGTAGGGGCTCAACATCGCACGCGCACTCATCGTCTGAGGCACCCCTGCAACACGGTCGAGCATGAATGACACCGGTGGAAGCACACTGCTGTAGTTCATCCACACCTGGGGACACGGATGTGGAAACACACGCGTGTAGTTATCCACGGTGTGTCCACACTTGGGGAAAGTCGGGGTGGGATGTGGGGAGGCCTCTGTCCACGGATCCACAGGATGCCTGTGGACTGTATGGCATGCGTGCGTGAAAGGGACCTGCGCCGATGCGACGACTCGCCCGACCGTCATCGCCCCAATGGGCATGAGCAAGGCCCCGAGCGCTAGCGCTCGGGGGCCTTGATCTGTAAACCTTGTCCGCCGAAGGTGCAGAACTCCTAGGGAGCCGCTACTTCCAGCGCAGCAGGCCGAGGAATCCCGACATCACGATGAGGGAAGCCGATGTAGAGGTTGCCGTTGAACAACCAATCGGTGGCGTGGTGCTTTGGCGAAGTACGGCAGCGGATACAGGCCGTTGAACAGGTAGGTGGTGACCACCCACAGCAGCCCGATGACCATGAGCGTCACCATCGTGGGCGCGTACCAACGCGGCGAGGCGGTGTCCCTTGATCTTGGCGGGTGTGCGCAGACCCAGTTCGCCGCGGCGCGCGACTCCTCCTCGAGGGCCTTGGCCGCCTTGGCCGGGTTGCCCGAGCGCTCAGGGCGCTTCTTCGACGTCGATGACGAGTCCTTCTTCGAATCCTTGTCCGCCTTGTCCTTCTTCTTGGACGCAGCGGTGCTCTTCGCGGAACTCTTCTCGGACTTCGCAGCGTTCTTCTCGGTGCTCTTGCCGGAGTTCTTCTTCGAGACCTTCTCCGAGCTCTTGTCGGCGTCGTCCTTTGTGGACTTCTTCTCCAAGGCCACCCTGGGTCTCCTCACTGGTTGGGGACGGTGGTTCGAGACCACCCCAATACATCCGGGCCTAGCCTAGGACATGAGGAGAAGCTTCCTCACGGTGTGCTCTGTGATACGTCCACCACTCCGAGCTGGTCACGGGCGGGGTGTGTCGCCTTAGACTGGCCGTCAACCCGATGAAGTTTCAAGTCGTGAGGAGGGGTGATGGCTGGAGGGGGTCTTGTGCAGCATCGCGCGCCTGGCCAGAGCCGTGCTGTACAGATCTTCAATGGCACCTTGACCGCGATCGGCGAGCTGCTCATCACGGCGGGCCTCGTGGTCGCGCTCTTCCTGTGCTGGCAGCTGTGGTGGACTAGCATCGACGCCAACGCCAGTGCGCAGGCGGTTGCCACCCAGTTCCACGAGAAGCAGGTCAGAGTCCCCAAGGTCGAGGGCACTAAGCACACCGAGGATCCTCCGGTGATGGAGAGGTCGGCTACGGCGAGACCATCGGAATGCTCGTCGTCCCCAAGTGGTACGGCGTGACGAACAACAACATGCCCGTCCTCGAGGGAACGGGCCCCGACGTCCTGGATCAGGCCGCCGCGGGCCACTATCCCGAAACCCAGCAGCTCGGGGAGCTCGGCAGCTTCGCCATTGCCGGGCACCGTCGCACCTACGGCAACTCCTTCCGTCGCATCGACCTGCTCCAGGAGGGCGGCGAGATCGTCGTCTCCACTGCGAACACCTGGTACGTGTTCACGGTGACCAATCATGAGATCGTCCAGCCCGAGCAGGTGGAGGTCATTGCTCCGGTGCCCAATCAGCCCGATGTCCAGCCCACCGAGCGGTACATCACGCTGACCACGTGCCACGGCTCGACCGCCGGCGAGTTCGGCAACGACCAGCGCTGGATCGTCCACGCGAAGTTCTCTTACTGGATGAACCGTTCCGAGGGTCGCCCCGCCTCTGTGCTCAACGATCCGGGAGTCAATTGATGTACGGCTTCATCTGGCGTCACCTGCCCGGGCCGGCTTGGCTCAAGGCCATCGAGGCCCTCATCCTCATCGCCGGGATCGTCTATCTGCTCATGCAGTACGTCTTCCCCTGGGCCAACGAGACCTGGCACCTTTCCGGCAACGCGGATGTCGGCTGACCCCGTCGATCGGTCACGATCGACTCGACCAACCACTGAATCCCACTAAAGTCGGATGCGAGAGCAGGGGCCTTGCGCCCCTGCCGGGTCTTCTACCGCGCCATGAGTCGGCTGATGAGCTTGCGCAGCTCATCGACCCATAGGGACCAGGGAGGCCATGACGATGACGATCGCCCAGTGGACCGGGTCCAGCGACGTCGTCGAGAAGGCCGCCTGAAGGAAGGGCACCTCCACCACGGCGACTTGGAGCACCAGGGTTGGGCCGATCGCACCCACAGCCACTTATTGACGAAGAGGTGGCTGAAGGCGCTGACCGTCTCGAGCGGGAGTTGACCGTGTTGAACAGTTGCGCCAGGACCAGGGTGGAGAAGGCCGCCGTGCGCGCTGGTGTCGAGGCTGTCTGTGGACAGGGAGGTCTCGATGAGGCCGCCGGGCAGGAAGATGTCCAGCGTGGCCAGGGTCGAGACGGCCATGACGGTGCCGACCAGCAGGACGCCGCTCCACATGGCCCCGTCGACCACTCGGTCGGTGGGCATGCGGCAGGGCAGGGCCACGCGTCCTCCACCGAGGGGTCCACACCCGATGGCCAGGGCCGGTCCGGAGTCGGTGACCAGGTTGATCCACAGGGATCTGGGTGGCCAGCAGCGGCAGGGACAACGCCGGAGTCGCTGTGCCCGCTCAGGCCGATGACTCCGGAGAACACCACGCCGCCGAAGACGGTGAGGACCTCGCCCATATTGGAGGACAGCAGGAAGCGCAGGAACTTCTGATGTTGTCGAAGATGCGCGACCCTCGCGCACTGCGTCGACGATGGTGGCGAAATTGTCGTCCGCCAGGACCATCGTGGCGGCCTCCTGGTCACCTGGGTTCCGGTGATACCCATGGCCACGCCGATGTCCGCGGCGCGCAGGGCCGGGGCGTCGTTGACGCCGTCGCCGGTCATGGAGACCGTGTGGCCCTGAGACTTCAGGGCGTGGACGATCCGCATCTCTGTGCTCGGGGGCGACGCGGGCGTACACGCTGGTGGCGGCTACGGCCTCGGACAGGGCGTCGTCATCCATCCCTCCAGCTCGCGGCCGGTCAGAACCGGGGCGCCGCGCTCGACGATGCCCAGGTCCGCTGCGATGCGCCCGGCGGTGGCCGGGTGGTCGCCGGTGATCATGAGGACGCGCACGCCCGCCCGGTGCGCTTCGGCGACGGCCACGGCCGCCTCGGGGCGCGGCGGGTCGATGATGCCGACGACGCCGGCCAGCACCAGGTTCCGCTCCAGGTCGGACAGGTCCGCCTCGCCGTCGCCGGCGGCGGCCTCGCGCACGCGGGCGGCCTCCTCATCGGTGAGGATCCGGTAGCCGACCCCAGGGTGCGCAGTGCTCGGCCCGACATGTCCGCGATGTGTTCGACGAACTGGGCCCGGGCCTCCTCGGTCAGCTCGGTGGCGGCGTCGCCCAGGCGCATCTGCGTGCAGTGCTCCATGAGGGACGTCGGGGCGCCCTTGGACATGATGATCGTGCCGTGCTCGGTATCGGTGAGCAGTACCGACATCATCTTGCGCTCGGAGGTGAAGGGGACCTCGCCGACGCGCTCGAAGCGGCCTTCGCGCTGCCCGTCTGTGCCGAGCTTCTTCTCCGCGACCAGGAAGGCACCCTCGGTGGGGTCGCCGACGACGCTCCACACGTCCTCGGTGACATTCAGTTCGGCGTCGGAGGCCAGTGTCCCGCCGGAGAGGACCACGGTGACCTCATCGCGCAAGGGGCCCTTCGAGGGGATCGGCGTCGGGGCGACCGTCGCGGTCGGCGTCGGGGCGACCTCGCCGTCGGGCGCGTACCCGATACCCGTGACCACACAGGGTGCCTGAGGCGGTGACGACCTCCTGGATCGTCATCTCTGAGCGGGTGAGCGTGCCGGTCTTGTCCGAGCAGATGACCGAGGCAGAGCCGAGGGTCTCCACGCTGGGTGAGTTTCTTGACCACTGCCTTGTGAATGGCCATGCGCTGCACGCCCAGGGGCCAGGACCACCGACAGGATCGCGGGCAGCCCTCGGGTACGGCGGCCACGGCCAGCGAGACCCCAGCAGGAGGGCGTGGACTATCGTGTCCGGCGCGCGGTTCTCTGCCAGGGTAGCAGGGTTCCCACAACGACCACGGCGATGATGACCACGACGATTCCCAGCATCTTGGAGATCGAGTGGATCTCCTTCTGCAGGGGCGTGTCCTCCTCCTCGACGGAGTCGAGCATCTGTGCGATCGCACCCATCTCGGTGTCTGCCCGGTGGCGACGACGACGGCGCGCTCGTCCCCTGGGCCACGGAGGTGCCCCGGTAGACCATGCAGGTGCGGTCGGCCAGATCGGTATCGGCGCCGACCGCCTCGGGGGTCTTGACGACGGCGTCGGCCCTCACCGGTCAGGAGGACTCCACCACGCGCAGGGCGGCGGCCGAGATCAGGCGGGCATCGGCACCGACCTGGTCGCCCTCGCCCAGGACGAGGACGTCGCCCACCACGAGCTCGGAGGAGGGACGACCAGCCGAGAGCCGTCGCGCAGCACCGTGGAGGTCGCCTCGGTCATGGCGGACAGGGCGGCGACGGCGTCAGCGGCCTTGTTCTCCTGGACGAACCCGAGGACGGCGTTGAGGGTCACGACGGCGACGATGACGATGGAGTCCACCGGCACGCCTCGGCGCCCTCCAGGACCCAGGCGATGGTGGAGACGACGATGGCGGCCAGCAGGAGGTAGACGAGCGGGTCGTTGAACTGGCCCAGGAAGCGCAGCCAGGCGGGTGCCGGCGGCTTGGAGGGCAGCCTCGTTGGGGCCGTCGGTGGCTAGGGCGGTCAGCCGCGGTCTGCGGGCTCAGGCCGCGGGAGGTGTCGGTACCGAGGTCGGCGGCGACGGCGTCGGCCGGGCGGGAGTAGGAGGACTCGGGTGTTGCGGCGGGAGGGGCGGCGCCGGCCGACTTGGCCGGTGTGTCCATGGCGGGTGCTTTGGGGCATGGGCGCTATCCCATCAGCGGCGGTGGTCCCTCACAAGTCTCCGGGAGCGTTTTTGGGCGAATCGTGGGTGGTAGTTCCCTGGTGCGGCGGTTGAGGCGATATCAGTGCGACCGTTGGCGGGCGGCAGCGTCGGGCAGCTTCTCCAGTACTCGTCTCCCGTCTCTCACGGGCAGACAACCCGCGTACGGGGACGAAATACGCGTGGGGAACAGGACTCCTGTTCCCCACGCGTGGAAGGTCCCCGCCCATGGGAGGGATGCGTCCGGGCGCGTCAGTCGGCCGTCGTCAGCCCTCAGGCCAGCGAGGGCTGGAGGCCGAGTGTGCCCACGAGGTGCTCGCGGTAGGCCGGGGTGCTGACCTTGTCCAGCCAGGCGCGGGCCTCGGCCAGGCGACCCTCGATGCCCAGGCGCTCGATGACCTCCTTATTGTTCTCCGCGGTGTAGAAGCGGGTGAGGGTCCTCGATGGCCTGATGGGCCTGGCGGGTGTCACGGGCGACCTTGGCGTCCAGGCGCGCCGCGTACCACGACGAGCTCAGGATGTTCTCGCGCTCGAACAGGGGCGCGGAACTCCGGGCTCGCCAGGTTCCAGCCCTCCCGGGAGGTGCCGTCGATCATGATCTCCAGAAGGGCCCGCAGCGGCGGCACGGCCCACTCGATAGAGCCGTCGGCCCGGTAGTGCTCGGCCACGACCTTGTGGGTGGTGACGATGATGTCCACCGAGTCGGCGAAGACCGCCTCGTCCTGCAGTTCGGGACGCAGCATCTCCTCGGTGAAAAACGACGTCGGGGGTGCAGGAAGATCCGCCCGAAGAAGGTTGAGGCGAAGGCCTGGTTCATGCGGTAGCCCAGGCGCGAGGCCTGAACGGTACGGCCCCTTGTACTCGAAGTCCTCGATGCGCTCGAGGTAGCCGCCCTTGATGAGGGCTGCGGGCATCGCGCTCCTCAACGCTCATGCGGGAGAAAATCTCCGGGATGAGCAGTGAGATGTCGTGAGCCACCTGGACCTTCGGACCGATGTAGCCGGCCGAGGACAGCCAGCCGTCGTAGCCGCTGAGGGCGTAGGACAGCAGGGCCGCGTTGAGGTCGTAGATAGCGGGCAGCGCGTTGAACGGGGACTTGGTCAGCGCCCCTCGCTACCGGCACCCGTCGTCGAGGGGGACTTGCCGGTCATGGAGGATGAACTCCATGAAGAGCTCAGGGCAGCTCCATGTAGTGCAGCGGGTTGTAGGCGCACAGCGGCGGAACCCCGTCCTCAGGGCGGGTTGTTGCGGCGCCCGGCGGCGACGACATCGACGCTGTGCGCGCAGCGGCTCGCTCAGGGGCACGTCGCGGAAGAGGTGGTTGGTGAGGTCCGCCAGCGCCACGTCCTTCGGGTTGGCGATGTCGGGACGCACCTGGAGGTAGCGGGGGTTCTTGGTGGGAGTCCCGTTGACCAGGCGCGGGTCGGCCGTGGAGACCCAGTAGGTCTCCTCGGCGGGGTCCTCGGCCTCGGGCAGGGCGGCGGCGCGGGCCACGAGGTCCTGCATGGGCTGGGTGAAGCGGGACAGGCCGGGGGCGTCGGCGCCATCGCCCGGGCGTCGTCGGGCGTGAGCGGCTGGAAGTTCGAGATGAACAGGTCCGCCTGCGCATCCGACATGTCCGACTCGGTCTGCTTGTCGTAGCCGCGCACGATCGCGTCGTCGGGCCGCTGGAAGAGCAGGGACTCGCAGTTGGTGACGAACTTGCGCGACAGTTCCGAGTCCGGGGTGGAGATCAGGCCGCCGGGGGCCACGATCGAGGCGGTGATGTCGTCCTCGGTCTGGACCTTGGCTGCCGGGGAGAAGTCAGGGCGCAGGGACAGCAGGCGCCAGGCGCCGTCGTCCTCGAAGCCCACGCGCAGCATGTTGACCTTGATGACCTCGCCGTCCAGGCGCAGGGAGTTGCCCTTGCGGCCGTTGATGATGCCCACGGAGAAGTGGCTGCGCTAATCCTTCGCCCCAGCTGGGCTGGTAGAAGCGCTTGACGGTGAAGATGAGTTCCTTGATGTGGGCCGGGATTGACTCCAGGAAGGCGTTGTACTCGTCGGTGTATCTGGACGACGGCGTCAGCAGCTTGATGACGCTTCCCAGCGAGCGGCGCTCGGAGAGGATTGAGCGGTGGTTGTCGCTCTTGCTGGCCGGGTCGACGAAGCGGTCGGCGTAGTTGCCGTCGAGGATCTTCTGGACGGTGTCGAAGTCCCTCGTCGACGTCGCCGACATAGGCCTCGCCGAAGACGAAGGCATCCAGGAGGGACTTGGAGATCTCCGACTTGCCGCCGCCGGAGACGGTGGCCGGCTTGTGGGCCTGCGTGGACCAGGGGGCGGTGCCCACCAAGTGCCACTGGGTGGCGTCGCCCTCGCGGTGCTTGGCGTGCACCCGGTAGCCGTTGGGGGCCACATAGGTGTTGCCCGCCAGCAGTGGGATCGAGGCCTCCTGATTGTCGGGGCGGGTCCAGGTGATCGTCTGGTTGCGCATCGAGTAGTGGGCGCCGGCGGGCACCAGCACCACGGTCGGGTCGTCGATGGCGACGGCGGAGCCGTCCTCGCGCAGTTCGAAGCGGTCGGGGTTGCGCTCGAGAACGTGCTCGAAGGTCATGCCCTCGGGGGTGTGAATGTCGGTGTACTCCCTGGCTCAGGGTTGTAGCGCGGGTAGGCGATCGCGCCGCCAGCATGCTCCTCCTCCACGCAGCCGAAGAGGTTGGCCGAGTACCCGATCTGGGTCTTGACCTCCTTCTTGCAGTAGCCGAGTAGTTGTCAGCGATGACGGTGACGATGACGCCGCGCTCGTCTCGGGCCACGCACTTGAAGGCCTTGCCGCCGTTGTAGAGCTCGGCCTCGTCCTTCCAGCACTGGCCGTCGCGGCGCTGGCGCTCGGTGGCCTCCTCCCAGGAAGGCAGGCCCAGTTCCTTCTTGGTCAGGGGTGGTCAGGTGCGGGGCGAGGATGACGCAGCCGGTGTGACCGGTCCAGGACTCCGGGGGCCAGGGAGGCGTCGTTCTCCGGCAGGTAGGGGTCCCCGCCATTGCCGAAGATCCCTCGACGAAGTCCAGGTTGGAGACCAGGCCGCCGGGGGCGATGAAGCGGATCTCCATGGAGCGCTCGGCGGAGAAACCGGCGACCTCGGGAACGACGACGGGACGCAGCAGCAGGGACACGAAGCAGCGGGCCGGCTCATCCTGCGTGGAGGCCCACGGCAGGGGTCAAGCAGGTCCTCAGGGGGCCTCGACGGCGCGGGCCAGCAGGCGGGCGAAGACGTCGCGCGGGACGGCGATCTTGTCATCGAGGATCGGCAGGCCGCCCTCGGCGACATGGAAGACGCCGGCGGTGGTGCGGCGGTCGTTGCGGGGGTTGTGCAGGACACCGCCGAGCACCTTGTAGCTCTCGACGTAGTCGGAGGTGAAGCTGGTGGAGTCCACCGGCGGCGACAGAGCTCGTGCCAGGCCGGGCTGATCCAGGACGAAGGTCGAGCGCGGCAGCCTCGGGGTGACGGCCGCGCCCTCCAGGTAGGAGTCCAGGAAGGTCTGGATGCGCTGGTCGGCAGCACAGGGGCGGTGGGCCAGTCGACGGGAGAGCTCGCGCTGGCGCGCCAGGATCGGGGACATGAGGGCGATCCGCCTCGGTCTGCTTGACCTGTGCCGGGGCGGAGATCCCAGCAGCTCAAACGCAGGGGCGATGGCGGAGGTAGTGGCCGCGTCTGTAGGTTTGTCATGGCTCGAGCCTAGTCAGACTGGACGACACGCTCCTGTTACGTTCTGCCCAGAAAGAGGGCTTCAGGGGTGTGGTCGACGTCGCACCTGCCGGTCCTCGTCGCCCGGTCGGCCCGGCTCGCGACAGGAGCAACTGGGACGGCGCGGTGCCCACGAGGCGGGAGGTGAACACTCCGATGAGCCCGGGCACCAGGAAGGGAGTGGTTGATGACGTACTTGCCGATGTGCGTGGTGCCGGTGGGATCGAAGCCGATCGCCGCCAGGTCCGAGGGGTAGGTGGGCAGGATGAAGTACCCGTAGGAGGCGCCGATGAACCCGACGACGACGACCGGGCTCACCCCGAGCGACAGGGCCATGGGGGCGACGATGAGCAGGCCGGCCGCCTGGGAGTTCACCAGCTTGCCGATGACGAACAGGACGATGGCGTACATCCACACGTGATGGGACAGGACGCCGGCGAGACTGTGCTCCAGGTCCTCCAGGTGTGCGTGGACGACCGTCTCGGTCATCCAGGCGACCCCGAAGATGGAGAACATGGCGGTGGCCCCGGCCTTGAATACGGCGGTGGAGGCGATCTTGCTGGCCTGCACCTTGCAGGTCAGCAGGATGAGCGCCCCGGCGGCGAGCATAACCATCTGGATGACCAGGTTCATGCTCAGGCGCTCCATTGTGCCGCCGTCGCCCGTGGGGAACTTGGGGCGCAGCACCTCGAAGGCGCCCAGGACGACGACGGCGGCGATGGCTCCCAGGAAGATCCAGGTGGCGCGGTAGGCCTCGGGCGGAACACCTTACCGATGAGGGGTTTCGGAGCTGGAGTGGACGGCGGCGCGGAACCCGGGTCCTTCAGCCGTTTCTGGTACCCTCGTCTTTTGTCCAGGTCCCTTGCCCCGGCGCATCGACCACAGGGCGGCCAGAAGCACCCCGCATAACGACGCCGGGATGGAGATGGCCAGGATCTGGAGGACCGACCAGTGCCGGTCGGTGTTCTTGGCGATGATGGAGACGACGGAGACCGTGGCGACCGAGACTGGTGAGGCTGTGATGCCCATCTGGGCGGCGACCGAGGAGGCGGCCATGGGGCGCTCGGGTCGGATGTCCTTCTTAATGGCGATGTCCGCGATGATCGGGAGCATCGTGTAGACCACGTGGCCGGTGCCGCACAGAACGGTGAGGAACCAGGTGACGCACGGCCCCAGGATGGTGATCTGCTCGGGATGCCGGCGCAGGACGCGTTCGGCCATCTGCATCATGACGTCCAGGCCGCCGGACTGCTGGAGGGTGGCGGCGCACCCGATGACGGCCAGGATGGGTGAGGGATGACATCGACCGGCGCCTCGCCGGGCTCCAGGCGGAATCCGAAGACGAGGACCAGCAGGCCAATTCCGGCGATGAGACCGAGGGCGATCCCGCCCTTCTTCGCCCCTGACGATGAGGCAGGTGAGGATGATGACGACTTGAGGATGATGCTGAGGGCCTGGAGGGCTGAGCTGGCGTCCACGGTGAATCTCCCCGGTGAGCTGGACGGACGGTAGCCGGTGGTCCTCGGGCGGACGAGGAGCTGCGGCGAGGAACTGACACCCTGTCAATGTTGTGTCCAGTGTCTCACTCATATCAGGGGGACTATTGTCCCGATCAATACCGGCTGTTCTTGACGTGTTTCCGCTCAGGCTGGGCGCGAACTCACAATCTGCATCTGCCGATCTTCTCCTGCTCCCGAAGCGCGTGAGCGCGCTGGTCAGAGCGGAGCAGGTGGAGTTAGGTAACAGTTGATGAGGGCGTTATGGCCGTTTCCCAGGTCTGCATCGCTACCATCGCTCCCCACTGTTCCCCCATACTTGAGCGCAGTCGACGCCCCGTGCGGCTTGTCCGCAGTGATCGCACCTGATCGTCGTCGGCGATCTGTAGAACGGTGATCGGCAACCGAGTCGGCACCGGCCGCCAATATCGGTCATGATGGGACCCCAGACCGCAACCGGAGCGTTATCCCCGCGCCGTTGCGGCACCCGGTCACTGTCTATGACAGCCAACGAAACGAGGAGCGCGTGGCAGAAGGCACGAACGGGGGCGGACCCAGCCGCCCCGTCGGCAAGAAGCTGACCCAGGTGGCCAGCGCCGGTCAGCAGGCCCCTGAACAAGCCCCGGAGTCTGGCAAGACGCCTGGAAAGGGTCGCAAGTCCTCGCAGGTCGAGCGGTCCAAGGACGCCGCCACGGGGCGTAGCGCCGTTTCTTCAACTACCCTCGCGCCGGAAAGGGCAAGATCCACCGCTGGATCCCTAGCTGGCGGTTCGTCCTAGGATCCTTCCTGCTCGTCATCCTCTCGTCTCGTCGGCGCCTTCATGTGGGCCTACAACAACACCACGGTCCCCAAGCCCAGCGAATTCGCGCTGGCGCAGAGCAGCACGGTCTACTACGCCGACGGCTCGACGGAAATGGGCAAGTTCGCTGAGATCAACCGTCAGTCCGTGGACGCCTCCACTCTTCCGGACTACGTGGGCAACTCGGTGGTGGCCTCGGAGGACCGCACCTTCTACTCAACAAGGGAGTCGACCCCATGGGGCATCGCCCGCGCCCTGGTGAACAACTTGCGCGGAGGCGACACCCAGGGCGCCTCGACCCTGACGCAGCAGTACGTGAAGAACTACTACGTCGACACCACGGACTCCTACTTCGGCAAGGCCAAGCAAGCCATCACTGGCCATCAAGATCGACCGGGAGAAATCTAAGAAGGATATCCTGGGCGACTATCTCAACACGGTCTACTTCGGCCGAGGCGCCTACGGCATCGAGGCCGCCTCGAAGGCGTTCTTCAACAAGTCCGCCAAGGATATGAGCCCGTCGGAGGCGGCGCTCCTGGCGGGAATCCTGCCGTCCCCCAGTGCCTGGGACCCGGCCGAGAATTCGGAGAAGGCACAGGAGCGGTGGTCCCGAGTCCTGCAGTTCATGGTCGATGACGGCTACATTTCCCAGAGCAGTACAACACCGCCAAGCAGGCGGGTATGCCGCCGACCGTCGAGTCCCAGACCAAACAGGTCTACGCCGGCAGTAACGGGTACCTGCTTCAGATGGTGCGCGCCGAGCTCGAGAACAAGGCCAAGCTCACCCCCGAGCAGATCGACACCGGCGGCTTCAAGATCGTCACCACAATCAACCCGAAGGATCAGGGAGGCCGCCGTCAACGCGGTCAACTCCCTCGCCCGAGGGTGCTTCTCCGAACCTGCGCAAGGCGCTGGTGTCCAGTGATCCCAAGACGGGGCGTTCTGGCGCTCTATGGGGGTGAGGGATTATCCGACCAGCCAGGTCAACACCTCGACCGACGCGATCGCCCAGGCCGGCTCTACCTTCAAAGCCCTTCGCTCTGGTGGCTGCGCTGGAGAACGGGTGGTCCCTGGGCAGCAGCTACTCGGCGACCTCTCCGATGACTATCGAGGGACACCAGTTCCAGAACTTCAAGAACGTCTCCCTGAAGTCGGCCAGCCTGACCCAGGCAACGGAGCAATCGCTCAACACGCCCTACCTCCAGCTCAACCGGACCTGTCCAACCAGGTCGATCCGCAGGCGACGGCCGAGGTGGCCAACCGTGCGGGGTACCCCAAGAGCACCGCGGGGCTGAAATCCGATGAGGAGCGGGAGTTCGTGCAGAACGTCCTGGGGTCTGCCTCGCCGCACACGATCGACATCGCCTCGGCCTACTCAACCTTCGCCGCGCAGGGCGTGAGCGCGACACCCACATCGTGGCCACCGTCAAGAACTCCGATAGCACGGACCGCACTGGCCCCCACCGAGGGCAAGCGGGAGTTCGAGGAGGACGTCATGGCGGATACGACCTACGCCCTCCAGCAGGGTCGTCGCCGGTGAGAATGGCAGCGCGGACAAGGTGGCCGCGCAGATGGACCGCCCGGTCGCCGCGAAGACCGGATCGTCATCGGACAACAAGTCCGCCCAGTTCGTGGGCTTCACCCCTCAGGTGGTCACCGCGGTGACTCTATCAGACCGGTGATGACGGCTCGGAGGAGTCGATCACGCCCTGGGGCGAGTATGACGAGGTCACCGGCTCGACCTACCCGGCGGACATCTTCATCGACTACGTGAAGGTCGCCCACGAGGGGCTCAAGGTCGAAGAGTTCCCCGAGGCGGCGGAGATCCCCGCCACACCGCGGCGGCGGACGCGGCTCTGCGGAAGCCGACGGCCGAGCCGGAGGAAGAGGAGACTGTGCCCCCACCAGCCGGGCCCGAGGAAACCCAGGCCCCCGCCGAGCAGCCCAGTACCGAGCCGACCGAACAGGGCACGCAACCGCCTGAGGGGCAGCAGACCAAGCAACCTGAGGCCACAAGTGACTCTGGCGAGAATGGCAACCAAGGCGGCAATGGTGGAAACCAGGGCGGCGGCAACGGCGGCAATGGTGGAAACCAGGGCGGCGGCAACGGCGGCAATGGTGGAAACCAGGGCGGCGGCAACGGCGGCAATGGTGGAAACCAAGGCGGCGGCAACGGCGGCAGCAGTGGAAACCAAGGCGGCGGAGGCCTGCAGCCCGGCGATCCGGGTAACCAAGGCGGTGGCGGCCAAGGTGGCCAGGGCGGCTGATTACGGCTTGCCGGCGAGCACCTGACGGTGGGCCGATGACGTGTTGCATGGCACGTCGTCGGCCCACCGTCTCGACTTCCAGGGCCGACGGGTTTGTCCGGTAATGTGGCGATCTGGCTGCGTCGTCGGGCGGAAGGCGGAATGAAGCCTGTTTCCGCCGGATGGTGCGCCGCACGCATCACCCTCCTGTCACGGAAGGACCGTGACCGCCACAGACCAGAGGAGGTGGGTACCAAGCATGCGTCACTACGAGATCATGATCATCCTCGACCCCGAGACGGACGGAGCGCACCGCCAATGCGACGCTCGAGCTGCTTCAGGTCGTCCCCAGCAACGGGGGCACCGTGGACAAGGTCGACATCTGGGGCAGCGCCGGCTGGCCTACGACATCAAGAAGAAGTCCGAGGGCTTCTACGTCGTCGTGGACATGACCACCACGCCCGAGATCGCCCAGGAGCTCGACCGCCAGCTCGGTCTCAATGAGACCGTCCTGCGCACCAAGCTGCTGCGTCCCGAGGCCTGAGCCTCTTACCGGGAACGGAGACAACGCCATGGCCGGAGACACCATCATCACCATTGTCCGGGAACCTCACCGCGGACCCCGAGATGCGCTTCACGCCCTCCGGGGCGGCGGTGGCCTCCTTCACCGTCGCCTCACGCCGCGCACCTTCGACCGCGCCGCCGGTGAGTGGAAGGACGGGAGACCCTGTTCATGCGCTGCTCGATCTGGCGCGACGCCGCGAGAGAACGTGGCCGAGTCGCTGACCAAGGGCACGCGTCATGCCCAGGGCCGACTGGTCCAGCGCTCCTTCACCACCCGTGAGGAGAGAGAACCGCACGGTGGTGGAGATGCAGGTCGATGAGATCGGCCCTCCCTGCGCTACGCCAAGGCCCAGGTCACCCGCCAGCCCCGTGGAGGCGGTCAGGGCGGCTTCGGCGGCCAGCAGGCCGGCCCCCAGGGCGGAGGTTTCGGCAACCAGGGCGGTCAGGGCGGATTCAACCAGGGCGGCCCCCAGCAGGGGCGGCTACAACGGCGGTGGCGGCTTCGGCGGCCAGGGCCAGTCCGGGTACAACGCCCCCTGCCGGCGGCGCCGCGGACGACCTCGTGGGCCACGGGCGGCTCCACCTCCTTCGGTGACGAGCCCCTGTTCTGAGCCGCGACGGCGTCGGCCCGCTCCCTTAACCCCCACACCACACCCTTTCATCTCGTAGAGCGCCCAGGCGCTCAGACCAAGGAGTACCACCATGGCGAAGCCCCAACTTCGCAAGCCCAAGAAGAAGGTCAGCCCCGTCAAGGCCATCAAGGTCGGCACCATCGACTACAAGGACACCGCCACGCTGCGGAAGTTCATCTCCGACCGCGGCAAGATCCGCGCCCGTCGCGTCACCGGCGTCTCCGTCCAGGAGCAGCGCAAGATCGCCAAGGCCGAAGAACGCCCGCGAGATGGCTCTGCTGCCCTACTCGAGCTCGGCTCGCTGATCGGAGGCACGCGCAATGACCACCAAGCTCATTCTCACGCACGACGTCTCGCACCTCGGCTCCGCCGGCGAGGTCGTGGAGGTCAAGGACGGCTACGCCCGTAACTACCTCCTGCCCCGCAAGCTCGCCGCCCCGTGGACCAAGGGCGCCCAGCGCCAGATCGACCAGATGGCCGAGGCGCGCCGCAAGCGCTCCATCGCGTCCCTCGAGCACGCCCAGACCGCGCGCGCCTGGCTGCAGGAGAACGTCGTCACCGTCTCCGCCACCGCCGGTGACAACGGCCGCCTCTTCGGCGCCGTGACCACCGCGACCCTGGCCGACGCGGTCAAGGCCGCCGGCGGCCCCTGCCGTCGACCGCCGCAAGATCCAGGTCGTGCCGCCGATCAAGTCGACCGGCCGTCACAGCGCCTCCGTGCGCCTGCACGCCGACGTCGTGGCCCCCCTCGAGGTCAACGTCGTTCCCGCGCGCTAAGCGCCGGGCATCACCGGACGTTTGCTGCCGTCGGGCCGGAGCCCAACTGGGAGGTACCGGCCCGACGGCGTCGTGCGACGTCCGGTTCGTAGGGTAGGTCGCGCGTTCGTACCCTCTACCCCTCGAACGCGCGACCTACCCTACGAACGCGCAGCCGGGTGTCATCGGTCATCTCCACAGGTCTGCTACGGGACAAGCGGTGCGAGCGACGGTCGCTGGGAAGAGAGCCAGGATCCGGGAGCGCAATACATCGAGGCGCTTGAAGTCCGCCCAGATGAAGCGTTCGATGCGCCAGCCCATTCTGAGTGAGGGCGTCCTGGCGCTGCTTCTCCTTCCACAGGTCCTCAGGGGCTTTGTACTGATCTGCCCGTCGAACTCCGCCAGCACCCTGTACTCCGGGCCAGGGCCTCATCGGGGAAATAGAGACGGGCGTTGTCCGTATCCTCGATCGCCATCTGAATACGCGGAGCAGGCAGACCCAAGGCGTGCACGAACCAGTGCAGCAGTGACTCGCCTGGCGATTCGGCGAAAGGCGAGGCCATGGCGACGACTGCCCGTGCGCGCCGTGCCCCGGCACGTCTGCCTTGTGCGATGACGGCCGCTTGAGCTGAGATCGGGCGGCCTCGACTCGACGGTCTGACTGCGAGTATTGGTATCGCGACGGACGAGCGGCAGCGCGGAGCGCTGACTCGACCACACAGATCGAGTCGTGGGCGGGAAGGTCGAAGGCACAGTCGACCGTGGTCCGCATCAAGGTGCTCACAGGCAGACCCGAGACGACGGTGATGTCCTCCTGAGTCAGAGTCAGACGTCGTCGGCGCAGATACGCAGGGCGCCGTGCCCCTGGCGGGAGGGGAGCTTCGGTGGGGATGGTGCGGTCGTGATGGGACGACGACACCGACGTCCGGCTCATGCTCCCGTAACCACAGACCGTGGACGAGTGCGGCGGACTCGTGGCTCAGGCAGCGCGCGGACTCGACCCGCTGACAGGGCGGCGGCGCAGCGGGCCAGACTGAGGCGCTCGTCGGCCTCCCATCGAGGGAGGTCCTGTGCGCCGATGTCCGCGTAGACGCCACGAAGAACCCTCACGGGGTTGCGCATAGCGGCCGGTGGGCCGGCGGACGCGACAACGGGCGGCAGCTGAGGTGGCTCGGGATAGGGCTCCATATGGCAAGAGTGGTGGGCGATGACTGAGGCAGCCACCGGAGCATCGGAGCCCCTGTGGACGCGGCTGGGCGCAACAGTTCTGTGGCCACCGGATGACGGCGTCATGTTCGTAGGGTGGGTCGCGCGTTCGTGCCCTTTTGCCCTCGAATGCGCGACCCACCCCACGAACGCGCGGGGATCTAGTGGGATAGGTAGTGCGGGAAGGGCGCGGCGAGACGCCGATCAGTGGCGCCAGGCGGTGCCGCGGGCGCGCAGGTAGGTGGCGGTGCCGCGGGAGGCCATGAACACCCAGGCGAAGGCGATCCACAGCCGCACCAGGCCCGACGTCGAGCCCGAACTTCCCGCGGCAGCGCCGCCGCCGATGAGTAGGGCGAGGGGGACGTAAGGGCGCCAGTGTTACCAGACCCGCCCGGGCCAGGTAACGGCCGTCACCGGCCCCCATGAGCACGCCATCGAGCAGGGTAGACGACCCCGGCCAGCGGCAGGGCGCTCGCCGCGACCAGGAGCGCCGGCGCCGCGGCCGCGATGACGCCAGCGTCGGAGGTGAAGACTCAGGGCAACCAGGCGGCCCCTGCCGCCATGAGCACCCTCGATGAGCACGCCGGTCCCGGCGCCCCAGGCCAGCATCCGCCGCAACAGCTCGTCGATGGACCAGCCCGCGGTGGTTGAGGCGGTCCGGAGCATCGGCGTCGGTATCGGTCGCGGTGTCGACCTCGGTGTTGGTCGCAGCGGAATCGTCGGAGTCTCTTTGCGCCTGTCCCAGCGCGGTGCCGATGAGGGCCTGCGCCGCCACGGCCAGCGCATCCAGGGCGAAGGCCGCGAAGGTCCACAGGGCGTTCACCACCTGGTGGGCCGCCAACGACACGTCCCCGAGCGCCGTCGCCGCCCACACGGTCGCCAGGATCGCCACCCTGAGGCTCAGCGAGCGGATGAGCAACGGCGTTCCGCTGCCCAGAGAGGCTCGCAGACCCTCCCGGTGGGGGAGCAGCCCCAGGCCGGCCGCCCGCCTCCCGGACGATGGGGCGGGCCAGCGCCAGCGCCATGGCCGTCTGCGCGATCGCAGTGCCGGCACCCGAGCCCGCGATCCCCATCCCGACCCCGTAGAGCAGAATCGCGTTGACGACGACGTTGAGGACCGCCCCACCGGTGGCCACTGACGAAGGGCGTGCGCGTGTCCAGCAGGCCGCGCAGTACGCCGGTGGCCTGCCAGGACGACGAACATGCCCGGCAATCCCGGGCTGGAGGCGCGCAGATAGGCGACGGCGGCCTGTGCCACCGGGCCGTGAGCGCCCATCAGCCGTGTCAGCCACGGGGCTGTCAGCCCCAGGAGGGCTCCCGTCCCCAGCCCCAGCAGGAGTGCCAGCCACATCCCGTCAACGCCGGCCCGCAGCCCCCGCCGACGGCGACCGGCCCCTGAACAAGCGCGCCGTCGTTGCGGTCGTCGCGTAGGCCAGGAAGACGAACAGGCCCACCGTCGTCGTCAGGATCGTGGAGGCTCAGCGCGACAGGCCCGCCAGGCTCACGGCACCGAGATGGCCGACCATCGCCGAGTCCGCCAGCACGAAGAGCGGCTCGGCGATCAGAGCCCCAGCGCGGGCAGGGACAAGGACAGGACCTGACGATTGAGACTGGAGGAAGGAGGGTGGCTGGTATCGGGCACTGCCCCATTGTGGACCACCGTGAGCCTCTGAAACCATTGGCAGTCGCCGGGCACTGCCGAGTGGCGGACGCGCGGGAGACTGCCTGACAGCACGTGCCCGTCGCCGTGGGAGGGCGGTCGAGCACCGGAGGCGCCGGTGCCGAGGCTGTCCTCATGGACAGGTTGAGGATGAGGATGGTACTCGGGCCCTCAGCGGGTTCTCGGTGTGATCAGTCGGGCTGACGACCCCGATTCTCCTGGCGGATCGCACAACGATTCTTCTTGAGGAAAAATTAATAAAATCTGAAAGTAACCCGAGAGTGCGTTCGTGAGGCCGTTGTCGATCGGTGTGTGCGGAACCTGGGGATAACCGGTTCAGACAGGCCTGTAGAGACCCACAAACGGGATGGACCTCAAGTCGAGCGTCATGTTTGTCCACAGGTTTACCCACTTGTCCACAGATCACATTGTGATGTGGTGGGAAGTGCCTATAGGAAGCCTGAACCCTGAGAATTGCTGTGATGGCAACGAAAGGTCGATGCACTCCGGTACGGTGGTGCCAGATGCGCACATCTGTGTCCACAGCAGATGCACCTGTGTCCCCAGGCTCCGAGGGCCTTCCCACAGGAGGGGTGCGGATATCCCCAGCGCCGGCGAACTTGAGAGTTTGCGAGGTCCTCCCTGATGGCGTTATCGTCACGCGCGCGCTCCACGCGGGCGAGCGTCCTCCCTGGCGCGCCGGGCCGTCGTCGGGAGCGGAAGGACGGGCCGGTGACAACCGGAGGGACAGTGCGGAAGGTGTAGCCGGATGGACAACGGCATGGGCGGGCAGACCGGCTCGGGCGGGACCGGAAGCGGGGGCATCCGGGCTGACAGCGCCGCCTTCGATCGTCTCCCGCCCCAGGACCTCGAGGCGGAGATGGCCACGCTGGGTGGCATGCTCCTGAGCAAAGAGGCCATCACCGACGTCATCGACGTCCTGCGCGGCCCTGAGTTCTACCGCTCGGCCCACGAGTCGATCTTCGACGCCATCGTCGAGGTCTCACAACCGCTCTGAGCCCGCCGATCCCCTCATCGTGGCCGATGAGCCTCCCGCGCGGCGAGCTCGAGCGCGTCGGCGGCGCCCCCTACCTGGCCTCCCTCATGGCCACCGTGCCCACCGCCGCCAACGCCGGCTACTACGCCCGGATCGTCAGGATAAGGCGCGTTCATGCGCGGCCTGGTCCAGGCCGGTACCCGCATCACCCAGCTGGGGTACTCCACCGATGCCGGCGACATCGCCGATCTCGTCACGCTGGCTCGAGGCCGAGGTCTCACTCGGTGGCCCACCACGAGGGGCGAGAAGGAGGACTACATCGCCGTCTCCGAGCTCCTGGGTGAAGCCAACCTTGAGATTGAGGCCGCTCAGAACCGTGAGAACGGGGCCCTGACCGGCGTGCCCACCGGCTTCATCGAGCTCGACGAGCTCACCGGTGGACTGCACCCCGGCCAGATGATCATCGTGGCCGCGCGTCCCGCCATGGGCAAGTCCACGCTCGCCGTCGACTTCGCCGCTCGGCCTCGATCCACCACGGCATCACCAGCCGCTACTCTCCCTGGAGATGGGGCGCATGGAGCTCGCGATGCGCATGCTGGCCGCCGAATCGAGCGTGGACATGAACAAGCTGCGCGGTTCGCGCCAGATGGAGGACCGCGACTGGACCGACGTCGCCGTGGCTCTACAACCCCGTGTCCAATGCGCCGCTGTTCATCGACGACTCGCCCAACCCTCACGATGCCGGAGATCCGCTCCAAGGCCCTGCGCATGAAGCAGCAGCACAACTTAGGGCTCATGGTCATCGACCACCTCCAGCCTCATGAGTTCGGGCAGGCGGGTCGAGTCGCGTCAGCAGGAGGTCTCCGAGTTCTCCCGGTCCCTCGCTGCTGGCCAAGGAGCTGGAGATCCCGGTGATCGCCGTCGCCCAGCTCAACCGCGGCCCCTGAGCAGCGCACCGGCAACAAGCCCCAGATGAGCGACCTGCGCGAGTCCGGGTCGCTGGAGCAGGACGCCGATATCATCATCCTGCTGCACCGCCCGGAGTACTACAACAACGAGGATCGCCCTCGGTGAGGCCGACATCATCGTGGCTAAGCACCGCAACGGGCAGACCCGCACCATCCCGGTGGCCTCCAGGACACGCTCGCGCTTCGCCAATATGGCGCGCGACGTCACCCCGAGCCCGCCTACGAGTAGATCGGCTCAACAGGACTCGGGGCCGGAAGGCGCACCGTACGCAGTCGCAGGACCCCCATGACCCAGCTCGCCGCCGTCAGCAGGACGGCCATAGCAAAAGCCGTGCGCCAGTCCTCGGTGCAGGTGTAAGTCGCGTCTCCGACCCCAGGTTCTCCACGACGACGCTGGCCAGCTCGGGTTGACCACAGTGGCAGGACGCGGGTCCAGTCCCTCAGTCGGATCGACGGAGCACCTGGACCGCCATGATCGACAGCAGCAGAAGCGCGCCCTCCAGGTCCCTCGGAACCAGGGCGGCCGCCAGCGAGCCCAGGGGAGTGGCTACGGTGGCGGTCAGCAGCAGCATGACCGGTACCGCGCCCGGGTGGGTGAGCTCGTCGCCGATTGTGGTCAGGACGAGGCAGCTGTAGAGCAGGCCGATGGTCCACCCCAGGCCGAGAACGGCAAGGTAGCGGCCCAGCAGCAGCATTCGCCGGCGGCGCCTCTGCTCACGGTGAGACGGCGGTCCACCGACCGGGACGAGACCTGCGTGAACAGCGCCAGCGTCGCCGTCGCCCAGCCCAAGCCGATCGACAGGAGCCGGATGGCGGTCCAGTGCGTCTCCAGGCGCACCAGGTAGAAGGTCAACGGCAGGAGGGTCGCCAGTGCGAGGGCGCCGCGCCGTCGGGCGAGCTCGCGCAGGGTGATGAGAGCGACGAGGCCAGTGGTCGCCGCTGTCGACCGGGATCGGGCGCCCCGGCTCGGGGCTGCTCGGCCCGTGAAACTGTTGGGTGAGGTTGCGGTGCACTCATGGCGGATTCCTTCCTCCGTGTCCATCGGTGTGTCCGGCCGGTGGTCTCCTGTGGAGCCGGCAGCTCGACGACGCGATCGACCAGGTCGACGTCGCGCAGCAGGTGGGTGACCAGCAGGACCCCCGCGCCCGAAGCGCGCCAGGAGGAGATGAGGGCCCACAGGTCCTCGTAGGCGAGGGCGTCCAGGCCCTGGTAGGGCTCGTCCAGCAGGAGCAGCTCGGGTGCGTCGAGCTGGGCGAGGGCGACGTTGAGCTTCTGCTGGGTCCCGCCGGAGAGTATCCGGCGGGTCTGGTCCCCGCGGGCGGTCCAGCCCAGGCGGGTGATCAGGCGGTGTCCCGTTGAGACGGAGCGGCCCCGCCGCATGCCGCGCGCCGCGCCGAAGAGCCGGAGGTGCTCGTCGACCGTGAGCAGCGGCGCCAAGGAATCGAGCTGGGGCGCGTAGCCGAAGTGCGGCGTCCGCTCGATGCGTCCGCTGCTTGCGCGCAGTAGGCCCGCGCAGAGCTGGAGCAGGGTCGACTTGCCTGCCCCATTGGGCCCCGACGACGGCGACGACCTCGCCCCGGCGGACGGTGAGATTGATGTCTGACAGGATTGTGCGGCGTCCGCGGCGTGCGGAGACCTCCGTCAGACGCAGGACCGCGGGAGCGGCCGCGGTGGGGAGCGGGTACGTCAGCCTCGGTAATCCCGCAGAGCCGAGGGCGACTTCGCGGGCGTAGAGAACCGCCGGACCGTACAGGTCGCCGGGCGGTACTCCGCCGCTTCCGCCTCGGCGCGGGTTGACGCCGTCGTCCGGTGGACCTCGGCAGCTGGCAGGCCATGGGAAGCGAGCTCCGCCTCGAAGCTCCGGTACCAGTCGGCCGTCGTGTCCGGCATTGGGTCTCTGGCGTCCTCGGTGGGGCTCATGAGGGGGCCTCCGTACGTACCTTCCGGCCCTCGATGATGTCGCCGACCGCTGTGGAGAAAGTGCGCCACTCGGAGCGCCGCGCGGCGAGCTCGGTGCGTCCGGCCTCGTCAGCTCGTAGTACTTGCGGGGCGGGTCCGGAGACGGAGGGGCGCCAGGAGACTGCGACGAGGCCGCGCTTCTCCAGGCGCATGAGAGCCGGGTAGAGCGTGCCGCCGGGTACCTCGTCCAGGCCGGCGGCGGTGAGCCGCTGCGCCAGGGACAGGCCGTAGTCGGCATGCTCGGCCAGCAGTGAGAGCAGACAGGGTTCCAGGAATCCGCGCAGGAGGCGCGCTGCTGATGAGTCCATGGTTTATAGACTACCTAGTTACTAGATTGTCTATCTACTAGACGGTGCGTGCCGGTTCGCCCAGGCCGAAGCGTCACCGGTGGCGGCTTTTTAGGTTGTGTCGGACGCTTCGCGCTGGTGGGCCTGGGGCATCTGCGCAGGTCAGGGCAATGCGGGTCTGCCGATGACCGCGGTAGTCCGCGTGAAAAGTCGCCCGAGCGACCGCAACGGTCGGCAATGACGTACGCCCGCCGCCGACGGAACTGGAGACCGTCAGCGGCGGGCGTACAGGTGGCAACCCGTGAGGAGCCGTTAGACAGTAGCGGCGCGGCTCAGGACCGCCGGTACTCGCCCTGGTAGACGTAGAGGAACGGGCATATTGCCGCGCAGGCCGTGCCTGATGGAGGAGGAGACGACCTCCTTGGCGGTGACGGCGGCCTGAAGCGGGCTAGCGCCCTTGGCGAGCTCGGCGGTGATCGCGGCCGCCAGGGTGCAGCCGGCGCCGTGGACGCGCTCGGTGCCCACGGCCTCGACCTCGAGGACCTCCAAGGTGGCGTCGTAGAAGACGTCCAGCGCGGTGCCGGTGCCCAGTGACGGGCCGGCTTTGGCTAGACGTTGGGCACACCCTGATCGTGAATACGCTTGGCGGCGTCCTTGAGCTGTCTCGACCGTGGTGATCTCTCCATGCCCGCCAGGGTGGCGGCCTGAACAGGTTCGGGGTGGTCAGCGGTGGCGCGCGGCAGGATCTGGTGCGCAGGGCGTTGTCCACCTCGAGGGCGCCCCGAACTCCCCGTCCCTTGCAGATGAGGACCGGGTCGAGGACCACGGTGGGGAAGTCGGTAGGTCTCCAACGCCCGCTCGACAACGTCGATGGTGGGGGCCGTGCCCAGCATGCCGATCTTGACGGCGTCGACGCGCGAGTGGACCGAGGCGCAGGTCTCGATCTGGTCGGCGATGACGGCCGGGCCCACCGGGACGAAGCGGTGGTTCCAGCCGTTCTCCGGGATCCATGGACACGATGCAGGTCAGGCCGTGCAGCCAAAGACGCCGAGGGTGTGGAAGGTCTTGAGGTCGGTCTCAGCACCGGCGCCGCCTGAGGCCTCGGAGCCGGCGATGGTCAGGGCGATGGGAGTCATGTCCCTAGCGTGCACCGTCCGGAGCGCACCGCTGCCGGGCCGATCACGTGGAACCGGCCCGGCTCGACGGCGGAATGCCGTTGTCGGCCCGCTCAGGCGTTCGCGATGGTCCAGCGCCGACCGCGATGGCTGCTCTCTCGGCCCCGTCGACCAGGGCGACGGCGAAGTCGGCCACGGAGATCTCGCTGCCTGCGGGTTCTGTCGGCGCCTCTCGATGTAGGTGCCGGTGCGGGGCCTGTTAGTGAACTCCCGGGGCGGGGGAGAGCAGGGTCCAGCTGAGACGCTGCCGGCCTCGCGGTAGAGGTCGAGGATCTCGGAGAAGGCCAGGGCCTCGGGCTTGTACTCCTCGGGGAAGTCGGGGCTGTCCACCAGGCGGGGCGCCGTCGGGCGTCAGCAGGGAGCCTGCGCCGCCGACGACGACGAGTCTGCTGGCCGGGGCCGCTGCGATGAGGGCGCGGTGGGCGTTGATGACGGGCTGAGCGGACTCTCCGCGGCCTGCTGAGACCGCGATGACGGTGGCGTCAGAGCTATTGATGAGGTCGACAACGGCCTGCGTGTCCGTCAGGGTGAGGCTGACGTCCTGCGTAGCGCCCTTCGGCGTGGCGAGCCGAGCGGGAGGCCGAGACGACCTCGTGACCGCGGGAGGCTGCCTCGGTGACGGTGGCCGAGCCGACCATGCCGGTTCCTCCGATGACAGTGATCTCTCATGAGTCTTCCTTCTGAAATAGGGTGAGGTTGCTGCCTCTGACGGACGCGGTGGGGCCACCACCTCGCGATGACTTGATGGTATGATTTTGACACTGAGTACCTCAAAGTAACTAAAGGGAGTGTGTTGTGTCACAGGACTGCGGAGCTGATGGTTGGGCATCGGGCAGGCGGAACGCGGCGCCAGAGTGAGGGAGCGCTGATGCCGGCTCTGCCTCGGCACCGACACCGCGGGCCGCGGCAGGGTGCGATGGACCTCGGTGCGAGGCCGAGAGCGGATGCGCAGCGCGCGTCGCCGACGGCAACGGCGGGGAAACGGTCTTCGACTTCGACATCTTGTCGCTCGCCTGCCCGTCGCGCACGGTGCTGCGCCACGTCGTCGACCGCTGGACCCCGCTGGTGGTGACGGTCCTGGCCGAGGGCCGAGCTGCTTTCGGCGAGCTGCGCTCGCGGAGTCGGCGGGTGACGCCCAAGGTCCTCACCCAGACGCTGCGATCCATGGAGCGCGACGGCCTTTGTGACGCGCACCCAGCTGCCCGGGGGCGTGCCGCCGCGAGTCGACTACGAGCTGACTCGACCTGTCGCAGCCTCCAGGCGCCCATCGACGCGCTGCGCACCTGGATCCAGGACCCACTCCGCCCAGATCCTGCCCACCGCGAGTCCTACGACGCCATCGGATCCTGAACTCCCGGCGCTGCGCGGGAGCCATCCACGCTGGTCGACTTCTGGCCGGCGCCCTCGACGTCATCGGGAGAACCGGGAATCCACGGCACTTGCGCGTCCCCGCCCGCGATATGCCCGTCCGGTTCCGGGAAGCACTCGGCGACGTGGAAAGCCTCCGTCGGTGAGCGGGATCCCCGTCGATGGCCGCCGCGCCTGGCCGATGGTCGACCCGCGGGCGGCACGGCAAGGAAATCAGTACCGCAGACGGCGTTGAATCAGGGGACCATGGATTCACGAGCGCCACTGTCCCTCCCATGCCTCCCTTCGACGACATCGTCTTCCACATCCTGACCCGCTTGAGGCCGCTCGAACGCGACGTCTTCCTCACTGCGTCGGAGGCCTGGTACCCCGACCTCCTCGACGGCCTCACCACCCTCTACGGCGACGTCGCCGAGGAGGAGGCTCTCAACCTGCTGGGCCCCTGGCCGCCCAGGCCTACGTGGAGCGCGAGCACGAGCTGCGCCGCCTGGACCTGGCCCGCACCCTCGACCCCTCCTGGGCCCAGCACCCCGGCCGGGTCGGCTACGCCGCCTACACCGAGCGCTTCTGCCGGCACCCCGCGCGGCGTGGAGGACCGCATCGACTACCTGCGCGAGCTGGGCGTCACCTACCTCCACCTCATGCCCCTGCTCACCCCGCGCCCCGGCGACCTGACGGCGGGCTACGCGGTCGCCGACCACCGCACCGTGCGCCCGGACCTGGGCACCATGGAGGACCTCGAGCACCTGGCCGGTGAGCTGCGCGCCGAGGGGCATCTCGCTCGTGGTCGACCCGTCCTCAACCACGCGGCCGTCGAGCACGAGTGGGCGGTACGGGCGCGCGCGGCGAGCAGCAGCTACCGCGACTACTTCCTCATCTTCCCTGACCGCACCGAGCCCGATGCCTACGAGCGCACTCCTGCCGGAGGTCTTCCCCGACTTCGCCCCCGGCAACTTCACCTGGGACGACGGCGTGGGCGGCTGCGTGGACCACCTTCAACTCCTTCCAGTGGGACCTCAACTGGCGCAACCCCCGCGTCATGGCCGAGTTCGCCGGGCATCGTCCTGGACCTGGCCAACCGCGGCGTCGAGGTGCTGCGCCTGGACGCCATCGCCTTCACCATCAAGCGCAAGGGCACCGACCGCCAGGGCCAGCCCGAGGTCCACGCCATCACCGAGGTCCCTGCGCGCCCTGACCCGCATCGCCTGCCCCGCGGTCGACCCTCAAGGCCGAGGGCGATCGTCGCCCCCACCGAGCTCCTCCAGTACCTCGGACAGGGCAAGTACACCGGCAAGGTCTCCGACCTGGCCTACCACAACTCCCTCATGGTCCAGGTCTGGTCCATGCTCGCCGCGCGCGACACGACGCTGGCCGTCGAGGCCCTCCAGAACCTGCCCGATCGAGCCCATCCACCGCCACCTGGATCACCCACCTGCGCTGCCACGACGACATCGGCTGGGCCATCGACGACGACGACGCGGCCGCCGTGGGCCTTGGCGGCTACGACCACCGGTCCTTCCTGGCCGACTGGTACAGCGGCGAGTACCCCACCTCCGACGCCGCGGGCCTCGTCTTCCAGCACAACCCGGCCACCGGGGACCGGCGCATCTCCGGAACGGCCGCCTCACTCATTGGGATCGAGGCCGCCACCGAGGCCTGGGAGGGCGTCACCGACGAGACTCCCGAGCACGAGGTCGAGGCGCTGCGGACCTGGCGCGAGGAGCGGATCCACGCCCTGCGCATGGCCCACGCCATCCTCTACGGGTGGGGCGGCATCCCCGTCCTGTGGAGCGGCGACGAGCTCGCCCAGCCCAACGACCCCAACTGGGACACTGAGCCCGGCCACGAGGCCGACTCGCGCTGGGCCGGGCGCCCCGGCTCGACGAGGCCCGGATGGCCAACCGGCACGACCGCTCCACCGTCGAGGGGCGCGTCTTCACCGACCTGGCGCATATGGCGCAGGGTGCGCGCGGGCCTGCCGCAGCTCGACGCCGCCGTGCGCACCCAGGTCCAGGACGTCGACGATCCCCGGGTGCTGGTGACCTACCGCGACCACCCGCGCGGCAGCTTTTCGTGGGCGTGTACAACGTGACGCCGCAGTGGCGGTCGGTGGCCGCCGACCAGCTCGCCCGGCTCGGGGTCATGGGGCCACCGACGTCCTGACCGACACGGTCCCCTTCGGGTCCACGTCGCTGGACGGGGCGGGGGAGGGGCGCGTGCCCGTGCCGCCCTACGCCGCTCTGGTGGCTGGTGCGCCCCACCGACTGACGGCGAATCGGCTCGAGTTCGTCGAGACTGGGAGCCCGGGCACCGGAGCGTGCATCATTAGGGGATGTGACCCGGCCGCTGAACTCCCTGCCTCGACAAACATCTCCGTCGTTGCCGGCCCTGCCAGATCGGCGAGTCCCGGCTGCCACCGATGTGTCGGCTCGCCCGGACACCGCCCTCGTCTCCACGGCTCTGACTCGGCCACGCCCGCCGCCCTCCTCGCCGGGGCGATCGACGTCGAGCAGGCGCCCGCCCGCTGAGCGTCTTCGACCTCATGCGCATCGGCATCGGGCCCCTCCTCCTCCCACACCGTGGGCCCCATGCGGGCCGGGCCGCGCCTTCAGCCGTGCCCTGGCCGAGGCGGTCCGCCCAGGGCGGCGCGGGGGCGTCCGACGGCGAGTGCGACTCACCGGCCCTCGGCGCCGGCCTGCCGCAGCCCACCCGCGTCACCGTCGAGCTCTACGGCTCGCTCGGCGCCACAGGCCGCGGGCACGCCACCGACCGCGCCGCCGTCATGGGAATGGCGGGCTACGAGCCCGAGACCGTCCCCGCCGTCGTGTGCGAGTCCCTCATGGAGGAGGTCGAGGCCGCCGGCGAGCTGGTGGTCGACGGCGTCGGCCCCGTCCCCTTCAGCCCGAGTGCCGACATCCACTTCCTGCCCGGGCGGGTCCTGCCCTACCACGTCAACGGCATGACCCTGACCGCCTACTGCGCCAGCGGCGCCGAGATCCTGCGCCGCACCTACTACTCCGTGGGCGGCGGCTTCGTCATGGAGGACGTCGGCGCCCCCGGGATCGCCGTCGATCCAGGCCCCCGGCGACCGCCTCCGCCACTCAGGCCCACGCCACCCCCGCGCCCTTCCCCTTCACCACGTCGGCCGCGATGCTGGCGATCTGCGAGCGCGAGGGCCTGAGCGTGTCCGACGTCGTCCTGGCCAACGAGCTCTCCGCCCGCAGCCGGGAGGAGGTCATGGCCTACCTGACCGCCTGCGCGCCACGATGCGCGCCTGCATCGAGGCCGGCATGAACGCCGAGGGCATCCCTGCCCGGCGGGCTCGGGGTGCGCCGCCGCGCCAAGGCCCTCCACGAGCGGGCTGCGCGCCCAGTCGACTGGCCCGGCTGCCGCCTTCACCATGGCCGACCCTTGCGCGGCATGGACTGGGTGGACCTGTTCGCGCTCGCGGTCAACGAGGAGAACGCCGCCGGGCGCCGCGTCGTCACCGCCCCCACCAACGGCGCGGCCGGGCATCGTCCCGGCGGTCCTGGCCTACTACGAGCGCTTCATCCCCGGGGCCGACGACGACGGCGCCCGCCGCTTCCTGCTCGCCGCCACCGCCGTGGGCGGGCTCATCAAGACCAACGCCTCGACTCGCGGGGGCCGAGGTGGGCTGCCAGGGGAGGTCGGGCTCGGCCTCCTCGATGGCGGCCGCCGGCCTGGCTGAGGCCCTGGGCGGACGCCGGCCCAGGTAGAGAACGCCGCCGAGATCGCCATGGAGCACAACCTGGGGCTCACCTGCGACCCCGTGGGCGGGCTCGTCCAGATCCCCTGCATCGAGCGCAACGCGGTGGCCGCGGTCAAGGCCATCAACGCCGCCCGCATGGCCCTGTGGGGCGAGGGACGGCACGCCGTCAGCCTCGACACCGTCATTGAGACGATGCGCCAGACCGGCGAGGACATGCTCGCAAGTACAAGGAGACCTCCCGCGGCGGCCTGGCCGTCAACGTCGTGGAGTGCTGAATAGGTCGTGCTGCGGAACGTAGGGGCGATCACAGGGGTGCGGCAAGTGCCTGGTTCGTCGGGGACGCACCCAGGTCGCACGGCTGTACCCACGAGGTGCGTCGTCGGGGCAGCGTGCGTCCTCGACTCTTTGGACGTCACTGCGTCCGATATTCTTCGGGTAGGAACACCAAAAAGAATACCGCAACTTGTCCGCCTCCCTTTCTTTCCAAGACTATCGAGAACCTTGCGGCCCGCCCAGATTCTTTTCGCGTAGATGTGCCAATTGGTAGTCCTCGATATCTGGGTTAGCGTCCTGTACGTGCACCGGTGGGACAGGATTGAAAATCATCGCCCGCCATGATTCTCCAGAGCAGAACCGTGCTGAATTCCACACGTATTCCTTTGACGTCCCACAGCTCTAAGTATCTAGAGTAAAAGCGACAGTCGACATCCCTCCTCCAGGATGCTAAATAACCAGTCAACGCCTTCTGAACCCAATCCAGTCAGACTGGAATGAAGGTAGTGTTTGAAGTGTTCGAGATAGTGGTTTTCCGAGATTTCTACAGAGATCGAGTAATATGAGTGACGCGTTATGCTCGTCAAAAATGACAGAATATCCAGATCTCAGTCCACGCCCCTGATAGGTGTTAAAATGTTAGAAAATGTAGGAAAGTTGGACGCACATCACTGGCAGGATCATCCTCAATAGTTCACCATAAACTTCCACCACATATCAGGGTATGTGGCGAATGCACTCCACACATGATTGAAGACAATATGTTTAAGAGTGTCCTGGGATGCGTCACCATATTCGTTCTTGGTCGCATTATCTGTCAACCGTGATACGTGATATCTGGGTCTTCCTGCTTGCTCCGGCAAGAATGCGAAGCGACAATCGCGAGTCTTGGTTAGAGCTGGAACTGCCGCATGCGTGGAGGCCTCTATTACCTTATTGACAGAGTATAGGCGTGTCGCGGGGTGTGAGATGTTATCGGCGTCGTCAATGATAGTCTTGACGTATTCTGTTGATGAGTCGCTGTCAGTTAAGCCAACTCGCTTGCGAATCAAGTATGCGAGATCTCTGAATGTGATTGCAGTTAGCGCTTCGAAGACCTCAGTACCGCTTTCTGCGTTTGTTCCAGTGGGGCGCGAAGCAATAAAACCCTAGGTGACTTATTGAAACGGGACTCGGGAACTTACTTTCAGTCGAAAGCAACCTTGATTCGAGTAACTGTCGACGCTTTTTCTCTCTAATGTTTTGACATTGATTTTTGACAGTAAAACTGCCTCGTTTATTAAGGTCTTGGTGAGTGTGGAACGAAGGGAAACGGGGAGTTCAGGATTGCACAATGCCCTAATCATTTCGGCGTTCCGCGACTGCATCACTGAGTATATCATACTTAATGAACGTGAACAGTAACATTGTATAATTTTCTGTGAAATTGTCCCAAATAATGTATTATCGCGCGGCAAGATGTATTTGAGTGTAAGTGCCCGATTAACTGATTTTATTCGATTTCTGAGGGAGCCTCTCAAAACCAATGTATCGAATGCGCTGTGAATGTAGTCTTCCTGTTGCTCTTTAGGTAGACACTGCATTTCCTGCAGGCGATCGTGAACCCACTCTCTCAGCAGAAACGGCTGTATCTTCAACATTCCGAGAGAGGCGAGAAATGTCCTTGAAGCTCGCCAGCAGAACGACGCCGTATTGCTTCCCGGATCATCCATTCCACGTCAGAGGGTTGAAGAAGTCGATTCATAGATGCTCTGAGTAGAGTTAATAGAGTAACTATGAGTGTGGCGCTAACAACAGTGAAGCAGGCACTCCACAAAGACGTTACGAAAAGATGTGGATTGATGCCCGTTTGCAATATTTCACGTGCAGTGATTGAGTTGATTACAAATGGGACTATGAATACAATCAGTGTGAATACAGAGAATTCTGAAGTCGAAAGCACTCACTCACCAAGGACTCAGAGAAAATGTAAGTTGAGACAGATTTCCCCAGATACTCGGGGCTGTCGGTCTTTTCCTTTGCTGCACTCGCCATGCTCGCAGTGACGAAGGTCAGCAGCGCTATTATCGAAGTGGCTCCTATCATTGTGTTTTTTGGGCTTTCGTGAGACTGTGTAATATAACTCCAGAAACTCCAGGTTGGATGCGTAGTGATCCACATGGTCAGGAAACCCGTAGTTGACAGCATAAATGCTTGCTCGATAACTCCCTTTGTGCGGTAAATGCTTCAATCTTCTCGAAAAGCTTTCTTGCGTGCGGATTGATAGTGAGCGCAATTTTCGCTCGCAGTCGTCTTATGAGGCAGCCAATGACTAAGAATATAGTGGCGCACGCTAGCGGGAGTGTCTGTGATCCTTCAGCACATTTGTATTGTAGGGGCCAGTCCATAAGAAAGTGCGTTTAAGTCGAACGTATTGCTTTACTGGTTAGTGAGAGAAGTTCCAACAGGTGGGGGCTGCTGCGCAACGCTGCGGCCCCTGCCCTCGCTCCCTGGCCCGGTTCAGCGTTCTGGGCAGTGCTCGACTGACTGCCTCGACTGGCCGTTCTGGCTGCTCTGGTTGCCGGGCTGCTGGCCACCGCTGGGCGGCTGGCCCGGATCCCCACCGGGCTGACCGCCCGCCTCGCCGGGGCCTCCCTGACCGCCCTGGCCACCACCCATGGGGCCGCCCATTCCGGCGGACAGCGCCGAGGCCGTCCCTCGTGGCCGAGCCGCCCGACGACGTCGCCACCGTGTACTGCTGGCCTCGGTGAGCCCCAGCACCGTGATCGCCGCGGCCGTGAAAGTCGACCTTGACCGAGGCCACTTGCGACCCGGAGGAGTCCGTGACGGTGAGCGTGTCGCCCGCGCTCACCGACGGCGACCCCGTCACCCCCACGAGCTGGGTCTCGCCGTTGGCGTCCACCGCCCCATCCATCTCGCCGGCCTGCCCCGAGACCACCACGATCCCGCCCTTGACGTAGGCCGAGCCGTTGGAGTCGATACCGTCGGAGGAGGCGTGTAGGAGACCTCCACCCTCACCCGCCCGCTGATCGTGAGCACCGAGCCGTCGTCGGACTCGGAGTCGGCGTTCTCGTGGCCCTCGATGACGTGGTCGCCGTTGAGGCGTTGATGCCGTCGTCGCCCGCTGCGATGGACAGCTCGCCGCCGGCAACGTTGATGAACGGCGCCTGCAGCCCCTCGTCGGCCGCGTTGATGGTGACCGTCCCGGAGTCCTGCGTGTAGCTCACCCCGGCGTTGATGCCCTTGGGCGAGGGCGTCGTGGAGTCCGCGGTGGACTCCTGCCCGGGCGGTGCCTGCTCCTCAACGGTGGCGTTGGCCTGACCGCCGCCGGCCGTGATCGTCAGGGTCGTGTCCTTGACGGTGACATCCGTGGTCGCGGCGATCGCGTCGTCGGAGGAGGTCAGCGTGATACTCGCCTTGCCCAGGGAGATGAAGCCCTTCGTCTCATCGTTGTCCTCACTGGACTTCAGCGCGTCGCCGCCCGCCTCGACCGTCAACGTCCCGGACTCGACCACCAGGTAGTCCTGCCGCGCAGGCCGTCGTCGGCGGCCTTGACGCTTGATGGTGGCTGCTCCGGTGATGATGAGGCCGTTCTTGGAGGAGATGCCATCCTTGTAGGAGCCGGTCACGTCCAGTTGGCCGGTCCCGGTGACGGTGAGCGTATCGGAGGAGAACAGGGCCGCGGTGGCCTCCTGCCCCGAGGCGTAGCTGGCACCGTCGGTCAGCGTGTTCTTGGAGTTCTGGCCAGACCACGATCGCGTCGCCGGCGTCCTGGATGTCGATGGCCGGGCCGTCCGAGCTCGTGATGCTCGCGCCACTGAGGACCAGGCGCACGTCGGCCTTGGGGGCGTTGACGACGATCCGCCCGTTGCTGAGCTCGCCGGAGATGACATAGGTACCGCCGCTGCTGATGGTCACGGTCCCCCATCGACCTTCACGTTGCCCGACGACGACCCGCTGGCCGAGGCCGATGACCCCGACAGGGTGATCGTGGTGGCTGACGACGTGTCTGTGGTCCCGGCGTCGTCCTCGGAGCTGGAGGCCTTCTCCACGGAGGTGTTGGCGCCCAGGATGTCGTGAAACGCTTGCACCGGTCGACGCCGTGGCCACGGCTGAGAGAGATCGTCGTCCAGGTCGTCTCCGATCCGTTCGAGCCGGAGGCGCTCGCGTTTGCCGGAGGCCGAGGAGGTCGAGCAGCCGGCCGCCAGGGCGAGCGCGGCCAGGAGCGCTACGGCTCCGGTCGCGCGACGGCGGAGTCGGTTGAGGGGCTTGGTCGTCTTCGTCTTGGTGGGCTTCATTGTTCTGTCTTCTCTTCTTGTCGGGTCCGGTGTCGGATCGGTGAGCGGTCTGGGCGCCCAGCTCAAGCGGCGCTCGCGGTGGTGTGACTGGCGTTGATGCTTTCGAGGCTGGAGCGGTCGGTGCCGAACAGGCCGGCCAGCTCGTGGCTCAGGGTTCGGTACCACCTGTTGGCGGGCAGTTCGGGGATGGAGCAGTGCCATGCCGGTGGCGTACTTCGAGATGCGGGCTGGGACGGTAGCCGGCGTCCCACAGGGCGCGGTCCGCGGGTGAGGGCGTGGCCGGGTTCTTCGTCTCGACGATGGCGACGCCCGACACCGCCACCGGCTCACTGCTGCTGATGGCCGCGGCCAGGTGGGCGGGCGCAGCGCCTGCGAGCCCGCAACCATCCCGGCGAAGGGGCCGGCGGAAACCACTGCGGTCCCCGGGGCTGCGACCGGTCCCAGGTGCTGCCAGGTCAGGGCCGTGTCGATGGTGGCCCGGGCCTCGGCGCGCGGCAGGTGCAGAGTGATGCGCTCGTAGGTGGTGGCCAGCACCGGCCTCAGCGCGGCGGCGACCTCATGGGCCGCGGCCGAGCCAGTGACCCCTGTGCTCGCCAGGCAGGCCGCCACGAAGGCGCGTCCCGGGACCGGTGAGGCGGGAGGCGTCGTCGGCGTGGTAGCCCATGCGCCGCTTGACGGTGGTGCCGCGCGCGCCGCGGGTCTTGACCTCCAGGAAGCACAGGCCGGAGTCCAGGTAGGTGCGGGTGCGCACCTTGAAGCGCCGACGCCGCTTGCGGGCCGCGAGCATGAAGGCCTCCAGCCCCGGGGTGTCGAAATAGGTCGAGGCGTAGGAGAAGCGGCGCTGTTCGTCAATGGCCAGAACCTCGGGCGTCGGGCGCGAGCCCGTCCACAAGCTCCTGCGCGCAGTTCAGGGGTACCAGGTACTTGCGGTCTACGCGGGTGAGCAGGCCCGCGGCGCTGTTGAGCTCGGCGAGGGTGGTGGTGGCCAGGTGCTCCGTGTTCAGACAGATCGGGGCCGTCCTGTGGGGAGCCGATGCCGCAGCGCTCGGGATCGCGGCGGGCATCATCGCAGGTCGTGCAGGTCGGAGGTCGGAGGCGGTCGTCATCGCGGTCCTTTCGGTCGGTGCGGCTGGCGTCAGCGCGCGGCCATGACTCGTTCGTGGCCGGCTGGCTGCTGGACTGGGCCGCGGAGCGGGTGACGTACTGGGCGGCCGGTTTGATGGTGACGGGCTGGCCCTCGGCCCGATCGGCGGGTGCGCGTGGTCTGCACGGTGCTCAGGGTGCGCGCCGGCCCAGGACTGGGCGGTCGGGGGCGGCGGGTACGCCGGCTGGCTCGGTCGCCAGCTTTCGAGGCGGGGACGTCGTCGTCGGAGAGCCTGGAAAGATTGGAGGTCTCGGGCTCCAGCTCGGCGGGGGTCTGTCGGGGCGCCCGGAAGCGGACGTCGACGATGGTGGTGTCGTTGACCAGATCGAGGGCGCTGACCTCGACCGAGCGGACCTGCCCGCCCAAGGTGTGCTCCAGGTGGGCGATGAGAGCGGTCTCGTTGGTGATGGCGTGGTCGAGGACAATCACCTGGTGGCGGTTGCGGCGCATGAGCGCGGGGTGATCGCCGATCCATAGGGGCGGCGACGACGGTGCCTCGCGAGGGCGGCCACCATCCCGATGGGTGCGGTCTGGATCCCGCCGAGCAGGCCGAGGGCCAGGGCCGCGAAGAAGTAGGCCACCTCGTGCTGGGCCAGCTCGGTGGAGCGCAGGCGGATGATGGACAGGACGCCGAAGAGCCCCAGGCCCAGGCCGGCCGCGACGCTCGCCGTCGACAGCAGCAGGGTGACTGCCAGCACGCCCACGTTGACCGCCGATGTAGGCGGCCACGAGGTCCTTGCGGGCGTGGCGGGGGGCGTAGAGGGCCCCGACCAGGATGGTGAGGGCGATCAGGTCGGCGGCGATGTAGGTCAGGGTGGTCAGGCTCATCGGGAGGCTCCCTGTCGAGGGTTATTTCGGACCGGCGACGGGGCCTGCCGTGAGATGGGCGCTTGAAGACCGAGCATGTACTCGGGCGCGCTGCGGCGGGCGACTCCGTCCGGTGAATAACAGTCAAGGGAGCGCATTCCATGAGCCGGCTGTGAACGCGGGCATGGGTGAGGCATGACTTGTTCCGCCACCGATGTGAGTAGTGAACAGCGCCCCCGGGGCGGGCGGGGCCCGTTACCCCGGAGACGCTGGTGATGAGGCGAGGTCTCGGCTGAACGACCGAATGTCAATCGGGTGCCGGCAGCCGATGAGATGCAGACGCGGATCGGCCTGGTCGACCTGCGACCGAGCGGCGCTCGCTCAGGCAGCCACCTGACGCAGTGGGGCCTGCCGCTGTAGCGGCCCAGGTCCCGCTGATGGTGCGGTTCCACCGGTTAGTGGGCAGATTCGCGTACAGCAGCGCGCATGCCGGTGGCGTACTTTCGAGATGCGGGCGGGCCGATGCCCCTGCCTCCACAGCAGCCGATCCGTGGGAGAGGCTGTGGACGGGTTCTTCGTCCGATGACATTGAGGTGCCCTCACCGACACGCCCGCTCCGAGGCGCCGCCCGTCGGGGTCGAACAGGTCCCAGGTGAGCTCTGGTGTCGAAGGTGGCCCGGGCCTCGCCGCGAGGCAGGCGTAGGGTCGCGGCTGTAGGTGGAGTCCATGACCGGACGAGGGGCCTCTGGCGATGGCGCTCGCCTCGTCCAGGGGAGCAGGTGGAGGACCTCGACCAGCCGCTCGATGACGAACAGATGACCGTCGGGCGATGCGGTCGGCGTCGTCGGGATCGTACTTGAAGCGGTCCTGACGGTGGCCTCGCGCGAGCCGTTGGTCTTGACCTCCAGGAAGCACAGGCCGGAGTCCAGGTAGGTGCGGGTACGGATCTGAAGCGCCGGCGCCGTTTGCGGGCAGCCAGGAAGTAGGCGTCCAGCCCCGGGGTGTCGAAGTAGGTTGACGCGTAGGCGGAGTGCCGCAGGCCGTCGATCTGGAGGACCTGCGCTCGCGGGGCGAGGTAGTCGACGACGTCCTGGGTGTCGCCCGGCGGCACCAGGTACTTGCGGTCCATGCGGGTGAGGGAGACTCGCCCCGGAGTTGAGCTCGGCGAGGGTGATCGTGTCGATGCCTTCGGTGTTCGGCACGGTGCGGTCCTTTCCGTCGGGAGTCGCAGGGTGGGCGGTGCGGTTGCCAGTGGCGCGGTGGTGCCGTTGTGGTCGGTCAGTTGTGGCGAGGGTCTGGCCACAGGAGGTGGTGGAGCACTCGGCTGGCTGTGCCGCTGGGGAGTGTGCTGCTCGGTTGCCAGTGATCCAGTCGTGCCGGGCGGGGCGGTGGCCGCTGAGGCGGCGCTGTCGTGAGAGCGCCCGGGCCAGGCCTGCCGCCCGACGGGCTGGATCTGAGTGGGAGTTTGAAGCGGGACTCTGAATCAGATGAGGAGCCTGAGGGGTGCTCTCCTGAGGAGCTTGCCGACCTGTTGCGCCCGGTCCTGCGTCCTTCGGCCGCGGCGGGCTGGCTGCCGTGCGGGCCCTGACGGCGCAGCCGGTAGTGCACCTCGACGATGGTGGTGTCGTTGACCAGGTCCAGGTTTCTGAGGTCGACACTGCGTATCTGGGGCGCCGAGCAGGTCCTCGAGTCTCGAGGATGAGCTCGTCCTCGTTGCTGATGGCCCGATCGATTACGACGGTCTGCTGCAGGTTGCTGCGCATGAGCGCGGGTGGTCGCCGACCCACAGGGAGGCGAGGATGAGGACCATGAGAATGGCGACGATGATGAGGTGGCTCTTGATCCCGCCGAGCAGGCTGAGGGCCAGAGCCGCGAAGAAGTGAGCCACCCTCGCCTTGGGCCAGGGAGGAGGAGCGCAGGCGGATGATGGACAGGACGCCGAAGAGCCCCAGGCCCAGGCCGGCTCCGACGTTGTCGCTCGATGACAGCAGCAGGGTGACCGCCAGGACGCCCACGTTGACGCCGATGTAGGCGGGCCACGAGGTCACGACGCCCGTGGCGCGGGATGTAGAGCACCCCGACCAGGAGGGTGATGGCTAACAGGTCGGCGCCGATGTAGGCCAACGTGAGTGGCAGTTCTTGCAACGTTTGCTGCATGTCGAGTCCTCGTGGGAGATGGATGGGAACCGGGAGATAACGATCCTGTAACAATAACGATAATTGACCGTTGTAAAAATGCTAGAGCCAAGTCCTCTTGTCGGGGTGTGAGACTGCGTACTCCTGCGGATTTTTCCAGGCGGTGTCGTTCGCCCTCGGATGTGCAGATGGGTCGTCTTCAGCTGCCCTCTGATCGTCTCCCCAACTTCTTGACGACCGCATGCTGATTGTTCGCTGGAGGAGGCGACACGCCGAGTGCGTGTTCGGAGGCGATTCTTCCTCCTCCGTCCCCAGGGCTGGGGCGGACCGCCGGTCTTGGACGGGCGACCCCTGTGGTTAAGGGGCCGGATGGATGTCACGCCCTTGTGAGACCATCGTCCTGCGGATCGGGGCCGGCCTGAACGTCATCGCGGAGATGCTCGTGAGCCGTTTCCACCGGGCATCCACAGCCCAGCGGGGTGTTTTCCACAGAAGGGAGGGGTGGTGCACAGGACCACGGCTGACACAGCATCTTGGGGTAGTGGATCCCGGACTACCCCAAGGGGTAGTAGTCTTGTTCTGCGGGGCCGTTCTGGCCTCCCGTGAATGACAAGCGTGTGGTGCCGCCGGTTCAGTCCCTTCGGGGACGGGCCGCAGTCACCGCCACCGGACCCTGAGGAAGAGACGGCCATGGCGATCACCATCTCACAGCAAGCTCAACTGCGTCCAGTGCACGGCCACCCACCGCGCCATGGACAAGGCCGGTCTGTCCCTACGAGACGGTGGACATTTCTCTGGACGCTCAGGCCCTTGAGCAGGTCAAGTCCTTGGGATACGCCCAGGCTCCCGTCGTCGTCGCCGGGGAGGACCACTGGTCCGGCTTCCGCCCGGACAAGATCAAGACCCTCGCGCTCGCCGTCGAGTCCGTCGCGGTCTGAGGCCGCGGGGCGCGCCGTGAGCAGCAGGCCCCTTCTGGTCTATTTCTCCTCCACCTCGGAGAACACGCACCGATTCGTGGACAAGCTCGGCTTCCCGACGGCGCGCATCCCCTGCTGGCGCATGGACCCACCGCTGAGGGTGGATGAGGAGTACGTCCTGGTCGTGCCCACCTACGGTGGTGGCTCCGTCAAAGGGGGCGGTGCCCAAGCAGGTCATCGCCTTCCTCAACAACCCGGACAACCGGGCCCTGTGCCGGGGCGTCATCGCCTCGGGCAACACCAACTTCGGCCGGGCCTACTGCCTGGCGGGTGACATCATCGCCGGCAAGCTGGGGGTGCCGTTCCTGTACCGCTACGAGCTGCTCGGCACCCCCACGGACGTCGCACGCGTCAAAGAAGGATTGGAACACTTTTGGCAGACACGCTGACGGACACCGGCTCAGAGACCGTGTCCTCCCCGGAGCTGGACTACCACGCACTCAACGCGAAGCTGAACCTCTACGACGCGGACGGCAAGATCCAGTTCGACGCCGACCACGAGGCGGCCCGGCAGTACTTCCTCCAGCACGTCAACCAGAACACCGTCTTCTTCCACGACCTGGAGGAGAAGCCTGCACCTGGTCGAGGAGGGCTACTACGAGGGCCACATCCTGGACAAGTACTCCCCGAGTTCGTCAAGTCCGCCTTCAAGGCGGCCTACGCCCACAAGTTCCGTTTCGAGACCTTCCTGGGCGCCTTCAAGTACTACACGTCCCACACGCTCAAGACCTTCGACGGAAGCGCTACCTGGAGCGCTTCGAGGACCGTCGTCACCATGGTGGCCCTCACCCTGGCCGACGGCGACGAGCAGCTGGCCCTCGACCCTCATCGACGAGATGATGTCCGGCCGCTTCCAACCAGCCACCCCCACCTTCCTCAATGAGGGCAAGGCCCAGCGCGGCGAGCCTGTCTCCTGCTTCCTGGTGCGCATCGAGGACAACATGGAGTCGATCGCCCGCGGCATCAACTCCGCCCTCCAGCTTTCCAAGCGCGGCGGGGGAGTGGCCCTGCTGCTGAGCAACCTGCGGGAGATGGGCGCCCCATCAAGCGCATCGAGAACCAGTCCAGCGGCGTCATCCCCGTCACGAAGCTGCTGGAGGACCCTTCTCCCACGCCAATCAGCTGGGCGCCCGCCAGGGCGCCGGGGCCGGTACCCGCACGCCCACCACCCCGACATCATGCGGTTCTTGGACACCAAGCGAGAACGCCGACGAGAAGATCCGCATCAAGACCCTCTCACTGGGTGTCGTTATCCCGGACATCACCTTCGAGCTGGCCCGCAACAACGAGGACATGTACCTCTTCAGCCCCTACGACGTCGAGCGCGTCTACGGCATGCCGTTCGCGGACGTCAACGTCACCGGAGAAGTACCGCGAGATGGTGGACGACGGGCGCATCAAAAGAAGAAGATCAACGCCCGCACCTTCTTCCAGACCCTCGCAGAGATCCAGTTCGAGTCCGGCTACCCGTACGTCATGTTCGAGGACACGGTCAACAGGGCCAACCCCATCAAGGGGCAAGGTCGTCATGTCCAACCTGTGCTCCGAGATTCTCCAGGTCTCCGAGCCCAGCGAGCTCAACGAGGACCTCACCTTCGCCCACGTGGGCAAGGACATCTCCTGCAACCTGGGCAGCCTCAACATCGCCAAGACGATGGACTCCCCGGACTTCGCTCGCACGATCCGCACCGCCGTGCGCGGCCTGACCGCCGTCAGCGACCAGACCCACCCGCCCAGCGTGCCTTCCATCGACCGCGGCAACCACGAGTCGCACGCCATCGGCCTGGGGCAGATGAACCTCCACGGCTTCCTGGCGCGCGAGCGCATCCACTACGGCTCCGAGGAGGGCCTGGACTTCACCAACGTCTACTTCGCCAGCGTCCTGTTCGCCGCCTGACGGCGTCGAACGAGATGGCCGTGGAGCGCGGGGAGAGCTTCGTGGGCTTTCGAGGACTCGACCCTACGCCACCGGCGAGTTCTTCGAAAAGTACGTGACCCAGGACTTCGTGCCGGTCACCGAGCGCGTCAAGGAGATTTTCGCGGCTTCCAGCGCGCATGTGCCCACCCGTGAAGACTGGGCCGAGCTGGCCGCCAAGGTCAAGGAGGGCGGTCTGTACAACCGCAACCTGCAGGCCGTGCCGCCCACCGGCTCGATCTCCCTACTATCAACAACTCCACCTCCTCGATCCACCCGATCGTGCCAAGGTGGAGATCCGCAAGGAGGGCAAGATCGGCCGCGTCTACTACCCGGCGCCCTTCATGACGAATGACAACCCTCGAGTACTACCGGGACGCCTACGAGATAGGCCCGGAGAAGATCATCGACACCTGCCGCTGGGCCACCCAGCACGTGGACCAGGGGCCGAGTCTCACGCTGTTCTTCCCGACACGGCCACCACCCGGGCGACGTCAACCGCGCTCAGATCTCACGCGTGGCGCAGGGCATCAAGACCCTCTACTACATCCGCTCTGCGCCAGGCCGCCCTGACCGGCACCGAGGTCGAGGGCTGCGTCTCCCGCAGCGCGTGAGGGATATGGTTGTGAGTCGAGGGTCTCTGGAGTGAACGGTTGGGATGAGGGTCAGTCTACCGGGTGTTTGCTGACGAATCTGAGGTCAGTGGATACTCAATAACGGCTGTCTACGTACGACCACAGGATGTTCATAAGATCAGGACTATGCTTCGTAAGCATTTTGCGTTCGGGGCAGCGCTCCATCCACTTCACCAAAGAGCGGCCGGAAGTACGTAAGGCTGTGATAGCAGACATAGCTAAGATGTCGATCAAGGCCGAACTTTACAAAGTCGCGGAGAAGCATCGGAAGCTCGTTCAATATGCCTGCAAGCGTTGGCTGAGACTCTGCGGGACGGGAAGTGTCAACAACTGGTCCTCGACCAGAATGACTCGGTTTGTCAGTCTGACCGAGAGTCCTACGCAGTGCTCTTGGGCCTGGCTGGAGCGGTACGCATGACCACTTCCACGATCATCAGGAGGCTCTACTGGCTGCCGGATGCCATCAGCTGGTGCTGGAATAAGGGAGGGTCTTGGCGAGCCAGGCTCTCTTGACACAGATCCAAGATCTGTGCCGTTGGCTAGATGATGCGCAAAACCCGGCCTGCCCACCGTCCGGAAGGCTGCTGGTCTACTCTACAGGGCTACTGCCCTGAGCAGTTCAAGCGATAGGTTATCGGGTGAGAAGTGCCAGTGCTTCAGTAGGGCTGGCGTTGATCAGCCGCTCACCTCAACTCCCCTGCCCAGGCCGTGCCGTGCTGAGATGTTGCTTCACTTTGGCGTCATCAGAGCCCTGCAGGTGACGGTTCTCGGCACGACGACGCAGCTCGCCCACGGCGGCATGTGGGTCCTTTCCGGCCGGGAACCCGCGCCGACGCCGGTGCGGACCTACTGAGACGCTACTCGAGCTGTCGTCAGCGTCGACATCGTCGTCGGAGTCGGGTCGTCCTCGCCTCGCGCCACACTCGTCGCAGCGGTGGACGCTCGTGGCGATGAGCCGGGCGTTGGGCAGGTCCACCGTGCGCACCCAGTGACCGGCGTCGAGCGCGTCTCTGCCGGAAGTCCTCGTGCCGGTTGATGAGCCGCACCACGAGCACCTCCTCGGGCACGTCGATATGGATGAGCAGGTCGATCCGCTCACGCACCGCACCCCAGCCGCGCGTCTCCAAGGCCAGGTAGTTCCCCTCGGTGATGACGATGCCGGTCCCGGAGACTATGCCCCCAGCCGCCACCGGCTCGTGCAGATCGCGTCGGTACACCGACGAGGACCTGATGGGCGCCGTCGGCTCGCACTCCGGTCCAGGGTCGCCAGGTAGCCCCTCGACGTCGAAGGTGTCCGGTGCGCCCTTGCGGTCATGGCGACCCAGCTCGTCGAGGACGGCGTCAGACAGGTGGAAGCCGTCCATGGCGACGAGCTCGGCGAAGATGCCGGCCTCCCTTGAGCTGGTCCTCCAGATCCGCAGCAATCGTCGATTTCGATCCGGGTGCCCTGACGAGCCCGACGACGAAGCGCTCGGGCGCGGCGTCGTCCGTCAACCGCCGTGAGAGCTGGTCGACGAGGCTGCTGACAAGGGTGGCGGTTTCGCCCACCCGCACCGTGTAGGGGCTCATGGAACTATTATCTCAGTCAACCACCTGATCTGAGATGCGGATGCTGTATCTGTATCCATTGTGATGCCTTGATGACAGGGGCGTCGGGGAGCAGATGCAGCGGCGTAGGAAAAATGGGGTGGAAGGGCGCTGATTCGCCCACGGCCCCGCCCGGGTGTGCAGTGGCGGTCATGTTCGTCGTCGTTGGGCCGGGGGCGTCGGGTGGAGGCCCTTGACGGCGATGCGGGGAGCCTGGAGACGGTGGTGCGCTTTAGCAGGTTGAGACCCGATGGCCGCACAGTCGTGACTGTAGATGAGACCTGTGCTACTGAAGCTCATCCCTCGGGAATCTAGATTCAGACAATCATCAGCCTATCTTCAGAATCCTCTTGAAAGGTCGCCCGTGTCCGCCATCCCTATCCCCAGGGTGCTTGGCACTCCCGCGCGTGCGATAGGTGCGCTTGTCGCACTTATCGCGCTCGTCGCCACGCTCCTGACGGTCCTGCCCATGCAGGCCCGAGCCGCCAACAACCCGTCGATCGCCGTTTCCGGCCCTGTCACTGTGGTCTCCAACGCCAACGGCGTCGAGGAGCCGAACAACACCTCGGTCAAGGTCGATGACATTCTCAAGCTGAAGTTCGCCTGGGATGCCCGCAATGCCAAGGTCAAGAGCGGCGACTCCTTCCAGATCCAGCTGCCCGAGCAGCTCCGCAACCGGGAGCGCCTCTCCGAGCCGATGAAGGTCTCTCACCAGGGCGCGGAGCACACCGTCGGTGAGTGCGCGATGGACGAGCGCACCATCACCTGCACCTTCAACAGCACTCGACACCATCGTTGGCCAGGGCTTTACTGGGCTGCGGGTAATGGTTCGGCACTGGTGGTGGCTTCTCAGGCCAGCGACTCGGCCAATGTGACCATCGATGCCAACGGCAAGCAGACTGAGGTGCCTGTGCCCGGCGGCACGATTGCTGAGAATGTCGGCGCATGCCTACAAGCCGCAGTGGATGAGCAAGTGGGCCGCCGATATCACCAGCACCTCCAAGAAGGTGGACTGGGAGGTGACCTTCGGCCTGACCAGGTCAAGGAAGCCCTTGAGAACAAGGGCGGGTCGCTGGTCGTGGACGGGAAGACCCGATCGACCATCACCTTCTCCGACCAGCTCGGTCCCGGGCAGGCCTACGTCCCGACTAAGAGCGACTGGAAGCTGAAGATCGGAACCGCCCAGGGCGGGACCACATCTACGGCCAGGTCACGGATGCCAGCGGCACCGACCAGGACACCAGTCAGGGCGACTTCGACCCGATGTCACCGTCCAGGGCAACACCGCCACCATCACCGTGACCGGCCCTTCGCACCTCAGACCAACTACCACATCTACTACTCCGCCACCCCCTCCACGGCCGACGGCGTCGTTCAGGCCGGCGTGGAGTACACGAACAAGGCTTCCGTGGTGGGAAGCGATCTGGAGCACTCCTACTCGGTGCACTACACCAAGTCCTTCACCATCAACGTTGAGATGAAGCCCGGATTCGGCGGACTGACATCACCAAGCTCCTCACCGGGTCCGAGACGGCCAAGGTGCCGGCCGGCACCACCTTCGAGGTGGGCATCAACTACACCCTGCCCGGCGGTGCCGACGTGGACACCTACCCGGGGTGGAAGGCTCCAGGGACCGTCAACCAGGCCCGCACCGGTGGCGACACCTCCATGACCGTCACCGTCGGTGAGAAGGCCGTGTACAACGGCACCTTCCCGGTCGGGACAGTCCTGGCCTCAAGGAGGACACGACGACGGCCTCGACTACTCCTGCCGGCGTGGCCTGGGGCAGCCACACCTTCGCAGTAGGGGACCAGAACACCAACAGCCTGACTGTCGAGGACCAGAAGTCCACGGCCGTGACGCTGCGCAACCCGCCGATCCCGCCGCTGTGGAGGAGGGTGACTTCACGGTCACCAAGGCTCTGGCCGGCGACGGCGACTTCAGCAAGTCCACCTTCGAGTTCACCCTACACCTGCACCGACGGCACCGAGGGGTCGCTGACGGTGACCGGAGCCGCGACCTCGGAGAAGTCCAAGAAGGTCAAGGCTGGATCGACCTGCACCATCACCGAGGACAGCGCCAAGGCCGGTCAGAACGGCTACACGCTGACCGCCCCGGCAGCGCAGACCGTGACGATCACCAAGCGACCAGACGGCCGCGGTGACGATGACCAACACGTACGCCCGTGACGATGGGCACCTTCTCGGTGACCAAGGTCGTCACCGGTCTCGAGTCGGTGGACAATGAGTTCGCCTTCTCCTACACTACGCGACAACAACGTGAAGGGCACGGTGAAGGTCAAGGCCGACGGCGCTGGTGGCTTTCCGGCCCCTCAGCTGCCCGTGGGCACCAAGTGCACCATCGAGGAGGACGCACAGTCCGCCGCGGTCAAGGGGTACGCCCTGGAGGCGCCCGCCTCCCAGACGGTGACCATCAGTGAGAAGAACCAGGTGGTGGCCACGACCTTCACCAACACCTACACGGCCAAGCCTCGCCTTTCCGTCGGCGAGCGAGTCCCCGACGCCCAGTGCCCCGCCGTCCGCCAGCGAGTCGGCGACGCCGAGCACCGCCGTCCGCCAGCGAGTCGGCGACGCCGGAGCGCCCCGCCGTCTCCGTCCACCAGTGAGTCGGCTTCGCCTTCTCCGTCGGCGAGCGAGTCCCCTGACGCCCAGTGAGTCTCCGACGCCTGGTGACACCCGGACCCGAGCGAGTCTCTCGACGCCGTCGCCCAGCGAGTCGCCGTCTCCCGATCCGAGTGACTCCCTCGGACCCGAGCGACCCAGCCACACCTGGCGACCCCTCCTCGCCGAGCGATACCCGCCGGCCGTACCCAGTGATCTGGCGACGCCCGAGGATCCCTCTGGGGGTCCTCTGGCCAGTACCGGTGTCAGGGATCGGTCTGCCGCTGGCGGTTGCCGTACTCGCCGTCATGGGAGGTGCCCTGCTGGTGAGCCGTCGCCGCGCCTGATGTCGGCTGCCGGTTCCCCACCTTCATAGATGACTGAGCCCACCTGAGTCCCGCACTCAGGTGGGCTCGGCGCATCATCGCTCGCCACCAGCCGCGCGAGATGGGGAGCGGAACACCGCTGGCCGGGCTGCTGCGGGGCTCGGCGCGAGGCGAAGGTGCTCGTACCGGATGAATCGCTCAGGCGTCAAGGACCAGGGTCCTGACCGCGGCGTCGGATCGGACAGGAGACGGGGGCGCGGAAACGAATGTCGAAGCGGTTCTGTGGCGCCCGGCACGGTCGTAACCTGAAGGGGTCCGCCATGCCGCACGGCATGAAGCAAGTGCCGTGCGCGACTCTTCCGACGTCAGGAAACACACCATGGCAGAGCCTTCCCGTCATCGCAGTCGTCATCCTCTCAGCCATCTACCACCTCCTCCCCAGCGTCGACGAACTCGGGCGATCCGGTTTCGACCGTCAGCCGCATCAACGCCCGGATCATCGGCATCTGTGTGGCCGCGGCCCTGGGCGGGTTCCTCTTCGGCTTCGACACCGCTGTCATCAACGGCGCCGTCGACGCCCCTCTCCGGACCAGTTCGCCCTCAGCGATGCCCCCCAAGGGCTTCTCCGTCTCCTCAGCACTCATCGGCTGCACCGTCGGCGCCTGGTTCGCCGGGCCGGTCTCCAACCGGCTGGGCCGAGTGCCGGTCATGCTCATCGCCGCCGTCATGTTCCTGGCCTCCGCGCTCGGATCGGGGCTGGCCTTCGGCGTCATCGACTTCATCGTGTGGCGCCTGGTGGGCGGCTCTGGGAGTGGGGGCGGCCTCCGTCATCGCCCTGGCGTACATCGCCGAGGTCTCCCCGGCGAGTGTGCGCGGTCGCCTGGGCCCCTCCAACAGCTGGCCATCGTCATCGGCATCTTCTCCTCCCCTGCTGGCCGACGCCTGGTTCTCCGGACAGGCAGGGCGGAGCCGCCAAGGAGCTGTGGCTGGGGATGGAGGCCTGGCGGTGGATGTTCATCGCCGAGGGGCTGCCTGCCCTCGTCTACGGGCTCTTCGCCTCCGTCTGCCGGAGTCCCCGCGGTTCCTCGTGGCGCGCGGTGACTACGACAAGGCCTCCCAAGTGCTCTACGACTTCACCGGCATCATCAACGTCAACCTCAAGATCGAGGGAGATCCGCCCACCATCGACCCGAGAAGCGCGAGTCCCTGTCCGACCTGCGCGGCACTGCGCTGGGGCTCAAGCCGATCGTCTGGGTAGGTATCCTGCTGTCCGTCTTCCAGCAGTTCGTGGGTATCAACGTCATCTTCTACTACTCGACGACGCTGTGGCGCACCGTGGGCTTCGAGGAGTCCGACGCCCTGACCATCACGGTCATCACGTCGGTCACCAACATCGTGGTGACGATCCTGGCGATCCTCCTGGTGGACAAGCTGGGGCGCCGGCCGATGCTGCTGGCCGGCTCGTTCTTCATGACCATCTCCCTGGGGCTCATGGCGCTGGCCTTCCTTCGCCAATATCAGCGGTGGCGAGGTGACCCTGGAGGCGCCCTGGTCGTCGATCGCGCTGGTGGCTGCCAACCCGTTCGTCGTGGCCTTCGGGGCGACGTGGGGGCCGCTCGTGGGTGTTACTGGCGAGATGTTCCTCAACCGGATCCGCGCCGGGGCACTGGCTGGCTGCTGCCGCCCAGTGGGTGGCGAACTTCTTCATCTCCACCACCTTCCTCGACCTTCTCCAGCATCAGCCTGACCTTCGCCTACGGCTTTTACGCCGCCTCTTCGCGCTGCTGTCCCTCCTCTTCATCTTCTTCCGGGTACCTGAGACCAAGGGCAAGGGAGCCTCGAGGAGATGGAGGACCTGGCGGTCTGAGGTGAGCTGGAATCTACGCAGCCAGGCCTGTGATCGTCACCTTCCGCTTGAGGCAGTGCCCCAGGCGTAGTCACCGGTGCGATGTTGTGCTTGTCCCAGCACGATGCTGGGGGCGATCCCTAGCTCCTTGGCAAGTGCTTTCACCTCGTCGAGGTTGCGATGACGAGGAGCCTGTCCTCGTAGTCCTCCGGAACGAGGAAGCGGGAGGCGTAGGCGTCGGCCTCTCTCAAGGGCGTCATGGTCATCGCTGAGGTAGAGGCCATTCGACTCATGGAGAAGGACGTGAGCGATCTCGTGGAAGAGCGTGAACCAGAGCTGGTCGTCGCACTTCCACAGGTCCGAGAGCTGGATGAGGGGGTGCCCTTGATCCAGCGGGTGGCACCGTGGGTGCCGAGTCCCGGCATCGCTGGAACCAGTGTGAGCGCCACTCCGCAGTCGCGCAGAAGAGCCTGGCTCTCTGAATGGCCTGCACGGGATCCTCGATTGTGAGGAGCGGAGCCCGGGAAGGGCTGCTTCCAGGTTTTCACGATCGTAGGCGGGGAAGTTCCCTAGGGTGCAGCTTCGTCTCCGCAGCCCGGAGCCAGGTGGCCAGGCGGTGGGGGTCATGGCGCCCGACCGCGGAGCGGCGATACGCGACAGCGCCCTGATTCCAGGTGGCTTGGAAAGCGTCCATCGAGGAGATACCGAAGAACTGGAGCAGCCCCCCGCACTGTCCCGGCTTTGTCGCTGGCAGGCGCGGTGATGAATGAGTGCCGCGAAGGTAGCTCTAGGGGGAACCCTTGGCGCGGTCGTACTGGGTGACCAGCTTCGCGTCCGCAGCCTGGCGAGCCAGAGCCGCCTGGTATCCGGTCTCATGGAGGTTCCAGATGCGGGCAGGGACACCGGTGGTGTTCTCTAGCCTGAGCGCCATGTCATGGCTGAGTGGGGCTTTGCCTCGGAGCAGTTCGCTGACGTGCTTTCGGCTCACATCTGTCGGCGGGCAAGCTCAGCGGCATTGATGCCCTCCTCTTCCATCCACCCTCGATGAAGTCCCTCGGTAGGCACGACGTAGTCGGGGTGTGCGGCGTACGTGGCCATGCCTGCTTTCCTTTCAGGTGCGTGGTGGTCTCAGTGGTCATCGATGATCCCGATGACGCAGGCGACGACAGGAGTGCCACCTTCATCGGTGACGATGAGTCGCCAGTTAGCGGTGAGCCGGGCTGACCACTCGACCTACGCGGTCGCCGCTCAAGGTTTCCCTATCGGCCGGTGCCCTGGAGGAGGTCATCGAAGGACTCGGCGTTATAGAGCTCCGCGATGCGCAGTCGTAGCCGTTTGGCCACGGCCTGACTCAGTTTGCGCTTCATCTCGCGCTCGTTGGTACAGATCTCTCGATCTTGCGGTCGACGTACTCACTCCATGGTTGTATGTTACCTGGTGCGTAACAGTTACCCAGATCGTAACACTGTTTCCACCTGGGCAACGAGAGTGTTGTGAGGTCATGTCGTGTGGAGGCAGGGGTGGGGGCAGCGCAGTGCTCCAGCTTCTGGAGTGCTTGGGGATTGGGGGTGGTTGTGACAGCTTGGTTCGGCCCTGCTGACGGCTCGATCTGGCCCCGCGTGCGACTTGCCGCGGGTGTTGACGGTCTGAACTGGCCCCACCCTTCACGCTGGTCCCCATCACTGGGAACCAGTCGCGAGGGCAAGGGAGCCAAGATGGGATCATCGAGTGCAGCTGTACGCCGACATCCGCCACGACGCGCGAGTCGATGGCCTCGTCCATCCGCGAGCTCGCCCGCAAACACGGAGTCCACCGCCGCACCGTCCGCCAGGCACCGCCGCAGCCGAACCCCCACCCCGCAAGAAACCGGGTCCGCACAGCACCGCGCCTGGACCCGTACAAGCCGGCGATCGACGAGATGCTCACCTATGACCTGACCGCGCCGCGCAAGCAGCGCCATACCGCGACCAGGATCCTGGCCCGGCTGCGCGACGAGCACGGCGCCACCGACCCGTCCTACTCCACGGTGCGGGACTACGTCCGGCCAGGCGCGCGCAGATCGATCTGGAGGCCGGGCGCCGGGTGGAGGCGATGGTGCCGCAGGACCACGCCCCCGGCGCGGAGGCCGAGGTCGACTTTCGGCGAGGTCTCAGCGTCATCCTGGACGGCGTCAAGACCAGTGCCACATGTTCGTCTCACCGCCTGTCCCACTCCGGCAAGGCCATCCACCGCGTCTACCTGACCGGCGGACAGGAGGCCTTCCTCGAAGGACACATCGAGGCCTTCCACGCCCTGGGCGGCATCCCCACCCGCCACATCCGCATGACAACCCTCACCTCCGCCGTCGTCCAGGTCATCCACGGCGGCGACCGGCTACGACGAGAACGAACGCTGGGTGCTGTTCCGCTCCCACCACGGCTTCGACGCGTTCTACCGCCAGCCCGGCATCGACGGCGCCCACGAGAAAGGCGGCGTCGAGGGCGAGGTCGGATGGTTCCGCCGCAACCACCCTCACCCCATGCCCGAAGTCGCCACCCTGGACGAACTCAACGACAAGATCCGCGCCTGGGAGCACGACGACAACACCCGCCGCATCACCGGCCACGCCAACACGATCGGGCAGGACCACCACGCCGAGCTGCTCCCACCTGGCACCGTTGCCGGCCGACGACTTCGACCCCGGCCTGATCCTCCACCCCCGCGTCGACCGCTCCGCCCTGATCACCGTCCGCATGGTCGGCACCCGTCCCCGCGCACCTCATCGGCCAACGCGTCCGCGTGTCCCTGCGGGCCTCGTGCGTGGTCGTGTTCGAGGGCCGCACCGTCCTCGCCACCCACCCTCGCCTCGGCACCCGTGGCGTGACCCGGGTCGAGCTGGACCACTACCTCGAAGTGCTGCGGCACAAGCCCGGCGCGTTCGGCTCCACCCGCCCTCGCGCAGGCCCGCGCCGCCGGAGCATTCACCGCGGCCCACGACGCGTTCTGAGGCCGCGGCCCGCAAGACCAGCGGCGACGTGGCCGATCCAAGCGTTGATCGACGTGCTCCTGCTCCACCGATCCCTCCCGTCCGACGCGGTGATCGCCGGCATCACCTCGGCCCTGTCGGTGGGCGCGATCAGCCCCTGACGTCGTCGCCGTCGAAGCCCGCCGCCATGCCACCACCCACACACCCGCCCCAGCCAGCCAGACCAGGGGCGGGACGGTCGAACCCTGCCACCCTGACGCCCCACCAACCCGCACCAGGTCATCGCGCACCTGCCCGAAGACACCCGGCCCCTGCCCACCGTCACCGCCTCACGACGAACTCCCGTGCTGACGCCAACCCGATCCCGCCCCGGCCCCCCGCCGAGACTCACCACCACACCCCGACAGGAACCCCACTGACCACCACCAGCACCAGCCGTCCTGAGAGCCTTCGCCGTCGTCATGGCCTCACCGAGCAAGCCGCGCAGGCCGCGATCGACCAAGCCTGCCGCCGGCTTCGGCTGCCCACGATCCGCGCCGTCGTCGACGACGCCGTGACGGCCGCCACCAGGAACAACTCACCCACCAGGGCTTCCTCGCCGAACTCCTCCTGGCCGAGGTCGACGACCGCGACCGTCGCTCCACCCTGCGTCGCATCAAGAGCGCCGGCTTCCCCCGCGAGAAATGGCTCGCCGACTTCGACTTCACCGCGAACCCCAACATCAACCCCGCCACCATCAACGAGCTCGCCACCGGCGACTGGATCCGCCGCGGCGACCCGCTGTGCCTGATCGGGGACCCGGCACCGGCAAGTCCCACCTGCTCATCGCGCTCGGCACCGCCGCCGCCGAGCAGGGCTACCGCGTCCGATACACCGCCACCCGGCTCAGGAACGAGCTCGTCGAAGCCGCCGACGAGAAACAACTCACCAAGACCATCAACCGCTACGGCCGCGTCGACCTCCCTCGTGATTGACGAGCTCGGTTACCTGAACTCTGACCGGCGAGGCGCCGAACTGCTGTTCCAGGTCCTCACCGAACGAGAGGAGAAGAACGCCATCGCGATCGCCTCCAACCAGTCCTTCTCCGCCTGGACCGACACCTTCACCGACCCCCGCCTGTGCGCAGCAACCGTCGACCGCCTCACCCACAACGCCACCATCATCGAAACCGGCACAAACTCCTACCGCCTCGCCCACACCCGAGCCCGGCATCTGTGATGGGGTGAACAACGACCGGCTGGGCTCTTGGGGTCAGCGGTGACGGCGCAACCGCAGCGAGTTGGTGATCACGCTGACCGAGCTGAGGGCTGGCGGCGGCGGCCGCGATGACGGCGACAGCAGCCAGCCAAAGGCCGGGTAGAGGCGCTGGCGGCCAGCGGGATACCGAACACGTTGTACACGAACGCGAAGACCAGGTTCTGGCGGATGTTGCGCATCGTGTCGACCGACAGGTCGCGGGCCTTGACCAGGGCGGCCAGGTCACCGCCGAGCAGGGTCACGTCGGCGCTCCGATGGCCACGTCGGTGCCGGTGCCCATGGCCACACCCACGTCGGCCACGGCGAGGGCGGGGGCGTCGCCGACGCCGTCGCCGGCCATAACGACCGTGTGGCCCTGGGCCTGCAGGGCCTGCACGTGGCCGTGCTTCTGGTCGGGCAGGACGTCGGCGACGACCCTGGTCGATGCGCAGCTCGTCGGCGATGGCCCGGGCGGTGGTGGCATTGTCGCCGGTGAGCATGACGACTCATCCCGCGCCGACGCAGGTCCTCGATCGCGCCGGCGGTGGTCGCCCTGAGCGGGTCGGCGATGGCCAGCACACTGGCGGGCCTGCCGTCGACGGCCACGACGATCGCGGTCGCGCCACGGCGACGGTAGGCCTCACCACGGCGTCCAGGGCATGGGTGTCGACGTGCTGGCTGCCCAGGAAGGCGGGGCTGCCGACGAGCACGTGCTGACCGTCGACGGTGGCGCTGACACCGCCACCCGGGTGGGCGGCGAAAACGCTGGCCGCCGGCACCGTGCGTCCCGTCTGGCGGGCAGCATCGACCACCGCCCTGGCGAGAGGGTGTTCGGAGCCGGCCTCCACAGCCGCGGCGAGCAGCAGTGTCCGGGCATCCTCGTGGCCGTCGACGCCCCGCTGGTCGACCAGGCTGGGGCGGCCCTGGGTGAGGGTACCGGTCTTGTCGACGACGACGGTGTCGACCTTCTGCAGTCGTTCGAGGGCCTCGGCGTTCTGACCAGCACGCTCGTTGGCGCCGCGCCCGACCCCGACCATGATCGACATTGGCGTGGCCAGACCCAGCGCACACGGGCAGGCGATGATCAGCACGCTGACGGCGGCTACGATCGCGAACGGCAGCCGCGGCTGCGGCCCGATCGCCAGCCACAACCTCGAAGCGTGGCCAGGGCGACGGCGATCACGACCGGCACGAACACCGCCGAGATCTTGTCGACCAGTCCCTGGATCGGAGCACGGGACCGCTGCGCCTGGGAGACCAGGTCGACGATCCGCCAGGGTCGAGTCGGCGCCCAGGCCAGTGGCCTCCACCACCAGGCTGCCGCCCTGATGATCGTGCCGCCGATGACCCGTCACCGGGCTCTTGTCGACCGGAACCGGCCTCGCCGGTGATCATCGACCTCGTCCACATACGCGTGACCATCGACCACGGTGCCGTCGGCCGGCACCTTCTCGCCCGGCCGCACCCGGCACCGATCGCCCAGCTGCAGCTCGGCGGCCGGGCACGTCGGTCTCGGTGCCGTCGGCCCCGATGCGGTGCGCGGTGGCCGGTGACAGGTCGAGCAGGGTGCGGATCGCACCGGAGGTCTGGCTCGCGGGCCCGCAGCCTCGAGGACCTGGCCGAGCAGCACCAGGGTGATGATGACTGCCGCGGCCTCGAAGTAGGTGCCGACCCGGCCGTCCATCGCCCGCATCCCGGACGGGAACAACCCCGCGCCAGCACCGCGACCACGCTGTACAGCCAGCGGCGGCACCGACACCCAACGACACCAGGGTGAACATGTTCAGGTGACGGCTGACCACCGACTTCGCGCCGCGCACGAAGAACAGCCACCCAGCCCACCACACCACCGGCGTCGTGACAGGGGCCAGCTCGAGCCACGGCGCGACGCTGCCGGGCAGCGCACGCCCCAGCACCATGGGAACCATCACCATCGCCACCAGCGGCACGCTCAGCACCGCCGCCACCCAGAACCGGCGACGCATGTCGACGAGCTCCTGGTTCGGGCCGTCGTCGAGCCCGGCTGAGACCCGCTCCAGCGCCATGCCACAGATCGGGCAGTCACCGGGGCCGTCGCTGCGACCCGGGTGCATCGGGCAGGTCCAGTCCCTGCAGCGACCGCACTGGCCACCACCGCCGGCTCGCCGGTGGGGTGCTGGTGGTCGTGGTGCTGTGCGGCCGCGCGTCCCCACCGTCGGCGGGGTTGCAGGAACATCCCGCACTTGGGGCAGCGTCCTGCGGTGGTCGCTGGTCACCTCGGGGCATCGGGCACGTGGCGCGGTGGTGTGGCCGGAGTGGCGGTGGCTGCCGGTGGTTCGCGGGTTGCTCCTCGAGACGGTGCTGCCGGTGGATGGCGGGCGGTGGTCAGTGCTGGATCCGTGGTCCATCGCGCATCATCAGCCACATCATGAGCATGCAGCTGATGGCGGGCACGAGGGCGGCTAGGACACCGCCGGCGGCGAGGGCTGGCAATGTCCGGCCCACAGGTAGCCGGCGACCACGAGCAGCATCGGTGCGCACATCAGCAGGTGCATCCAGTGGTGGGACTTGCCGTGCTGGTGGGAGTTGCCGTGCTGGTGGGTGGTGCTGGTGGGGTCCTGGTCGGTCATTGGGCCGGTCAGGGGCTGGCGGGGGCCTGGTCGAGCTCGTGTACATGGCGTGTCCTTGTCTGCTCGGGGAAGGGCTTTTCCTCCACTTCCACGGTGACGGGGCGAGGTCAATGAGCCTCGCGAGGTTTGAGGAAGGTCTGGTCAAGTTTCTGCAGACGGCGATGGTGAGGCTGCCGCAGCAGGCAGCCGCGCCATCAGGGCAGGCGTGGGTGGTCGACATCGGCCGGGAGATGTCGTAGCGCAGGGTCGTCATCATGCCGAGTTCGGCGTGGTAGATGTTGTGGCAGTGCAGCATCCAGGTGCCGGGGTTGTCGGCCCGCAGGTCGGCCTCGACGGTCTCCATGGGGCGGATCAGACGGTGTCCTTGCGCAGCCCGTCGCTGCCGGGCAGGGCCCAAGTGTGGCCGTGGATGTGCATGGGTGGGCCATCATCGTCATGTTCGTCATCCGCAGCCGCACGCGCTGGCCGCGGCTGAGCGCCAGTGGGGGTGTCCTCGCCGAAGCGTTTGCCGTTGAGGCCCCACGCGTAGGGCTTCATCTGGCCGTTGAGTGCCACGTCGAGGGTGGTGTCGGGCTTGCGGTCGGGCAGTCGGGCGCCGTCGGCGGGCTTGAGCGGGGTGGTCAGCAGGGCCTTGCCGTCGAGTTCTGCGATGCGGGTGTCCGGGGCCGGACGTTGCCGGAGCCGGTGCGCACGATGGCGCGGGGCCGGTGCCCTTCTTGCCCTCGGGCGCGGCCTGCAGCACGAACACGCCGTCGCCGAGGGTGATGGTCGCATCCAGTCGTTCTCCCATCGCGAGGTAGACGGCGCTGGCCTGGGTGGGGGTCACAGGGAACCCGTCGGTGTGGGTGACGGTGAGTCGATGGTTCTGCAGGGCGAGCTTGGAAGATGGTGTCGGAGGAGGCGTTGACGACGCGCAGTCGTACCTTCTGCCCGGGCTTGGCGGTCAGGGGTGCGGGGCGCAGGCGGGGACGCGGCCGTTGACGAGGTAGTGGGGTAGGGTGACGTCCCCGGCGTCACCCAAGGGTGACATGCCGTGGTCCATGCCGCCCATGTCGTGGTTCATGCCGCTGGACACGGTGCCGTCTCTGGGCCTTGAACGCGGCGAGGATGTCATCGGGTGAGGTGCCCACGCCATCGGCCCAGTCGTCGAGGGTGATGATCCACTCGTGGTCGTAGCGGCCGGGTTCAGCGGGTCGTGATGACCAGCGGCCGGTACAGGCCGCGGTCGATCTGCACCCCGGTGTGGGGGTGGAAGAAGTAGGTGCCGGGGTCGGGGGCGACGAACTGGTAGGTGAAGCTGCTGCCGGTCTCGATGGGTTGCTGGTGACGCCGGGCACGCCGTCGCTTGGCTGGCGCAGCGATGCCGTGCCAGTGGACGGAGGTGCTGGTGGGAAGCTTGTTCTCGACGCGGACCTGCAGCAGGTCTCCGGCGCGGGGCCCGCAGGACGGGGGCGTCGAGGGTCTCGTCGTAGGCCCAAGTCCCGCCGTGACGCCGCCCAGATCGAGGGTGACCGGCCGGGGCGTGAGGACGTGGTTGACGGTCTGTGCCGGGGCTGCGACCAGCGGGGTCTGGCTGGGGATCGTCAATGGGGAGTTCGGCGCGGCGGGGCTGCGGCCGGGTCAGATCTTGAGCGCCGCAGGCGCTCAAGGCCCTTGCCGAGGCCAGGCCGAGACCGGTGAACAGGACGTGGCGGCGGAAAGTGTGTTCGTCCTGAGCCTGTCGGGCCCGGATGAAGCCCCCGGCAGGTTGGTCAAGATCCGGTCAAGAAGTCACGGTGGGCAGGGTCAGCGCGAAGGTCGCGCCGTGGCCGGGGCCGTCGCCGTGGGCCGTCAGGCTCACCGCCGTGGGCGCGGGCAATGGCCCTGGAGATCGCCAGGCCGACACCGGTTCCACTCGTCGACGTCGCGAGTGCGGGTGCCCTCGACGCGGTAGAAGCGTTCGAAGACGTGGGTGAGGGCCCCGGTGGGGATGCCGACGCTGTTGTCGGTGACGCGGACCACGGCCCGGTCGTGCTCGTGTCTCATCGCGACTCGACCCGGTTGCCGCCCACCGTGTGCTGCAGGGCGTTGCGCAGCAGGTTGTCCAGGACTTGCCTCGATGCGAGCGGCATCCACGTCGACGCGCAGGCCGGGAACGGTCTGGCAGCGTCAGCCTCACCGGCGGCGTCGTAGGCGTGCTGGGCTGCGGCGACGCTGGCCGTCACGATCTGGTCGAGGTCCTGGTGGCTCAGCGACAGTGGGATGCGGCCTTCCTCGGCGCGGGAGACCCTCAGAGATGTCGGCGGCCAGGGCGGCCGAGCCGCTGGTTCTCGCCGTGCAGGATCCTCGACGTTTGCGGGGGTGAAGTCGACCACACCGTCCCTGCAGTCCTTCGAGGGTGACCCGGGTGGCGGCCAGCGGGGTGCGCAGCTCATCGGCCCAGGTCGGTGAGCAGTGCGTCGTCGGGTCTGCTCCGTGGAGGCGATCTGGCTGGCCATGTGGTTAAAGGCAGTCGAGGACCTGGGCCAGCTCGGGCTGGCTGAGGTCATCATGACGGGTTGGTCGTAGTGTCCGGCGGCGACATGCTGGGCGCCGTCCACGAGGGCTTCGACCCCGCGCGACAGGTTCGGTTGAGGACGGTGGCGACCCCGAGGGCGGCGAGCATCGCGGTGCCCAGACCCACGGCCAGTGACACCAGGCCCGCGTCGTGGAAGGCCTCGCTGAGCGTGCTCGACGACATCGGGCTGGGCGGGCATGGCTTCGAGCATGTGCATCCGGAACCATGCCGGGCCGACCAGCAGTGCCGTCAGCACCGTGGTGGCGGCCATCGCCGCCACCACGGCCATCTGGGTCCACAGCAGTCGGCGTCCCCAACTGCCGCGCGGGTTGCGCGGCATCACTGCCCTTGGCCCATCCGGTAGCTGACGCCGCGCACCGTCTGCACGAACCGGGGCTGGGAGGGTCGTCACCGAGCTTCTTGCGCAGGTGTGCGATGCACGTCGACCAGGTGGTCGTCGCCGACCCAGTCCTCGCCCCACACGGCGTCGGTGAGCTGGCGGCGGTTCAGCACCCAGCCGGGGTGTTCCGCCAGGGCCTGCAACAGGTCGAACTCGGTAGCGGGTCAGCTCCACCGGTGACGCGTCGAGCTCCACCCGACGCGACGACGGGTCCAGGGTGAGGGCGCTGATGCGGTGCACCACCGCGGCCGTGGCGCCCGTAGCCCTCGGCGCGGGGGCGTCTCAGCAGCACCTGATGCGAGCCACCAGCTCACGCGGGCTGAACGGTTTGGTCGTACGTCGTCCGCGCGCCGACCGACAACCCGATCAGCTTGTCGACCTCGTCGGCGCGGGCCGTGAGCATCAACACGTAGCAGTCGCTGAAGGTGCGCAGCTGGCGGCACACCTCCACCCCGTCCATGCCCGGCAGGCCCAGGTCCAGCACCACCACGTCGGGGGCCGTGGCCCGGACAAGGTCAAGCGCGGCCAGCCCGTCCCCGCAGGTCTCAGCCGACATGCCGGCCCGCCGAGGTAGTTCTTCACCGTGCCCGACAGCACCGGCTCGTCGTCGACGACCAGGACACCTCGGTACAACCGCAACAGAAGCGCTGTTCATGACACCACCTCACCACGGACCCGGCCGGGGATCAATTCGACGGGGCGGAGCTGGGCATCGTCGTCGAGTGGTCCAGTGTCCGTCATGCCACCCATGTCGTGGTTCATGCCGGACATGCTCCCGGCGTCGTGCTGCACCGAGGCCGAGCCTTTCGGCGAATAGCCCACGACGGCAGGGTCGAGCATGCCGAAGATCATCGCGACGTGGGGCCACCACCAGGAACACCGCCACCATCGCCACGTGCAGGCGCAGGGCGCCCGGTCTCGTCGCGGCCCAAGAGCTCGGCCTCCAGCGGGCTGATCACCAGCATCGGCACGCCACCGGCCAGGTACGACAGGACAGGATCACGTCCGCGGGGCCGCCAGCCACCATTGACCGTCAGCGGAACCACGGCAGTGATAGCAGGTGCAGGCCGATGAACACCCACACCGGCCCGGCCAGCAACCCGGCCCAGTGGCCCACCTTCGTCACCCATCCCGGCGCCGGACGCTCACCCCGACGAGCCAACAGCATCACCAACTCGGTGATCGCGAGCGTCTCGGCCAGCACGACCGGAAGCGCCATGAACAACAGCAGGTTCCACGGCTGACGCACGGCCAACAGCCCCATGTAGTGGGTCATCGGCATGCCCTCCATCCCCCGACCCGGAGGTCAGGTCAGGGGCGGCCAGGGCCAGGGCGGCAGCTGCGATGGTGCCGACACCCAGGGCAACCAGCGGCACGGTACGGGAAGAGTTCCTCGTTCGAGGTCATGGCACACAGCCTCGAAGCCCCGCCACCAAGGTCGGGGGCAAGGGAATGTGAAGATTCTGGTCAAGCCGGTCTCCGCGTAGACATGGGGCCAGAACAGACCGTCACCATGGGGCCAATCGAAGTTGACAGAGCCAGCCCGCAATGACATCTTCCCTGTGCCCTACTGGACCTGTGTCGCCCGCTCCGCAGGTGCTCTTCGATGGTGTGGGCAGTTATGGAGATGCTCTCAAGACTCAGAGCTCACTTTGCGTTTCTGTGGCGATACGGCTTCAGGGCTCTCATGGCGTAGAGCCTCATAAAGTGCTTTCGTTTCGCCGTCCTGCGGGTGCTACGTCCATCCGATTCCGCTCCAGAAATCGTCTGCTTCTGATGAAAAGGCTACTAGGTATGGATCTGGATGCAATCCAGACAAAAGAGAAATTGCTTGCGCGCCAATGCCCTGGCGTCGATGGTCAGTTCTCACTTCCAGAAACTGGATGAGCCTAGCCTGACATTGTCCTGGGATTCCTATGTAGGAGTCTTGGAGGGTCTGATAAAGTATCATCGCACGAGCCACTTCGTTCTTTTTCCAAGCCTGAATGAGAAATATTCAGTAGGAGCACGAAAGGTGTTTTTCCACCAGGAATTATTAAAGCCGATGACGTCCAGGTTGTAAGGTGGCTGCCCAGATTCTGGGGGTTGAAACTGTGTGAGGCGGAGAAGAGTTGGATCAGACATCCGTCTTGACCTCAAGGCTCGGCAGAGAGGTCACGATCTGTTAGGGTGCCGACGGATACGGTGGTGATGCGGCAGATGAGGTCCAGGAGGTAGCGGGCTGCGCCGAGGCAGTGGGGCCGCCACCCGCGCCCTCCGCCATCCAGTCGTTGGGGTCGTTGACGATCCCGGAGGCCTTGTAGGGTGCTCACGCGGTAGCGTTCTAGCAGCCAGTCCAGGCCGCTGCGAGAGCCCAGCAGGTATTCCTGTGCCCAGCGGGAATACTCGAGATCGTCACATGCTCGTTGTAAACGATCGAGGTCTTGTCATCCTGCCGCTTGCCGTCCTGAGAACTCGGTCATAGCGCATCTTCTCCACATGCAGCAGGCTCGGGGAGATTGTCTCCCGAAGATCCCAGGGCACCTCCTGGCCATCGACCATGAGACTCCAACGGTGCGGGCTCCACGGACTCGTAATCCAGGTGCAGGTCGGCAAGCACCGCGCCCGGCCGTGGTGAAGGCGACGAAGTCGTCCCTGGGTTGCCACCAACGGAGATATGAGGCAATGACTTCTTTCAGATCCGCGCCATACCGCGTCCGATACCCGGGAGTGCAGGAGGGCGTACACGTAGTAGAAGACGTCATCCTGGTCACCTCCGGCCCGTAGGCGGCCTGGTAGCTGCGCAGCGTGGCGTCCGTGATGTTGTCCACCCGGCGGTAATCGCCCAGTACCACCCTCCTGTCCGACGGCGGTGCTGGACTCCTCCGTATCCTCGCCACCGGAGAGGTCCAGCATGCCTGACTCGGCTCGCATGACGACCGCCCACCGGCTCCCACGTCCAACGCGGAAAGAACTGCCCTCCGCTGCCGGCGCCTGTGACATGGAGGTTCGGCGCCGCATCCGTCATAACGGTGGAGAAGGGAACGTCCGAGCCTTGACCAACAAGATAGAAACCAACATTGTCGTGCCCGGGTGTCGGGAAGCAGCGGCAAAACAGCGGACGGTGGATGATGCCGTCGGAGGCGTTGAGCCACCGCTTGCAGAAGGGACGGTACAGCCGCCGCAGGCGGCTCCCGCGTTATAGGTGATGACACGGTTCTTGGCCAGGTCGCTGTAGAGGCCCGACGTCCACTTGATCCGCGTCTCGTCGTTCGTGACAAGATCGCGCACCTTTGCCCCGGCCTTCAGGTCAGCCGCCCGGGTGCGGTGGACGCGCTCGCGCTCCTCGTTGTACGTTTCAATGAGCCGCTGCGCCGAGTCGCGCAGCCCCGGCAACGAGAAGTTGAGACCACGCGTCGCGCCCAGTTTCGGCGCCACGAGAGTATGAGGCGAAGACCGGCGCCTGCCCCTCGCCGATGGACTGCCAGGACTCGTAGCTCGGGTCGCGCTGGTTGATCCAGTCGCCCTGGGCGTTCGGAGTGAGGGTCTCCCACTCCAAGGTGTCGATCTGCGACTCCTCGACGATCCGCAACTTGTCCTCCCGGGAGAGGTAGTCGCCGATATCCCGATAGTGCAGAACAGCCGGCCCCTCATGCGCCGGGTCCTTGACGAGGAAGGTGACGCCACGGTCGCGCGAGAACCGGAGTCGAAGACCTTGCCTCCTCCCGCCGAGAGAGCCCACCCGCAGTGCGCTGGTTGCCCCGCAGGTTGTAGACGTAGAGTGGGAGAACCTCAGCCAGGGGTGAGGCGCACGCCGTCGGCCGTGTGCTGTCGATGAAGCCGCCGTTAGTGACGAAGCCGATGACCCCGGCCTCCCCGACGCGGTCCGAGGCCCAGCGGATGGCCCGAAGGTAGGAGTCGTACAGGGAGTTCTTGTTGGTGCCCGTGGAGCGAGCCGCGTAGGTCGCCTCGATCTTGTCGTCCAGGGACGGGTAGTGCTGGCTGGCGTTGTTGTCATTGGCGGACTCCCTGCCCCACCGAGTAAGGCGGGTTGCCGACGACCACCTGAATACTCTTCAACTCCAGCTGGGCCGTAGCCCGGTCGTTGTTGGCTACAAACACGCTCTGATCCAGCGTGTCCCCGTCCTCGGTCATCTGGAAGGTGTCGGCCAGACGATCCCGTCGAAGGGGCGTATACCCCGCCTGCGCCGGGTCGTCTTTCCACCGCCGGCCGGTGGCGCGTCGCTGCGCATGAGGTCGCGGTAGGTGACCTCGATATTGGCCGCCGCAATGTAGTAGGCCAGCAGCAGGATCTCGTTGGCATGCAGCTCGCCCGCGTACTTGCGTGCCAGGTCCGCCTTGCTGATGAGGCCGGATCTGCAGGAGCCGGACGATGAAGGTCCCCGTCCCGGTGAAGGGGTCGAGTACGTGCACACCCTCATCTGTGATGCCGCGCCGCAGGTGCGTGCGTGCCAGCCAGTCCACGCTGCGCAGAATGAAGTCCACGATCTGCACCGGCGTGTAGACGATCCCCAGCGACTTGGCCGTCTTGGCAAAAGGCCAGGGAGAAGAACCTCTCGTAGAGTTCGGTGATGACCCGCTGCTTTGCCGGCCGCATTGTCAATGCCCGTGCAGCGCTCGCGGACCGACTCGTAGAAGCCTCCAGCTCCTCGGTCTCCGCCTCAGGTTGGATCCATCCAGTACCCGGAGCATCCGGCCCATCACCCTGCGCCACCGGGTTCTCGGCCGCGAAGTCGTAGCCGTCGAAAAACCGCATCGAAGACCGGCTTGGTCACCAGATGCTGGGAGAGCATGTCGATCGCGGACCTCGAGGTGATCGAGTCGTTGAGATTGGCGCGCAGAGCCGCCAGGAAGCGCTCGAACTCGGCCGCCACCTCCGGGTCCTGCACCCGCTTGGCCAGGCGCTTACGGTGACGGGCCGCAATGTTGGCCACGTCATTGGCCCACTGCTCCCAGTAACGCCGCGAGCCGACCTTCTGGACCAGACGGGCGTAGATCGCCTCCCCGCCACTTGCCGAGCGCCCCCAGGTCGAAGGCCGCTTGTTGATGCGCCGGAGCACTGGAGGAGTTGCTGTCGTCGGCGGCAGCCCCAAAGGGGTCGATGATGGCGATCTTGTCCGGCTTGGACTGGTTGAGATCGATCTTGTTGACCATCGGCGTCGAAGCGCTCATCGTGAGCGCGCAGCGCCTGAAGCACCTCCCACACCACCCGGAAGGTGTCATTGTCAGACAGGACGTCCTCGGGCGACATTCCTCGAGGGGATCGCCACCGGCAGGATGATGTAGCCGCACTGCTTGCCCGGCGCCAGGCGCATCACCCGCCCCACGGACTGGACGATGTCCACCTGGGACTTGCGCGGGGACAGGAACATGACCGCGTCCAGGGCGGGGACGTCCACACCCTCGGACAGGCACCGGGCGTTGGAGAGGATTCGGCAGGACACGGATGTCTCCTCCGATCCCGATGCTGACGATGCCTGCCGGGTCGGCGCCGGCGCGCCCAGATCGCCCGAGAGCCAGGACAGCAGACTGGTGCGCTCCATGATGTTCATGGGAGCCGTCCACGTGGCGAACTTTCACGGATCCCAGCCGCTTCTGAGACGGGTATCGGAGTCGACGCCGTCCGCGTCGTCGGGCAGTTCAGGCACCTCCGGCTCATCGGTGAGCGTGAGCCGGTAGTCCTCGGCCACGTTCCTGAAGCGACGAGGCGAAGCGCTTCGAGGTCTTGATATCGCGGGCGAAGGCCACCGCCGTGCGCATCGGCTGGATGTCTCTGCCGTAGTCGGCCGTATCCACACTGCGCTTTGGGCCAGGCAGTTCCAGCAGCCGACGATCCGGGCGGCGTCGTCGAGCGTGAGCTGGCCGTCCTGGAGCCAGGAGGACTGCATCTGATCGGCGATCTGGTCCTCTGAGACCGTGAGGACCAGGACCTTGTAGTCGGTCAGGAGGTTGACGGGAGACCGCCTCACCGAAGCCCAGGCGGAAAAGCTCCTCACCGTAGGTCTCGACGTCGTCCATGGAGGCGAGGATCGCGTTCTTCTGACCGGCGCGCGCCTTGGTTGTGTCGTCATAGATACGGGGAGTCGCCGTCATGTAGAGGCGCTTGGAGGCGTGGATGTAGGCGCTGTTGTGGACGCGACGAAGGCGGACTCATCCGTGCCCAAAGGAGTGGCGCCGGTCGTGCGATGGGGCTTCGTCGCAGATCACCAGGTCGAAGCCGGGGGCGCTGGAGTTCCTGGGCCTGGGCGACGGCGTCGATCGACTGGTAGGTGGAGAAGACCACCGTCATCGGGGCCGTCCCGTTGACCGGGCGGGGCGACGCGTCAGGCGGTTGGCGAGTGCTGCGCCGTCCGTGGTGGCCGGGATTGCCAGGTCCACCACCGAGATGTCCTCGCTCAGGCTGGTGCGCTTGCGCCCCTTGCCGACCTTCGCATCCGAGCAGACCGCGAAAGAGCGCACGGCACCTCCGACTCGGCACTCCATTCCATGAGCGTCTGAGACAGCAGCGCGATGGAGGGCACGAGGAACAGCACCCGGCCGCCGGGGCCTCGCCATGGCCTCCGCAATGCGCAGGGACGTGAAGGTTCTGCCGGTGCTGCAGGCCATGATGAGCTTGCCCCGGTCCGCCGTGGACAGGCCCGCGCTCACCGCGTCCAAGGCCCGCTTCTGGTGCTCGCGCAGGCTCTTGCCACCGGTGCGAACCATGACCTCGGGGGTCTCCAGAGCTGAAGGAATCCCAGTCGATCGTGGAGTTGAACAGGTCCTCCAGGCCGACCCGGGAGACCGAGATAGCCTGACGGGACACCGTCTCCTCCGCAGCCGAGTTCCAGCGCTCCGTGGTGGACACAAAGAGCTGGGAGGTGAACTCGCCCGTCCCCCGACTCCGCCAGGAAGGAGTCGACGTCGTTCTGGTGATGACTCCCGTCTGCGGGTCATAGAACTTGCACTGGACGGCGCACAGCTCGCCGGTCTCGCGCTCGCGGGCCACCAGGTCGATGCCGTGGTCCGGGCGCGTACCCCGGTCCGGCCAGTCGCTCCACATCCACACCTCGTCGAGCGCTCGGCGTAGCGCGGATCCGTGAGAAGGAACTGGCGCACCAGGCGCTCGAAACTCGTGCCCTGCCCCGCTGCGTCTTCGCCTCGAAGTACAGGCCGTCCAGAATCTCTGCGATGCGCGACTGACTCACGAGGAGAAGCATACGGTGAGAAAGGCGAGATGCTTCCACGGTGAGATGGTGCGCGGTGGACGAGGATCCTGACGAGACGTGGTTGAGTGCCTGCGGAACGGGGATTCCTCCCGTTCCGTGTGCGGGCTGGGAACTTACGGTGATGTCATGGCTCATCGTCGACGCAGCGTCTTCCGTGTCCTTCTGACCGCTCTCGCCCTGGCTAGGTCCAGCTGAGTCAGTCGGCGGCCTGGGAGTCGGGGCGCAGACCCGGAGATGATGCGAACCGGTCCACTCTTTGCGGTACGCCCCACTGTGAAGCAGCTAGAAATATGGGGTGGATGCGCGTAGGGAAGGCCCGTCCGGATCCCGGAAGATGAAATATAGTGAACGCTGCAATCCTGGGGGATTCTGTGGCTGTCATTAGTGATACTCCATTGCCATTGATGCAAGTTTCTTTTTAATTGCCGTATTCTGGGTCCCGCGAGTCGGGTCGGTAGGCGGTTTCGTCACCCCTGTATTTGCTGCCATTATTGTGTACTGTTCGCTTCTTGAGTTCAACAGGAAAACGAAGAGTGCGAAGTATCTTCGCCGCCTCGAAAGGCGTTGACTCGGCTGAAGTGCATGCCAGGTTTTGCGGTGATGCCGGTATTCGCTGGACGATTCGCGGGACTGGAAAACGAACCGCCCGTCACTCACCTTTGATCGCCATAGTCGCGCGATTCTTTCAATAAAGTCGAGGAGATCTCCGGGTCGTCCCACGTCGGCCGTGGATATGGAGATCGCCTGGATGCGAGGATCCACCAGTGTCAGATGGAGCAGGAAGGTGGGCGATGCGACGGAGGCGGTCAAGGCGATTACCGGGCTATGTATCCTCGCGATTGAGAGCATCGAGGTTTCTTCGTATGGAACCTCGGTGCGGTATCGTGGAGCTGAAAGTTTTCCGGATAGCTGGATGGTTGCCCTCGGCTCCGATGTGTTATCGATCGATCTCCTCGCCTTTCAAACAGTACGTGCGCGTCGGCGAAGTGAGGTGACGGTTCGGTGCACTGGAGGCGCGATCTCGGCTCTGTTCCGTTGAAGCAAGTATTTGAGGCGATTTCCGATTTACAGGAGTAGAGAGGGGTGTCGATTAAACTGGATGAAATGGATTTCGTGTCTTGTCAGATCCAGCTGCGTGTGGCTGCCTTCGGGAGCTACGAAGACGGTCTCGACTCCGATGCCGCTGCGAAGGTGCTGGCTGTTGTCTTGGGGAATCGGGTCCTTCAGGGCGTTGAGCTCTCAACGGCCTGGGAGAGGGCCGGTTTGGATCACGTTCGCTTCGACATGAAGAATGGGAGCGTTGTCGGGCAGGGGCTGGCCTCCAAAGAGGGGTGCAGCGATCCTCGCGGCGGCGCAGCAGGCTGCCTCCTCCCTCGTCGTGAAGGCCGAAGATCGGCCTTCCGATGGGGGCAATGTCCCGCGGTCAGTCGGCGCCCAGCTGCAGCCGATCCCAGGAGCGGTAGGTGATCCAGGCGCCGATCGCGGCGGTCATCACCGGAACCGCCAGCAACGGCGTGCCGACCTCCGCTCGGCGCGCGGCCCACACGATCGGGATGGACCACGGGATGCAGGAGCCGGAGCCCGAAGCCGGCGGCCAGGTTGGTGATGACCAGGATCGCCAGCGTGAACCCGATCCCTGCCAGATAGCCGCGCCAGCGGGTCGCCGCCCACATGACCGGCAGGACACTGCGCTGAGCAGGACGGCGATGAGCGCCAGCACCGCGAAGCAGCCGGCCGCCCCCTGCCGGCCCCAGGCCGAGCATCAGCCCCGCTGTCGTCAGCATGGCCGCCCCGCCGACTCCCAGCAGTGCCGCCCAGCTCAGGGTCGCCACCATCTTCGCCGCGGCAATGCTGCGCAAAGTCGGTGGAATGGGCGAACAGCCCCACCATGGTGCCGTCGGTGAACTCCCGGCCGACGCTCCACGACATCACCACGCCCACCGCCAGGAGCGTCGTTGCGCTCACGCTCTGGCGCCCAGGGCGGTATAGCCGTCCCAGCCGGGTGAGGTCACCATGGATGCCGCCTTTCTCCCCAGATCGGTATCGCCGGCGTGCATCGCGGCGGCGTACCCACCGGCGGTAGCGACCGTGACGAGGACCAGGCCGGCGAGCGTCGCCACGCGCGTCACCATCGCCCGCCAGCTTGCGAGCCTCAAGACCGAGAACAACCGGGAAAGCTCCACGTTCGGCGATCATCATGACTCCTTTCGCTCGTCCTGTAGCCGCCTCGCTCGGGAGGACCCACCGAGCTGCGGGGCCCAGGGCCGCCTGGTCTGCTGCCAGGACGGCGTCGAAGAAGACGCGCTCGAGGTCTGCGCCTCCGGGGCGGCCGCCCTTCGGGTGCGATCGTGATCGATGATCCGCCCCGGTGCAGGACGTTGACACGGTCGGGCGATGCGCGTGAGCTCATCGGAAGTGGTGCCCGGTCACCAGCACCGCGCCGCCGCGCCTGGTCACCTCCCCGCAGAAGATCCCTGAATCCGACGACGGCCCAGCGGATCGAGCCCATTGGTCGGCTCGTCGAGGACGACGGACGTCCGGCCTATGTGCCAGGGCTCCGACCAACCCCACCTTCTGACGCGTGCCCAGCGACAGGCGGCGCACAGGCGTATCGAGCCATCCGGTCAGCGCCAGCATCTCACTCATCCGCCCGCCGCCCCTCGGCTCGCTCGGGATCGGCCCCGTGCAGGCGGGCGGTCGCCCCGATGTTCTGCCGGGCCGTGAGCTCTGGGCAGGACGACGACGCCTCCACCAAATGGCCCACCCGCCGCCACACGTCCCTGGGGCAGGAGGCGATATCGCGGCCGCACAGGAGGACCCTGCCGGCGTGGGGTGGAGCATGCCCAGAACGACGCGCAGCGCTGTGGACTTCCCGGCGCCGTTGAGGCCCACGACGGCGCGGCACTCGCCTGCGCGCGACGGACATGGAGAGCTCGCAGAACAGGCTCTCCCGCAGGCTGACGCTGACGCGATCAACCTCCAGCTGACGCCGCACCCTTCACGGTTCCTCCAGCAGGCTAAAGAAGACCCCGGCTGAGCGCGGTCGCGGCGCCAACGACTGCCTCGGTGCGGGATGCGGTACCGATCTCGAGTCACCCTCATCGGAAACGGTGGTCTCCTCCGCCCAGGTGAGCAGGAGGCCGCTCGCCGCACCCATGACGGCCCTGTCGCGCCTGCGCCGCCGCATCGTCGACGCCTGAACGACGAGCGCCGCGGCGATGGCGCGCTCGGTCTCCTGACCCGCGGTTCGCACGGCGGCTGCCAGCGACGGGTGAGGGCCGCCAGTCGAACGCGTTCGTAGAACTCCCGGGAGGACATCTCCTCGCGCGCCGACTCCTCACTCTATGGCAGCAACGAGGCCCTCGCACCGCCTGGTCAGCGGACGCCATTGCCGCGGCTGGCGCGCACGGCCGCGGCAATGAGCGGATCGAACAGGTCGTTCACCACCACGGCCTCCCTGGTGGGGAAGTGGCGGAAGAAGGTCATGTGGAGACCCCGGCGGCCTTGGCGATTGCGGTGACCGGGACGGCGTCGAACCCCTGATCGGCGAACATCCTCAGTGCGGTCCGCCGGAGCAGGTCGGTCGTCGAAGCGCGTGGACTCATGACCAAGATGTTAGTCACTAACGAAATGTTAGTCAATAACGTCTTGTTGGCGGCGCCCGTGTCCGGGCATCCCCAGTGCCGGAGGGCGGCAGGTACCACAGTCGCGACCCGGTCGGGCATCACAGCCAGTCGGCACCGTCGTCGGCAGCATGAGGCCAGCTCACCCAAACCCCGGAGGAACCGATGCACGAGCCCATCAAGCTGGTCGACCGCGTCCAGGCCATCAACTGGAACCGCCTGGCCGACGACAAGGACCTCGAGGTCTGGGACTCGCCTGACCGGCAACTTCTGGCTGTCCCGAGAAGGTGCCGCAGTCCAACGACGCTGAGTCGGGCCACCCTCAATGAAGCCGAGAAGAACGCGCGACCACCCGGGTCTTCACCGGCCTGACCTCCTGGACACCATCCAGGGCACGGTCGGCGCGGTCTCCCTCATCCCCGGACGCCCGCACCCCCCACGAGGAGGCGGTGCTGACCAACATCGCCTCTCATGGAGTCGGTCCACGCCCGCTCCTACTCCTCGATCTTCCACCTCATCTCGACGGCGGAGATCGACGAGGCCTTCCGCTGGAGCGAGGAGAACGAGAACCTCCAGCGCAAGGCCCGCATCATCCTGGACTCACTACCGTGGCGACGACCCTGAGAAGCGCAAGGTCGCTTCCACCATGCTGGAGTCCTTCCTCTTCTACTCCGGCTTCTACGCCCCCACTGTACTGGTCCAGCCACGCCAAGTTGACCAACACCGCCGACCTCATCCGCCTCATCATCCGCGACGAGGCCGTCCACGGCTACTACATCGGCTACAAGTACCAGCTCGCCGTGCGCGAGTCCCTCGCCCGAGCGCCAGACCGAGCTCAAGGGAATACACCTTCGACCTCCTCATGGAGCTCTACGACAACGAGGAGCAGTACACTGAGGGACCTCTACGACGAGCTCGGTCTGACCGAGGACGTCAAAGTTCCCTGCGCTACAACGCCAACAAGGCCCTCCTGAACCTGGGGTACGAGGCGCTCTTCCCGGCCGACGCCGTCGACGTCAACCCGGCGATCCTCGCCCTCCCTGTCCCCGATGCCGACGAGAACCACGACTTCTTCTCCGGTTCGGGCTCCTCCTACGTCATGGGTACGGCTGAGGCCACCCAGGATGAGGACTGGGACTTCTGACGGCGCCCCGGCGCATGCGGTAAGGAACTTCCCCGGAGACCCCAGGACGCCCCTGATTCTGTAGCGGACCGCCCGGTAAGCACCGGGACGACGGTGTGCGCCGCAACCGGGGAGGTGGGAGGACTTCCCCAGGTGCTCCCCATGGTGGAGAGATCCCGTGGCACCGCATACTTCGGTGTTCGCAGCGCACCGGAAAGGAACTCCCATGCGCTCCACCGTCAAGGTCCTTCCGTCGCCGCCGCCCTTGCCATGGCTGTTGACCGTCCGCCTGCGAGGGAGCAGGAAGGCCCCCAAACCCCGGACCGACGGGCTACCGCAAGCGCCTCCGCTGATGAAGACGCGGCTCCTCGTCGGACCTGACCGCGTCCGAGGACGAGAAGGACTCCAAGAAGGACGAGAAGGATGAGAAGGGCAAGAAGGATGAGAAGGACAAGAAGAAGGACTCCAAGGGTGCAGTGAGACCACCAAGTCCGCTCCAAGATCCAGGACATCAACACAGTGACCTTCAGAGACGATGAGATCGGTCTCACGCAGACCTGCGACAAGGTGGTCGAGGACTACGCCGCACCGAAGTACAAGCAGGGGCAAGAGCGATGAAACCGTCTACCTCCACTGCACGCTTGACTTTGATGGAGATGTCGGCTATAGCCTGGCGTCGCACACACTACGTCGCTGCAGGACAAGAAGGACTCTCCCTCAAGGCGGACGAGCACGGATCGCTGCTGGCCAACGACCTGAAGGCCGACGGCCTGAGACCTTCGACATCGCCGAGGACCCGGGGTCCCGAGCGTCGAGGGCTGGTTCGCCTTCGTCTCGCTGGGCAAGTCGACCACGCTGAAACCGTTCTCCGATGGCTCCACCAACATCGTCTACGACCGTGGAGAGGGTGAGAACACGCGGACGGGCAAGCACTACGGGCCCTACTCCGACACCCAGGAACTGGTCCTCGAGTAAACCGATTCCGCTCCTCCTCGGCGATGCCATGTTCTCGGGTGACGCCGTCCATCTTCGCCGCGCCTCACGATCCCACCGGCTCGTGAGGCGCGGGCTGTGCTGAGGCCGCGGTCCGGCGACGGCGCGGCCGGCATCCGGCATTCGCCCCTTTTTCGGTAGCGTGACGCCATGACGACACCCGAGGCGACTCGCCCCGCCCGACGAGCGCCGCCCGTCTACCGGGCCGGCCTGTCCAAGATGTCGGAGGTCGATGCACGCTCCTGGAGCATCGACGACGTCCTCGATTCCGTCTTCTTCGCCATCGCCGCCGTCGCCACGCTGTGGCTGGCCTGGCTTCTCATCGGTTCGGGGCTGGCACCTCGAGACCGCGCTCGTGGTTAACTCCCTACTGTTCTGGGCGGTGCTGGCCTACCTCGCCCTGCCGCGCCTCCACCAGGTCCTCACCTGGCTCTACGTTCCCGACTACTTCATCGGCCGTACCTGCACCCCGACGGGCTCCTGGGCGACTCCCGTCAACCTCGCCGTCAAGGGCGACGAGGAAGATATCCATGAGGCGATGACGGCCGCCGGCTGGGTCGCGCCGACCCCATCACCCTGCGCCTCCTCGTGGCGCATCGTCATCTCCCTCACTGCTGCAGCGCTCCTACCCGCCGCCCCGTCTCCAACCTCCTGTTGTTCCGGACGCAAGCAGAGCTTCGCCTACCAGAAGGAGGTCGAGGGCAACCGCCCAACGCCACCACATCCGCTTCTGGTACTGCCCGCCCGGTTGGGTCCTGCCCGGAGGCCGTGGACTGGCTGGCCGCCGCCACCCACGACCGTGCCGTCGGTCTGAGCGCCCTCACCCTCCAGGTCACCCACAAGATCGACGCGGACATCGACATCGAGCGCGACTCTCGTCGTCGACGACGTCCGCTGGGCCAATGAGGCCGCGAACCCGAGATCTGGCCGGACTTCTTCACCTCCTACCATGACAAGAACGGGGGAGGCGACCGGGTGGTCACCGATGGCGCTCTCCACGTCCTCGACCTCAACGAGGTGGTGCCCGGTCCGACTCCGGGCTCTCCGCGCCTGGCCCACCTCGCCGATCCTTGAGGCCCGGCGGCGGCGCCCCAGCCAGCTCATCATCGCCCTGGTCCTCATCGATCATGATCGTCGTCGAGCTCATGCGTGTCACCTGCATCGACGTCACCGACCTTCTGACGCCACTCCGATCTCCGGCATGAACCAGGGATGATCGCCGCGGTCATCGCTGTCATCGCCACGGTGTCGGCCGTCCTCACGCCGACCCAGTCACCGCTGCCCTGGGCGCAGCGGCCTCGGCACGGGCATCCGCGCGGCTGCATCGCCCTCATGGCCACCCTCGTCCTGAGCATCCTCACCGACATGGTGCAGGTCTCCAGTCTCGGGGTCCGACAGGCGACCTCGGCCTGGTCATCACCAGCGCGCTCCAGGTTCTGGCCCTGCTGGCCCCTCTCGGCCCGGCAGGTCCACGAGTGGGAGCACGCCCGCAAGGAGGAGCGTCGCGCAGTTCGCCGCGGCGCGAACCGGCGGGCGAATCGGTGCGCAGAGCGACACGCGGCCCGACCTCCCGCGCCGATAGGGTGGATTCATGAGCGAGTACCTGGCAGGACCGCAGGACGGCAGCGCCGACGGCGGAGGTCCGGCGGGCCGCCGGCAGTGCGTCAGCCACGTCGATGCCTCCCGGCGTCGATGGCGAGCGCGAGCACGTGCGCTTCGGCATCCCTTCAACGAGCGTCGTCCCCATCTGGCACGACGACGCCACCATCACCTGGCACCGGCCCGCCGACGGCACCGACCTGTCCAGCGTCCTGGGCATGGGCCTGGTGGAGTCCGGAGCCCGGCCCTGCCCAGGCCCCCGCCGGCTGGCAGGAGCAGGTGGAGACCGGCACCTGACCGACTCAGGCCGGCTCCTGCTGCTCAGGCCGCGACGCCGTCAGGGCCGCCCGCGCCATCAACGACCCCGGCGACGGCGCCCCGATCCTCCAGGAGCCGCTGAGCTACGAGCAGGCCATGGAGGGATCTTCGACGTCGTCGGCTTCGGCATCCACATCGGCCGCATCATGCTGAGCGCGCCGCCCGCGACGGCGGGATCATCCTGTTCACTCTGCGGGCGCCGCGCGACCCCGAGCCGCACCACATCCCGTCCGTGCCCGCGCGCAGGTAGACGACCGCGGCGTCATGAGCTTCCCACCTGGGCACTCTTCAGGAGATGGAGGGCGGCGCCTGGGATGCCGCCACCCACCAGGACGGTATGGCCCTGCTCGACCTCTACTGTCCCCTACGCCGACCTCGTGGGCTCGAGGCCGGTCCCGACGGCGAGGAGGGCCTCGACGCCGACAGTGTCCTGAAATGGCCCAGCCTGTCATCCAGTGCATTCTCAAGCCCGGATTCCCCTTCGCCCTGGGCGCCTCCATGCTCCTGCCCCAGGAGGACTGAGCCGGGCCGACGCCGTACTGCGCACTCAGGGCGCCGGCGGGGCGGTTGAGCCGCGCACGATGAGCTCGGTGGGATGATGACGCTGCGGCTGCGGTCCAGTTCCCCGGAGGCCGCCTGCTCCAACATACGAGCCCCACCATCTCTCGGCCGTGCCGCTCGAAATCCTGGCGCACCGTGGTCAGCGGCGGGAAGCTGTACTCGCCCACGGCCAGGCCGTCGAAGCCGACGACCGAGACGTCCTGCGGCACGCGCCTGCCCTGCTCGTGCATGGCCCGGATGAGGCCCAGGGCCAGCCTCGTCGTTGGCGCAGAAGACGGCTGTGCCTCCGGGTCGGCGGACAGGCGCAGACCGGCCCTCATAACCCTGCTGCTGGCCTCCCAGTCGCCGGGTACTGCGGCTCGAACCTCCCGCCCCGCCTCCTGTAGGCAGCGGGTCCAGGTGGCTCTGCGGATGAGGCTGGACTGGGAGTCCTCGGGTCCGACACGTGGTGGACCGTGCGGTGCCCCAGCCCCAGAAGGTGCCCGACGGCGTCGCGCACCCCGCCGACCTGGTCGGCGCTGGCCGAGGGGTAGTAGTCCACGAGCGTGGAGTCCGGAGACCGCCACCGGCATCGAGGGCGGCAGTACCAGCTGCTCGCGCCCGGCCCGCCCGGCCTGCACGACGACAAGCCCATCGATGGCCTGGTGGGAGAGCCGGTAGACGGCCTCGCGCAGGTCGTCGGAGGCGCGTGCTCCACCTGGACGAGGTTGACGGCGTAGTCGACGGCGGTGGCGGCCTCTAGCACTCCCGCGGTGGTCAGGGCCTCACCGGTGCGTTGGATCTGCTGGGTCAGCACCCCGATCGTCTTGAAGGAGCCGCGGCGCAGGGCCTGCGCTGCGCGGTTGGGGAGTAGCCCAGTTGGTTCATCGCGCGCAGGACTCGCTCGCGGGTATCGGGCCGGACGTGCTCCGAGCCCGCTGCCACGCGAGGACCGTCTGGGCTGAGACGCCGGCCAAGCGAGCCACATCGCTCATTGACGGCGCTCGCTTCCGCGCAGCGCTGCCCTGGCATGGCATGAGGTTAGCAGGGGCGGCAGGAGTACCCGCATCCTGACGATATGGTGACGTTACCATAATGTTTCTCCTCAGTGTTTGGTGGAGTCCAGATTGGGTCGATAGATCTGCCCTCACCAGAGCGGGGCCTCGTCTACTATGTTAACGTCAACATAAAGACGTTGCACTGCTGCGCGTCCCCCGTTCCCGTCCACACCTGAGGGGAGCTGAACAATGATCGTTCCTAGATACTTCGAGGACCTCGGTGTCCTCCACGAGCACCGCTTCCGCCGCGCGCCTACTACGTGCCCGCATCCGTCCTATCGCCACCAGCCCCTGGAGGCGGGAGGACCTGACCGCTTCCCATCTGCTCAGTGGCGAGTGGGCCTGCGCTACCTGCCCAGCATCCACGAGCTGACCGAGGCCTTCTGGGGAGCAGGAAAGCCCCCGAGAGCCGCCGGCGACGACCAAGACCCTGATTCCGCCCGCGTCCCGGGAGGGCTTCACCCGGGATCCAGGTGCTCAGCACCTGGCAGCACCTCGGCATGACCACCATCAGTACCAACGTGCGCTACCCCATCCCTTCGATCCGCCCCACGTCCCCAGGACAACCCTGCGGCGCCTACCATCCGCGACTTCGAGTACACCCCGACGCCGCCGCCCCCAGCACCTACCTGACCTTCGAGGGTGTGGACCCCTGCTTTCTACGTGTGGCTCAACGGCACCTATGTCGGCTACAGCCAGGTCTCCCACGCCTCCGCCGAGTTCGACGTCACCGAGCTCGTCCGCCCCGGTGCCAACCGCCTGGCGGTCTTGGTCCTCAAGCGGTGCGACGGCACCCACCTGGAGGACCAGGACAAGTTCCGCACCAGTCGGCATCTTCCGCGACGTCTCACCTCCTGAGCCGCCCCGCCGCCGTCCTGTTCGATTACGCCACCACCACCTCGCTCGGTCCGGTGGTCGGCACCGGCTTCGACGCCGGTCCGGGCACCGCCCTGGTCAAGATCCAGGGCGCCTACCGGGGCGGGGCCGTCACCCACCTGCGTCGAGACTCGTGGACCACGGCGGCACGGGTCGTGGCTGCCGGCGACCTGGAACCCTTCGCCGTGACGACGGCTACACCCACCGGGTCCGCCTGACCCTTGACGCCCCCTACCTGTGGAGCGCCGGAGAACCCCCTACCTCTACACCCTGGTCATCACCACCCCCGACGAGGTCATCACCGACCGGGTCGGCATCCGCGAGATCGAGACGAGTGACGCCGTCGTCCGCCTCAACGGGCCGGCCCATCACCCTGCGCGGCGTCAACCGGCACGACTCGACCCGACCACCGGGCCCGTCGTCGACCTGGAGCACATGCAGCGGGACCTGCGCCTGATGAAGGGCACAACATCAACGCGGTGCGCAGCTCCCACTACCCCAACGACCCGCGCTTCTACCAGCTGTGCGACGAGCACGGGCTTCTACGTCATGTCCGAGGCCGACAACGAGGCCACGGTACCCAGAGCCGCTTTCCTGGCCGACCCCTCCTGGGACAACCAGGTCGAGCACTGGAACGAGCCCATCGCCGACAACCCCGGCCTGGACCGAGGCCACTGTCGACCGCATGAAACTGTGCGTCCACCGGGAGAAGAACCGCCCCAGCGTCATCTCCTGGTCCGCAGGGCAAACGAGTGCTCCTACGGCTGCACCTCGAAGCGGCGCTCATGTGGGCCAAGGACTTCGACCCCACGCGGCTGACCCACTACGAGAGCTCCTACACCGCGACTCCAAGCGCCGCTACGACTACTCCTGCATCGACCTGTACAGCCGCATGTACCCCGGCCATCGAGGAGATCCGCCACTACCTGACTCCGACCCGGACAAGCCCTTCATCCTCGTGGAGTACTGCCACGCCATGGGCAACGGCCCGGCGACCTCGAGGACTACTGGGAGATCATCCGGGCAGACGAGCGCACGTGCGGCGGCTTCGTGTGGAGTGGTGCGACCATGCGGTGACCGCCGGAACCAGTGACGACGGCCGGCCGATCCACCTCTCACGGCGGCGACCACGACGAGGCCGTCCACGACGGCAACTTCTGCGTCGACGGCCTCGTCTCGCCCGACCGCGTCCCGCACCCCGGCCTGCCGAGCTCAAGAACGTCCAGCGCCCGCCCGCGTCCTCGAGTACGACCAGGACGAGGGCCTGCTGACTCATCCACAACGACCTCGACCACACCGACCTGTCCCAGTACCTGCGCATCTCCTACGAGGTGCGGTGCGACGGCGTCGTCGTGGACCGCCAGGACCTCGACCTTCCTCGAGCCCGTCCCGCCGCACACGAGCGTCATGCTGCGCTGCGAACCGAGCGTTCCGCCCACCGGACGCTGCCACCCTGCTGGTCACCTACCGGCTCGCCCGCCCCGACTCGCTGCTGGCAGCCGGGCACATCCTGGGCTTTGACGAGATCCCGCTGCGCAACGCCGACGAGGGCGCCACCGGTGGGTCGCGGCGCTCGCCGGCCGCCCCATCGGGGAGACCCGCCCGCCGGTCAAGCGCGAGGGCACCCGGGTCGAGGTCGAGGCCGCGGGCCTGCGCTGCGCCATCGACACGCGCACCGGCCTGCCCGTGTCCCCTGGCCGCGGAGGGCCGCGAGCTCCCAGACCGCCCGGTCGAGCTCAACATCTGGCGGGCGCCCACCGACAACGACCGCCACGTGCGCCTGGAATGGGAGCGTGCCCACTCACCACCAGGCCGCGGCCCGCGCCTACGGTGTCGACGTCGACGAGGAGCCCGGTCGCGTCACCATCAGCGCCGACGTCGGCCTCGTGGCGCCCTCGGTCCAGCCTGCCCTGCGCGGACGACTCATCTGACCCTCACCGACGACGGCGTCCTGAGCCTGAGCCTGCGACTGCGCCGGACGCTGGGCTTCCAGCCTGCCGCGCCTGGGACTGCGCCTCTTCCCTGCCCGAGGTCACGAACCAGGTCGACTACTACGGCCTGGGCCCGCAGGAGAGTTACATCGACAAGCATCGCGCCAGCCACCACGGGGCCTTCAGTGCCGACGTCGTCGATCTCCACGAGGACTAGCATCCGGCCCCCAGGAGAACGGCAGCCACGCCGACTGCAACAAGGTGATCGTCTCCGGGGACGGCCTGAGCTCTGGCCGTCGTCGGGCCGACTCCTTCCTCTTCAACGCCTCCCGCTACACGCAGGAGGAGCTGCCGCGCGGCGCCGCAACACCGATCTGACGCCGTCGGGCAGCACGGTCCTGTGCCTCGACGCCGCCATGGCCGGCATCGGATCCAACAGCTGCGGGCCCGCCCTGCGGCCCCGCTACCAGGTCGACAGCCAGGAGCTGGGGATGGAGCTCCATCTCCTGCTCAACACCCTACCCACACCAATACTCACAATGAGGTGAAACCATGAGCAGCGAGTCTGCCGGTAAGAAGGCCGGCGCCCCCACCGCAGGAATCGGGCTCGAGCGGCCAGCGAGAGAAAGTACCTGAAGTGGTACAACAAGGTGGGCTACGGCTCGGGCGACGTGGCCGGGCAACGTCGTCTATGTGCTCTGTCCGCCTTCGTCATGATCTACCTGACGGACACCGCCGGGCTGAATGCGGGCGTCGTCGGCACGCTCATGATGGTCTCCCGGCTCTTCGACGGCTTCTCCGACATCATCTTCGGGGCGCTGCTGGACCGCACCAATACGCGGATGGGTAAGGCCCGCCTGGATGCTGTGGGGGTTCGTGGGCTGTGCCGCCATGCTCATCGCGATCTTCGCGATCCCCACGAGCCTGGGGGATACCGCCAAGTACGCCTGGTTCTTCATCGCCCACACGCTGCTCAATGCCGTCTTCTTCACGGCCAATAACATCGCCTACTCCTCGTTGACCGCGCTCATCACCCGCAATGGCTCCGAGCGCGTGCAGATGGGCTCCATCCGCTTCATGTTCGCCTCGGGACGAACCTGCTCATCCAGAGCGCCACCGTCGGGCGGTGTGGCCCTGTTCGGCGGCGGCGCCGTCGGCTGGCGGACGATGGCGATCATCTACGCGCTACTCGGCCTGGCGGTCAACACGCTCTCAGTGCTCTCGGTCAAGCGAGCTGCCGCCCGAGGAGCTCGAGGGTGAGGAGGAGCCCCAGGAGGACAAGCCTCGGTGGCGGAGTCGGCCAAGATGCTGGTGTCCAACAAGTACTACCTCATCATCCTTATCGTCTTCCTGCTCACCCAGATCTTCACGGCCATGCTCAACATGGGCATCTACTTCATGAAGTACGTCCTGGGGACGAGGACCTGCTGAAGACTTTCTCCTGGGCCATCAACATCCTGCTCACGATCGGGCTCCTCATTACGCCGCTGGTGGTGCGCCGCTTCGGGGGCATGTACCGGATCAACGTCGTCGGCTATATCATCGCGACCCTTGGGCGGCTCGGGGTGCTCGTGGCCGCTTACATGAACAGCCTCCCGCTCATGCTGATCCTCTCCGGAATCGCGGCCCTGGGCATGAGCTCGCTGCAGGGCACGCTCAACGCCCTCATCGCCGAGGCCTCGGAGCACACCCTGGCTGCGCACCGGTAAGCGCATTGACGGGCTCATGTTCTCCCGCACGTCGCTCGGCGTGAAGGTGGGCGGCGGCCCCGGCACGGCTCTCTCCGGCTGGCTGTTGGCCGCCTCCGGCTACGACGGGGACCCTCAAGGTCCAGCCGGAGTCCGCCATCCAGATGATCTACATCATGTACGTGTGGTTGCCGCTCGTGGCTAACGCGCTCATCCTCTTCCTGCTCACGCGGCTCGACGTCGAGAAGGTCAACACCCGACTCAAGGAGGAGGCTGACGCGCGGGCTGAGATGGAGGCCGGCGGGGAAGCTGGGGCGCCGTCGCCAGTGAGGGCGGCGTTGATGACCTCGACACCGTCGAGAGCCTGGGTACCGCGGCCGGCATCGAGGAGGACGACGGCTCGGTGAGCTGAGGCTGTGCGAGCCGCTTGACCCAAGGGTGGGGGCGAGACGGGGCGAAGCGGACGGTGACGCCATTGCCCTCATCCAGTTCCGGGGCGGTGGCAGGCTGGTTCCACCTGCCTCGCACACCGCCCTTCTGACGGCGTCAAGCAGGACGTTGGGCGTCGATGATCACCGGTGCCTTCGGCATTGGATTGATCGAGTAGTTCAAGAGTACTGGCGATATCGGTGACATCGATTTTCAGTCCGACGTCGGCCGTCCGCTGCCAGAAGTGCGCGGGTGTCTTCTTCTGGGCCAATCCGCGCGTGCGAGCTCGTTGACGGCCCTCACCCAGGCCAATGTGGTGCTTGCGGCGCAGGTGCTTTTGCCGCAGCCGCGACCTCAGGGTCGAGACGCATCGTTGTCCCTCATGGCGTCATTGTTGCACCGTAGGTTTAGCCGATATGCGTCACTGATGCGCTTCGGGCGCAGGGGGATATCTTCGCTGGTGCGGCCACCCGCCGTCTTTCGTCGTCGAGGATGTGCCTCTGCTTTGAGGACGTACTTTCCGTTCGGGAACTGCGTTTTCTCGCAGAATACTGATCCGCCCGCTAGTCGTTTGCGGAAATCGCAGTCCCTGGCGGCAAAAGTACGTTCTCGATCGGTATCGAATGCGGGTGGTTGTGTGTGAGGGCAAGGTGCAGGTCGGGTGATTGAAGTCTGTGGCGCTGTGAGTGCGAGTTCGGCCGCGAAGGTGCGGTGCCGGACGGTCGCCGGCTCCCCGGCTGGGTGAACGCAGGTCAGCCCATAGGTACGCTGACCGTCACGATCGGCAAAACCTGGGTGCGCCCTGATACGGATGCGACAAACGTGAGGTCTTGGTGATCAGATCACCATAGGCTAGCCTTTGCCTTGCTTATTGCGATCCGAGACGAATTCATGACATGGAGGCTGAGTGTTTCTCGCCAACCTGCTGATCGCCCTACGGGAGGGTTTAGAGGCGGCTCTTGTCGTCAGCATCATCGTTGCCTACTCTGGTCAAGGCCGACCGCCGTGACGCTCTGCCCAAGCTGTGGATTGGCGTCGGACTGGCCGCCCTCCTACCTCTGGCCACCGGAGCCATCCTGACCTGGGGGCCCAAGACCCTCACCTTCCAGGCCCAGGAGATTCTCGGCGGCACCCTGTCCTTCGTTGCTGTCGGCCTGGTGACCTGGATGATCTTCTGATGGGCAAGAACGCCCGTGAGCTCAAGGCGACCTGAGGGATCACTGTCCAGGACCTCGCCGAGGGCGGCTCCGGCTGGGTGTTGTCTGATCGCCGTCGTCGCCGTCGGGCGCGAGGGGCGTCGAGACGGCCCTGTTCATCTGGGCCACCGTGCGCTCCAGCATCGAAAGCTCCACTCATGCAGACGACGGCGGGCGTCGTCACCGGCCCCGCCCTGGCCATCGTGCTGGGTGTCCTCATCTACCAGGGGCGCGGTGCGCATCAATTTCCGCATCTTTTTCGCTGCCACCGGGTACTTCCTCGTCGTCGTCGCCGCCGGCATCGTCGCCTGCGGCGTCGGCGATCTCCAGGAGGCCAGTGTCCTTCCCGGCATCATGAGCCACGCCTGGGATCTGTCCGCCCACCTGCCGGGCAGCACCTCGCCCCTCTACTGGCTCTATGTGCTGCTCCAGGCCATGTTCCAACTCAACCTCCAGCCCACCGTGCTGCAGGTAGTGGGCTGGTGCCTCTACATCATGCCGGTCCTGGTACTGCTCACCCTTCAGATCCGGGGACCGCGGCCCTCGCCGAGCCAGGAAATCGCCGCTGACGAGACCCATGAGAGCACCGATGACGTCAGCGACGCCACGTCCGACGTCGATACGAGCAAGGTCTCCTGACCGTCATAAGACCCCTCATCCACCACCGCCTCCTCACAAAGGAAAGACAGATGCCGATCATCAAGCGACGCAAAGTGCTCACCCTGCTCCCTCTGACCGCCATGGGCCTGGGCCTGGCCGCCTGCGCCGACAACCCCAAGAACGCCAAGGGCGGTGCCTCGATCAGCAACGCCCAGGAGATCACGGTGACCCTCACCGATGATTCCTGCCAGTTGTCCTCCACCTCCTTCCCCTCGGGCGTCGTCACCTTCACCATCACCAACTCCGGCTCGGCGCCCAACGAGCTGGAGATCCTCACTGAGGACAAGCTCCAGATCATCTCCGAGCAGGAGAACATCGGCCCCGGCACCACCGCGAAGCTCACCACCTCCCTCAAGGAGGGCACTTACTACGCCGCCTGCAAGCCGAACATGGTCGGCGAGCTCAAGGGCGTCACCCAGCTGACGATCACCAAGGGCGCCGCCGTCGACGTCAGCGCCGACGAGGCCAAGGCGCGCGAGGCCGCCGTCACCAACTACACCGCCTACGTGCGCGACCAGACCGGCCAGCTCCTCACCGCCACCCAGAGCTTCGTCACCGCCTACACCTCCGGCGACACCGCCACCGCCCAGAGCCTCCCCACCCGCTGGCACGTCAGTACTACGAGCGCATCGAGCCCACCGCCGAGTCCTTCGGGATCAAGGAGGCCGGAGACCTTGACGCCTCCCTGGACACCCGCGTCCAGGACCTCGCCTCCGGCGCCGGCAAGGCCGTCACCGACAAGGAGGTCATCGATGGCTGGACCGGATGGCACCGCATCGAGGCCGACCTGTGGGTCCAGGACCCCGCCAGCCCCTTTAAGTTCACCGACGACGCAGCCCGCCAGAAGGTCGCCGACCAGCTCAACGCCGACACCAAGTCCCTCTACGACCTCGTCTACGGCAACATCAACGGCACCGGCGGCAAGAAGTTCGAGCTCGAGCTCGAGGACGTCGCCAACGGCGCCGCCACCCTCCTCGAAGAGGTCGCCACCACCAAGATCGTCGGTGAGGAGGAGACCTTCTCCCATACCGACCTCTACGACTTCCAGGCCAACGTCGAGGGCGCCAAGGTCGCCTACGGCAACGTCGAGGACCCCATGAAGAAGAAGGACTCCAAGCTCGCCGAGAAGATCACCACCCAGTTCAAGGCGGTCGAGGACCTCGTTGCCGCTCAGGCAAGCGGTCAGACGGCCGACGGCCAGAAGACCTACGTGGACTCACTCCACCATCGCCTCGGTCCAGAAGGACGCCGGCGAGACCCCGGACAAGAACTCCTACACCGACGTGCAGCGCAAGTTTTCCGACGCCGTCAACGCCCTGAGCGAGTCCTCGTCACAGGTCGCCGGAACCATCCTCTGAGCGCCGTCGTCGTCACCCCCGGAAGGAGCAGACAGTGAATGGCAAGCCGGCTGACGAGTCGGATGAGACCCAGGTCGCGGCCGACGCGACCGGCCCGGAGGCATCACAGGCGTACGAGGAGTCGGGGAGCCCTGACGTCGGAAAAACCCGGGCGGTGGTTTCGGAGGCATCCGGTGCTTCGGGAGATCCCGAGACCCCGGCGCCCCTGAGAAGCTCGGAAAAATCGGACGAATCCAACAAGCCCGACAAGCCTGGTGTCAAGGGCACGAGCCGCCGCGCCATGTTCACCGGTGCGGGCCTGGGGCTGCGCCTGCGGGCCTGGCCGGTGTCGCTGGTGGGCGCGCCTGGGAGGCCTCCCGGCGACCCCGAGGAGGCCATCCTCACGACCTACTCCCTTCCGCGGTGACCACCAGGCGGGGATCACTACCCCCGCTCAGGACAACATGTTCACCGCGGCCTTCGACGTCTCCACCACCGACGTCGAGGAGCTCAAGACCCTCCCTGGCCGACTGGGCCGTGGCTGCCGAGCAGATGACCGCCGGCGAGCTCATCGGCGCCAGCCCCTGTTCCAACAAGCAGCTGCCGCCCAAGGACACCGGTGAGGCCTGGGGCTACAAGCCCAACGGCTCTGACCATCACCTTCGGTGTGGGCAAGGGCCTGTTCGTCGACGCCGAGGGCAACGACCGCTTCGACCAGCCGCCAAGATGCCGGGCTCATCCTCAAGGAGGGCATGCCCTCCTTCTCCGGCGACCAGCTCCACGCCGCCCAGTCCGACGGCGACCCTGCTCGTCCAGGCATGCTCCAACGACGCCCAGGTCTGCGTCCACGCGATCCGCAACCTCACCCGTATCGCCTTCGGGACCGCCACCCTGCGGTGGAGCCAGGTCGGCTACGGGCGGACGTCGTCGACCTCCGTGGACCAGGAGACCCCGCGCAACCTGTTCGGCTTCAAGCGACGGCACCAACAATATCAAGGCCGAGGATCCCGCCGATCAGCTCAACGAGCACCTGTGGGTCCAGCCCGGTGACGATGCCGCGGCGTCCTGGATGACCGGCGGCACCTACTACGTGGCGCGGCGTATCCGCATGCTTGCCGAGGTATGGGATCGCCTGCGGCTCATCGAGCAGGAGCAGACCATGGGACGCGACAAGCGCTACGGGCGCCGCTGAGCATCGCCAACCCCACGAAGTCCCTCCGAGGAGTTCACGGCCGTGGACTACGCGGCCAAGGACGACAAGGGCGAGTCTCTGTGCCGGCTGACGCGCATATCGCCGTCGTCTCACCAGAGCAGAACAGGGCGCCGGATGCTACGCCGCGGCTACAACTACACCGACGGCTCCGACTCCTGGGGCTGCTGCAGACCGGGCTGTTTTTCATCGCCTTCGTGCGCGATCCGCGCACGAACTTCTACCCGATCCTGGACCGCATGACCAAGAGCGACGCCTCCAGGAGTACTCCTAGCCACGAGGCCTCGGCCCTGTTCGCGATCCCGCCGGGCATCAAGAAGGGCGACACCATGGTGGCCGCCCTCGCTCTTCAGCTGCAGCTGAGGCGAGCGCGGTTCGGGCTGCTCCGCTGATGCGCTTGGTGACTGCGGCTCGCATCGAGGACGTACTTTCCGTTGGGGAACTGCGCTTTCCCGCAGAATACCGATCCGCCCGCAGTCGTTTGCGGGAAAATCGCAGTCCCTGGCGGCAAAAAGCACGTCCTGATGGTTAAGCGGGTCGTGCAATGCGAACGGTGGGTGGGCATGATGGGCCCATGCGCGACCTGAATGACCTCACCCGTCCCACCGTCCCCTCCAGTGCCATCCAGGAGCGCATGGCTCGCCGAGACCGAGGAGCGCCGCGGCGTCGTCGGCCCACCGACGGCCCTGCCCGACGACGCCGGCGCCCCTCCGACCTGCGCGCCGCCCTGGGCGAGGCCGTCGCCGAGCTGGCCCCGCAGATCGTCTGAGCTCTCCCATGACATCCACGACCACCCCGAGACCGGTTTTCGAGGAACACCACGCCGTGGCCACGGTCGCCGCACTCCTGCGTCGCCACGGCATCGAGCCCGAGGTCGGCGTCTACGGCATGGACACCGCCCTGCGCGCGGAGGTCCCCGGCCCCCCAGTGCAGGCAGGTGTCTCCGGTCGGTCGGCCGGCACCATCGCGATCCTCGCCGAGTACGATGCTCTCCCCGGTATCGGCCACGGATGCGGCCACAACGTCATGTGCGCTAACTCTGTGGGCGCCTTCCTCGCCCCTGGCCGCCTTGGCCCGTTCCCGCCCCGGCGCCCTGCCCGGTCGCGTCGTCCTGCAGACCACGCCCGCCGAGGAGAACCTCGACCGCCAAGGAGATCCTCTCCGTGCGCGGCATGCCTCGACGGTGTCGACGCCGCCATCCAGACCCACTCCTACGCCCACGACGTCACCCACCAGACTTTGGCCTCGGGGTGCGCCGCCTGAGGTCGTCTTCCACGGCGTGCCGGCCCACGCCGCCTCCCAGCCCTTCATGGGCCGCAATGCCCTGGACGCCGCTACCCTGGCCCTGACCGGCATCGGCCTGCTGCGCCAGCAGATGCTCCCCATGGACCGCCTCCACGCCATCATCACCGACGGCGGCCAGGTCCCCAACATCATCCCCGAACGCACCGAGCTGTCCATCATGGTGCGCCCAAGTACCTCGAGACCCTCAAGGAGATCACCGAGCGGGTCGAGGAGGTCCTCCACGGCGCCGCCCCTCATGACCGGAACCGGCGTCGAGATCCTTACCTCGGAGTACTGCAATGAGGTCCCCTGTCCGGGACAACGGCCCCTGCTCACCTCCTGGGTGCGCTCCCAGCGCGAGCGCGGCCGCGACCCCTGGCCCCCGGGGTCCTGCCCGAGACGATCGCCGCCGGCACCGACTTCGGCAACGTCTCCCAGCGCGTGCCCGGCATCCACCCGCTCATCAAAGTCACCGATCGGCCCTGACGTCGCCCTCCACACCCGCGCCATGACCGAGGCCGCCGGCGGCCCCACCGGACGCGGCCGCGCTCGACGGCGCTCTACGGGCTGGCCGCCGTCGCCCTGACTGGCTCCACGACGCCGACCTGCGCCGGGCCGTGCGCGCAGACTTCGAGGTCACCGGCGGGGCGATCGACGTCGCCGGCTTCTGGAGGAATAAGCGGGGACGTACCGCTGGCGTGCAGCCGGAGCGGCGGCCTCAAACCCGCCCGACCGCCCGCCCTCAGGCCGCCGGACGGCGGATGAGCAGCGCCCGGGGTCGATGCGCACCCGCATACCCCGCGTGGGCGCCAGCAGATCCCTCGTCGACCTCCACCAGCGCCGGCGCCGAGAGCTGGACGGTCACCTCCCCGCCGCGCCGCAGCACCACCCGGCCCAGCGAGCGGCCGGACTCGGAATAGCGCGCCGCGTAGGGCGGCAGCACCTGGCGCGCCAGGGAGCTCCACCCGGCCAGACCGGCAACCGTAGTCGATGGCGGCGACGTCGAGCAGGCCGTCATCGGTGCGGGCCCTCGGGCAGCAGAGTGATCCCCGCCGGCAGGCGACCTCCGTTGGCCATCAGCAGGTTGCGGGCGGTCAGACGTTCCACGCGTCGCTCGCCGGTGTCGTCGAGAAGGCTGAGAACCAGGTCCATGCGCGGTGATCCCAGGTTCTCCATGGCCGCCAGGGCGTAGGCTCCCCAGCCGACCCCTCGCCTTGAGGGCCGGGCGCGTGGAGGCCACCAGCCCGGCATCGAAGCCGATCCCGGCCACCACCATGCAGGCGTGCTCGTCGCCGAGCGTGGGCCGGGCCCACTGACGGGTACGCCGGGTCGCCCTCTGGACCGTGCGCACTGCCCTGGGCCGCCCCGGCCGACAGCCGCGGCGGGTCTGCCGCCCGACGCCGCCCGCCGGATCGACCGGGTCGGCCGGCGGGGGCGAGCCGGTTCGGCGGTCGGCTGAGCCCAGGACCTCCGCCTGTCCGGCGGTTCTGGGCGTCCTGGTCCGGTCCAGTCCGACGTCGGATCTCCGGGCAGGGGCTCGGTCCTCACCCAGGCCAGATCGGCGGGCAGGTCGACCCCGCGGGCCGCCGCCCAGACCGCGGCCCGCGGGTCGCCAACGGCACCCTGAGGTTGCGGGCCGCCAGGTTCGCGGTGCCCAGGGGACGATGCCCATCTGGGCGCCGCTGCGTGCCAGGCCCGCCGCCACCGCGCGCACGGTTCCGTCGCCGCCGGCGGCCACCACGAGCCGAGCCCCTGCGCCCAGGGCCAGGCGCGCCTGCATAGTGCCGGGCTCGGAGATGCCTCGTCTCGAGCCAGACGGGCCTGGCGTAGCCTCGCCTCGCGCAGCTCGCGCTCCAACAGGGTCCCGCACCGCGGCGGTGGCGCGCGGCTTGAAGGGATTGACGACGACGCAGGCCAGCGGCTGCCCGGTGCGCGTCGTCGCCCGGGCCCCGCCGTCGGTGAAGCCGGTCATAGGGCAGGTTAACTGTCCGCGCGGCCCCGGTCACCGTCACCGGAGCCGCGCGGAGGTCATCGAGGGAGGCCGGGCGGATCCGGGGCGTGGTCCGGGCTAGGCCCGGCGCCGACTTTCCGCCCAGGCCCCTCGCCCCTGACCCAGGTCCTGATCGGGGTGACGGGTAGGCCGGCCTGGCTCACCAGGCGTGAGATGAGGGCGGCCAGCTGGGCGAAGTCGGCGCCGCGGGAGGAGGGAGATCCGGTGGACCAGGCCCATGGCGCACCGGCGCCTCGTCGGCGAAACGGGCGACGCCGTACTCCGAGGAGGGGGCCAGCAGCTGGAGCGCCCTCGGGAATGATCGTCACGCCGGAGCCGTGTGCGACCATGCGGGTCACCGTCGACAGGGTGGTGGCCACCGCGACCGGGGGCCGGGTGCCGTAGCGCTGGCACAGGGCCAGGGTCTGGTCAGCGCAGGCAGTTGCCCTCGTCGAGTAGGGAGGAGGGGCTGGTCATCGAGCTCGGTGGGGTTGACGTCCCGGCGCCCCGCCCAGGGGTGGTCGGCGGCGGTGAGGACGACGAGCCGCTCGTCGAACATCGGGATCGCGGTGGTGCGCTGGAGGTCGTCCTCCAGGGCGATGATGGCGGCGTCCAGACGCCCCTGGGCGAGTTGGTCGAGGTTGTCCCTCGGTGACCATCTCGCGCAGATCCAGCTCCATCTGGGGCAGGGCCTCGCGCAGACCGTCGATGAGAATGGGGGCCAAGTAGGGCGCGATGGTGGGGATGATGCCCAGACGCATCGTGCCGCTCAAGGCGGCCCCTGGCTGGAGGCGGCCTCGTTGAAGGCCCTCGGCGGGCCAGGACGGCGTCGCGGGGCGAAGGGCAGGAGGGCCTCGCCCAGGGAGGTCACCAGCACGCGGCGGGTGGTGCGCTCCACCAGCTCGCCGCCAACGCGCTTCTCCAGGGCGGTGATGGCCTGCGACAGGCTGGGCTGACTGACGCCGAGCGCAGTGGCGGCCTCGCCGAAGTGCTGGTGGTCGCACAGGGCTACGAAGGCCCGTAACTGCGAGAAGGACGGAGATGATGAGATCGGCATGAGTTGTGGTCCTGTGGTCGGGGCCCGCACCAACGCGATCGGCGAGCCTGATATGACGAAGTGACAGAAAGTCGAAGACAGACGAATGGCCGGGAGAAGCGGGGAGAATGGTGGGATCCGGCGTGGGCGGGCCTCCAACATGGCGGCCTGAGAACGCCGTCGGGAAACTATAGGGTACACCGATTGAAATGGATTGTATTCACAGGTGGATTACGTTGGTAGAGGGAAGTCAGGTCACGTTCGCGCTCGAGGGGTGGTGTGTGCGGGGCGAACGTGCATGGCTCGCACGCGCGCCATCCACCCCGGCCTTCCGGTTAATTCCTGGCTTTCGGGCCCGCGAGTCCGCCTTGTCGGCGGTGCGGATCCGACGGCGATTCGGGTCGATCCGACCTCGAGTGTCGGGTCCGTCACTGGTTGGTGACCACCCCTGCGTGCGGCCCGATGTCGCCCGGAAAAGTGATCCGAGTGCGGCCTCGGGTGCGGTCCTGACTACACTCAGGGTCATGATCGACCTGCGTGCGCTTCGCGAGAACCCCGAGCCCTTCCGCGCCAGCCAGCGAGCCCGCGGCGCCGACGTCGATCTCGTTGACCGCGTCATTGCCGCCGACGAGACCCGCCGTCAGGCGCTGGCCGCCTTCGAGAACCTCCGCGCCGAGCAGAAGGCCGTCTCCCGGTCCGTCGGGAAAGCATCGCCCTGAGGAGCGCCCGGCGATTCTCGCCAGTGCCAAGGAACTGGCCGAGCAGGTCAAGGCCGCCGAGGCCGCCTCCTCGGCGGCGGCCGCTGAGCTCGACGCCCTGGCCCGCCAGTTCGCCAACCTCATCGAGGAGCGCCGTCGGGCGGCGAGGAGGACTACGTCGTCCTGCGCCACGAGGGCGGCTGAGCCCCGCGACTTCACCGCCGAGGGGCTTCGAGCCCGCCGACCACCTGGCGATCGGCGAGGGCCTGGACATCATCGACACCCGCCGCGGCGCCAAGGTCTCCGGCGCCCGCTTCTACTATCTCAAGGGCTGGGGCATGCGCCTGGAGCTGGCCCTCATGACGGCTGCCCTCGACGCCGCCGTCGCCCACGGCTTCACCCCGATGACCACCCCCACCCTCGTGACCCCGCAGGTCATGGTGGCACCGGGTTCCTGGGCGCCCACAGCGACGAGATCTACTATCTGCCCGCCGACGACCTCTACCTCACCGGCACCTCCGAGGTGGCCCTGGCCGGCTACCACGCCGACGAGATCCCTCGACCTGACCGCCGGGCCCAAGCGCTACATGGGCTGGTCCACCTGCTACCGGCGCGAGGCCGGGCGCCGCCGGCAAGGGACACCCGCGGCATCATCCGCGTCCACCAGTTCAACAAGGCCGAGATGTTCTCCTACTGCCGCCCCTGAGGACGCCGAGGCCGAGCACGCCCGGCTCCTGGCCATGGAGGAGGAGATGCTGGCCCTGGTCGAGCTGCCCTACCGGGTCATCGACACCGCCGCCGGGGACCTGGGATCCTCGGCCGCCCGCAAGTTCGACTGCGAGGCCTGGCTGCCCACCCAGCAGCGCTGGATGGAGGTCACCTCCACCTCCAACTGCACCACCTACCAGGCCCGCCGCCTGGCCGTGCGCGAGCGCCGCGAGGCGGCACGAGCCCCGTGGCCACCCTCAACGGAACCCTGGCCACCACCCGCTGGATGGTCGCCATCCTGGAGAACCACCAGCAGGCCGATGGCTCGGTGCGCGTGCCCGCGGGCCTGCGCCCCCTACCTGGGCGGCCTGAGGTCATCGAGCCCGTCGGCGCCACCGCCTGAGGCCGGCTGCGCATGAGCCCCACACCATCCGCCCCTTCGCCGTCGACGCCGTCGGAACCTTCGCCGGGAACCGCCGGTGCGGGCAACACGGCCGACGCCGCGGGCGGCCCCAGCGCCGTCGAGCCCACGGCCAACGGCCCGGCTGTCAACCCCGACACCGGATCGCCCCGGGTGGTCAACCGCTGACCCGCCTCGGGCGGCTCGGCTGAGTACATCGGGCATCGCGGCGACCCCGAGAGCATCGCTAGACCACCGGCTCCGCTGGGGAACCGGCGGCGCATGCTGCGCCGTCGGGCTCTGGACCACGAGGAGTACCACGCCCTGGTCCAGGACCGGATGCGGGACCTCGACGCCCTGGAGGCCTCGGCGGGCCCGGCTCGCGCCCGGTCGAGGGCTCGTCGTCGCCCTCGACGTCGACGGCACCATCCTCGACATGGACGGGCGCGTCTCGGAGCGGGTCATGGCCTCCATCGCCCGCCTGCGCGCCCACGAGGTGCCCGTGGTCATCTCCACCGGGCGCGGGATCGCCGCCGCCATGCCGGTGGTGCGTCACCTGGGGCTGAGCTCGGCTGGATGGTGCGCCAACGGCGCCCTGACCCTGCGGCTCGACCCAGACGCCCCGGCGGCTACGAGGTGGTCGACTCGCGCACCTTCGACCCGCGCCCCGCCATCGAGACCCTGCTCGCCGCCGTGCCCGACGGGATCATCGCCGTGGAGGACCTGGCGTCGGGTTCAAGGTCTCCCGGCTCTTCCCCGACGGCGAGCTCATCGAGGACCAGCAGGTCGTCCCCTCGACGAGCCTCGTCTCCCAGCCCGTCACCCGCGTGGTCCTGCGGGCCCCCGGGCATGTCGGTGGAGCGCTTCTCCGAGATCGTGGCCGACTCTGGGCTGCACTCGGTGGAGTACGCCATCGGCTGGACGGCCTGGCTCGACGTCGCCCCGAAGGGCGTCACCAAGGCCTCCGCCCTCGAGGCGCTCATCTCCCGCCTGGGCGTCGACCCGCCCGCACCTCGCGGTCGGGGACGGCTCCAACGACGTCGAGATGATCGAGTGGGCCGGGAGCCGGAGTCGTCGATGGGTAGCGCGCCCCAGTGGGTGCGCGACCGCGGCGATATCCCTGACCGAGCCCGTGTGGCGGACGGCTGCGCCGCCGTCCTGGACGCCGTCATCGAACGAGTAAGGCACCCCTGATGCGACAGTCCCTCCCTATCTCCCATCACAACTCCATCGGCCCCATCAACGACGTCACTCGCTGCGGGCACCGGTCTGCCTGGCGGGGCCGCCCCGGGCCGACGACGTTCAACTGGGCAGATCGGCGGCGGCTGGCGGTCTGCCTCTCGCGGCCGCCAGCGCCTTGACCCTGGTCTGCGCCGCCACCGCCGCCTGCTCGGCCGGCGGGGCCCACTCCGCATCGGCCACCGGGCTGCGCCGCCTACACAGGCCTACCAGGGCCACGAGGGCTCCACCGTCACCGTCTCCAGCAGCCTGACCGGCACCGAGGCAGAGCGCTTCGAGGCCTCCGTGGCCGAGTTCGAGAAGTGCACGGGCATCGACGTCGCCCACCGGCACCACTGAGCTGCGCTCCCAGCTGCTCAACGGCTCGGGCGCGGACCTGTCCACCAACAAGGGGGCCTCGCCGTCGAGCCAGGACAACCCTGAGAACCCGCCTGACCTGGCGATCGTGCCGCAGCCGGCGATGGTGGCTGAGCTCGTCGACACCGGCGTGGTCCACCCTGCTGCCGAACACGGTCAACAGCAACGTGGAGGCCGGCTGGGACCGGCACTGGATCCAGGTGGGTATCCACGCCTCGTGCCCCTACGCCGCCCCGCTCATGGCCCTCGGTGAAGTCCCTCGTGTGGTACTCGCCGGACGCCTTCGCCAAGGCCGGCTACAAGGTGCCGCGCCACCTGGGCCGAACTGGAGACCCTCACCCGCAAGGTCCGCGCCGACCACCCCGACGGCTCTGTAACCCCTGGTGCGTAGGGCGCCTCAGACGGGGAGTCCACCGGCTGGGTGATGACCGACTGGCTCGAGGACGCCATGCTGTCCACGCAGGGGCCCGGCGCTCTACGAGACGTGGGCCTCGCACAGGGTGCCCGTCGACTCTTCGGGCGCAGTGGAGGCCCTCGACGTCGTCGACTCCTGGTCCTGACCGATGGGAGCGTGGCCGGGGGCGCGTGGCTCGGTCATCTCGCGGACCCCCGCGCAGGCCGGGGGCCGACCTGGTCAGGGCAGCTGCCTCATGCTGCACGCCTCCTCCTCCGAGAGCCGCTTCCCCGAGGGCACCGCCATCACCGACGCCGACGGCGCCAACCCGGTGACGGGTCCAGGCGCCCAGCCCCACCGGGGGCGCCACGGCCTCGACGGACTCCGCCCAGGGCAGCGGGGAGACGACCGCTGCGAGCGACGGCGTCGCCGACGTCGAACGGCGTCAAGATCTCGGCCTTCGTCACTCCGGCGGCGGACCGGGGATCGGACGCCGTGCTCGTGGGCACCGACTACCTCGTGGCCTTCACCCGCTCGGACGCAGCCAATGCGGTCATGGCCTACCTGACCTCCCAGAACTGGGCGCGCACGCGGATGGCGATGGGCGTGGCGACTCGCTCACCAGGGCGTCGACCCAGACCTGGCGCCCAGCGACGTCGGGCAAGCGCGCCACCAGGCTGCTCCAGTCGCGTCAGACGACCGTCGAGATGGATGCCTCGGACTCGATGCCCGTGGGCGGGCAGCAGCGCCCTGTGGCTGGGGCTGAGCCGCTGGTCGACCGGCGCGATGACCCCTCAAGGAGGCGCTCGCACAGGGCGAGTCCGCCTGGCCGAAGCAGAAGTAGCCGACGCGCGGGCTCCGCAGGGCTCGGTCCGAAGTACTGATCCGCACGGGCGGGTCGATAGCCTTGAACTCTCCCAGCGGATCAAGTGAGGACCCATGGGACTGGGATGGTTCGGCGCCCCCGAGCACAAGCGTTGGCTGGCTTACGAGACGCATGCACTACTGCACTACGCGCGCGCCTCGCAGGGTGCCCACAGGATCGGGTGGATCGGCCAGGACGGCGAGGTGGACCCCTCCCATCCGGTCGAGCTGTGGATCACCAGCCGCATGACCTTCGCCTTCTCCTGGGAGCGCTTATGGGCATCCCCGGCTGCCGCCGCTACGCCGACCACGGTGTGCGCGCCCTGGGCGGCCCCCTGCGCGACCCGGTCAATGGCGGCTGGTACTCGGCGATCGGCCCCGATCCCGACGCCGAGGGGCGGGGCGTCCCGATCGACCCCGAGGCGCGCAAGGAGTGCCACCAGCACGCCTCGTGCTCCTGGCCGCCGCCACCGCGACGGCCGCGGACCGGCCCGGCGCTCACGAGCGCTGCGCGACGCCATGGCGATCCAGGACCGCTACTGGTGGGACGAGCCCCAGCAGATGCCGATGGAGTCCTACGCCTTCGATTTCACCGACCCCGAGGACTATCGCGTATCAATGCCGCCATGCACACGGTCGAGGCCTACCTGGCCACGGCTGACGTCACCGGCGAGGTGCGCTGGCTGAGCGGGCCCCGAAGATCGCCGACTTCGCCGTCAACGTCCAGGGCCCGCGAGCACGGCTGGCGCCTGCCCGAGCACTACTCCACCTCCTGGGAGCCGCGAGACTCGATTACAACCGCGATGAGCCGGCCCACCCTTCAGGCCCTACGGCGTCACCCCGGTCACGGACTGGAATGGGCGCGCCTGACCGTGCAGCTGCACGGGTGCCCTCATCAACCGGTCCATGAGCGACGCCGGACTGGATGCTGGATGCCGCCGAGCACATCTTCGAGCAGGCCCTGCACCGACGGCTGGCGCATCGACGGCGCCCCGGCTTCGTCTACACCACGGACTTCGACGGCGAGCCGGTGGTCCACGAGCGCATGCACTGGGTGGTCTGCGAGGGCATCTCGGCCTCGGCCGCCATCCGCCAGGCCCTGCTCGACGACGGGCGCGGGGAGATCGACGTCGAACACTACGAGCACTGTTACCGGGCCTGGATCGACTACGCCGAGGAGTTCCCTCATCGAAGAGCCGGGCGTGGACCCACGAGCTCGACTCGCGACAACCGGCCCTCGACCCGCACCTGGGCCGGGCATCCGACATCTACCACGCCCCTGCAGGCCACGCTCATGGCGCGCCTGCCGGTGTGGCCGGCGATCGGGCAGGCCCCTGGCCGAGGGGCGGCTCGACGAGCTGAACTCGCTGCTGCCGCGCGCCAGCAAGCCACACCGGCGCGGGGTCTTCGGCAGGTCTTAGGGTCTGTTGCGGAAGTAGGCTGGAGGACCTCGTGGGCGCCTGTAGGGGTAGGGCGCGTTCGTAGCCCTTTACCCCTCGAACGCGAGTCCGCAGGTACGACCGCGACGTCGGCGCCGAGGCGCTCGCGGTGACCGCGGCTCACCGGGATGGTAGGTCTCAGCCTCGTCGCGCCCTGGGGGCGCGGCCCGAGAGGTGACAGAGCGGCCGAATGTGGCGGTCTTGAAAAACCGCTGTGCGCCTAGCGCAATCGGTTCGAATCCCTCTCTCCGCCATCTCATAAAGCATTTCGAACCCTCGGTAGCATTCGGCTGCCGAGGGTTTGTTCGTGTTCGTCGCTAGGTAGGGGGTGGTAGTGGTGACGGTGGTAGCTGAGGTGTGGTGCTGCTGCTTCTGGAGTCTTGTGGCGTCGGGGAGCGGTGTTGTTTGCTTTGAGTTCCCTTGTCTGGTGCGCTCTGCTGCCGTCCGTTGAGCTGCTGCGGCAAGTTTGGTGGGTGTGGGGTGTTTGTTGTCGTGCGTAGCAGCGGCTTGCAGGCTGCTGTAGGGCTCTTTGAGGGTGCTGGTGGTGACGGGTGGTGTCGTCAAGGTAGATGGTGGAAGAGGGCTTGGCAGAGCATGCCGCGGACGGGAGGTTGGAGATTGATGCAGAGGGTGCTGATGTTCCTGAGGAGGTGGAGGCTGGTGGTGAGGGACGTCTCGGCCGATGGCGAGGCGCTGGTCGAGGGTTTGTTTGGTTTGCTCGAGACGCTGGCGTTCCTGCGTCAGCTCGGCCAGACGGCGGCGGCAGCAGTGGTGTCGAGTGAGCCGTCGGCCACGAGGTCGATGAGGCGATCCTCTTTAGCGGTGATGTCCTCGAGTTTGTGGACGATGGCGTGGTTGCTTTTGGCGAATGAGGGCTTGTTGGTTGTCGAGGGCTTGGGTTATTTCGGCTTCGGTGCGTTGGGTGAAGTCGCTACCAAGGGAAAGGGTGCAGATGCCGCTCGGACATAGTCTTCCACGAGGGATACTGGCAGGTGGTATGTCGCAGTGCGCTCCCTGGCGTCCGCGGCAGAGGTAGTAGGCGTAGGTGCCGCCTTTGCCTTTGGCTTCGGTGTAGACGAAGCGGCTGCGCTTGCCGGCTTTGTGGCAGCGTTCGCAGTGGAGGATGCCGCCTTTGAGGTAGTGGAAGTGGACGCGGTCGCGGGTGTTGTTGGAGCGTAGGGCGTGCATCTCCTGACGCAGTCGAAGAGCTCTTTGGCTGATCAGCGGCTTATGCCGACCGGGGGTACTCGCTTTGCCTTTGAAGTTGTGACGATGCCGGTGTAGTACGGGTCGGCCAGAGACGGTGGATGGTGGAGACGGCGAGGGGTTTGAGCGTAGGGCGCTTGGCGGATGGCCGAGTGGTCAGGCCCAGGTCGGTCAGCTTCTGCTGGAGGTGCTCGCTAGGAGTAGTCGCCGGTGGCGTAGAGCCTCAAGGCTTTGCGGATGAGGGGTGCACGCTCAGGGTCGAGCCCGATGGTGTTGATACGGCGGCCTCGATGGTCCTCGATGATGCTGGAGGTAGCCCAGGGGTGCGGGGCCGATGGTGCCGCCCTGCCTCGATCTTTGCGCAGCAGCTGATGCGGATGTCGGCTCCGCCGCGGCGCTGCGGTGACTAGTGTTGACGGCGGCCAGCATGCCGTGGACGAGCTGGGCCCTCAGGGGTCTCGTATCGATGTTCTCGGTGGCGGAGATGAGGGTGATGCTCGCTTGCGCAGCTCCATCATGGTGACGGCGTCGTCGAAGCGGCTTCGGTTGAGGCGCGAGAGCTTGTAGACCATGACGCAGTCGACGTCGCCACGCGTGGAGGCGCTCGGAGCATGGCCTGGAAACTCGCGGCGGTTGACAGTTTTGCGCTGCCAGGCCCCAGTTCGACGTACTGTCGACGACGATGGTGATGCCCAGCTGTTTGGCCTTGGCCAGGCAGATTTTGCGCTGGTGGGATGGAGAGGCCCTCGGGGTCATAGTCGGTGTTGACCTGGGAAGCAGTCGAGACGCGCAGGTAGAGCACGGCGGTCTTAGGGCTCTGTGTGGCGTCCATGGCTAGTGGCTCCTCGTCGAGTGGTGCTGGCGTGCAGTGCTGGGCGGTGTGGAGCGTTCCGGCGGGGCGGGCTGCCGCGCGGTGTGTCATCGCGAGCGGCCAGACGGCTCTGGACGAGGCGGATCAGGACGGTGGCGGTGGGCACCTGGAAGTGCCTGGCCAACGCGGCCGGATGGCGGATGCCGCGACGCCAGGCGCGTTGGAGGGCCCGCGGCGGTACCAGGCCGTAAGCGGCGAAGTGGTCGGCGGCCTGCTCGGCTTTGCTGGGCGGCGCTGCAGTGCGCGGTACCGGTGTAGAGACGGCGGTGTGGCTGTAGTCGATGATGTGCTTGAACTGGCAGCAGTGCCAGGCGGCTGCGCGGTGCTGGCTGGCGGCAGTTGAGGCAGATGATCCAGTCGCGGGCCGTTCCAGCGGCTGAAGCTCGGCACTGGCAGGCTCGCGCACCACCCGAATGTGCGGCAGGCAGCGACCCGCTCGTCGGCCGCGTGCGGGGCTGCCCTGGGCTGCTGGTGAGGTAGCGCGTCAGTGTGGCAGCCTGCCGCTCGGCCACGGTAAGCGACTGGCCGAAGCGGCAGCGCGTGCGTGGAATGAGGGCTCGGAGGCTACCCAGGACAGAGTTTTGCGTGGTGTTCATAAAATGCCTCCTTTCATGTGATGAATTGTCGGGTGCGGCGACGCGGTGTGGAATCTGTCGTCTCATCCTGGCCGGGAGCCGGCCCGGCGTGATGTGGCGTTAGGTCATATTTCTTAGCGATCCGCCTCGAAGGCGGCGAATAGTTCTGCTGCGCCTGGCTGGGCATATGGCGGTAGTGCGTGTGCAGATACGTCAGAAATGGTGGCAGGTCGGCCGGTGGTGCATAGCCGGCGGTCCTCGATGACGTCGAGTGGCTCGAGGTCGTAGGCAGTGACCAGGCGGCCGAGGCGCTGCAGGCTGATGTCCTGCACCTTGCCTTGCTCCAGCATGGAGATGAAGCCGGTGGATAGGCCGGATGCGGCAGAGGCTTGCTCTGATGCTGAGCCCAGCGGCCACCCGTGCGTCGTGCAGGATTGCACCCAGGCTGGGCTGGTGGGCGTCTGCGGCGCGGTCTGTCGCGCGATTAGTGGTTTCCTCCTCTGCTGTGCATTTTCCGGTATCCATGTACCTATTTTACAAGTTCCGTTTGCATATGTGAACAGATCTTCTGTGCATAATAGGCGTTCTCTCGGCTGGTTGTGCAATATTGATAGGAATGCACTGTGGTGAATGTGTGGATATGTCTGTGGGGCGCGCTGGCCATAGTTTTCTGTCTGCGCGCGCTAAGAATTGGGTGGTCCTGGCCTGTCGATCATTTCTGCGGTGGCACAGTGGTGGCCGCCGTCTGGCGTCGAGCCTGGCGGATGCGGCCGTGTGCCAGGGCGACGAAGGCTGCGGCTGATCTCGACCCCCAGCGCAGTGCCGCCCCAGCCGTTCGGCGGCGACGGCGGTGCCTGAGCCGAGAAAAAGGGTCGAGGACGATACCGGGCTGAGCTGTGCGCCGGAGTGCAGTGGCAGGTCGGCTGCAATGGCAGTCGGGCGGCGACGGTGCCGGGACCGCCGCAGGGGCTGGATGTAGGGCGCGCGGCAGAGCGGCGCAGCGCTGCGAGGACAGGCAGCGTGCAGGATGCGCCCACCGAGGTGCTCGGGATAGGTGGCGAGTGCGCCCGCGGTAGCTCGAGACGGTCAGCCGCCAGACGTCGCCCGGGTTCTGCCCAGCGGGTGGCTGATGGCGCGCCGCCGCTCACGGCGCACAGGCCATCATTGGCGTCGGTGTGGTGGCCACGCCAGGTCGCTGGCATTCCCGTTCTGATGCTGGGTGACGTGGCCAGCGTGGTGGCTGGCCAGGGCGCGTGGACGGGTGCTTGCGAGCGGTTCCTGGCGGATGGCGTCCAGGTCGAAGAAGTAGCGCGGAGCACGGCTGAGCAGGTAGATGACCTCGTGTTTGCAGGTCAGGCGGTCGGTGACGCTGGAGGGAGTGGTGCTGGTCTCGGCCCAGATGATCTGGGTTGCGGATGATCCAGCCGTCCGCGCAGCAGCGCCAGGCCAGGCGCTCGGGCCCAAGCAAAGGGACTTGCGCGGCGCCTTCGCGGCGGTGCGTGCCGTAGGCGTCGCCGAGGTTGAGCCAGAGGTGCCGGTCGGCACCAAGACGCGCGCCAGCTGCCGCATGACGGGGCGCAGGTGCTCGACCCACTGGTCATCGGTGGCCTCCGCGCCCAGCTGGCCCCGGTGCTGGTAGTTGCGCAGCCGGAACACGGTGGCTGGTGACGACGCATCGATGCTGCTGGCCTCGAGCGTGGCCAGGCGGATCAGCGGCATCGCCGGTGAGGGATGGTGTTTCGCGGGGTGGCTGCGCGGTGCTCCTTTCGTTATGACGTGGTGGTGCTGGATGGAGCGTCGCCGCCCCACAGCGCGGTCGGTAGGCGGCGGCGCTGGTGAGGCGGAAACAGCCGCTGTTCGAGCGTGCTGGTGCGGCTGAGAGCCGAGCGAGCGCCCGATGACGCCTCGACCGCGCGTGGGCCGTGCAGAATCCACAGCACGCGTGGAAGGCACCGTGAGCGGCCCGCCTCGATGCCGGTGCGGTAGTAGGCCTGCAGCGGCGGCACTTGGCCAGCACAGTCGGGATGGACTCGGTGCCCATATCGACCTCCAGGAACCAGCGATCCTCGAAGACGCCCTCGGCGTCGTGGCCGACGACGCAGGCGGCCAGGTCGGGGCGGATCAGATGCCTCGCCGCCCGGGCCGGTGAGCGCCGCCAGCTGAGGGGCTCGGTCTGTACGGTCACCCGTCGGTCAGCCGTGATGCCGCGTTGCAGCGCCAGGTGGGCCTCGGCCACCGTCAGGCTGTGCTGCAAGAAGCGTGGCGAGGCCTGATGGATGCGCCAGGAGCGCCTGAGCGACGGGGTCAAGCACGCGGCTCCGCCGGTGCGAGTTGCCAGATGCGCGCCGTCGAGCTCGGCTTCGAGCCCGCCAATGCGGTGCTCCAGTGGGCGGATCAGACCATCGCGCCGCTAGGGCGAGCCAGGACGCGACGTGTGGCGGGCCGCGGCCTGCTGGGCTGGCGTGACTGGTGAAGACGAAGGCCTGGAGTTGACGTCGACAGGAAGCGGTGCTGCATCAGGTGGGACAGCAGGAGGCGGTCGCGCTCGGACAGCGCCGTGGCGATCTGAGCCAGTTGGCGAGCGCCGACCCGCTGCCTGGCTGGCACAGTGCGCGGGGGAGCGGCGCGAGACGCGGTATTCGTCCCCCGTAATCGCCGAATCTGTGCCTTGACCTGGCGGTTCGTCGAATCGCCCGGAGGGAGCGGCCGGACGGGCGAACGGACGCCCAGGCTGCTCATACCATCGCGCCGGTGCTGAGCGGAGATGCTCATGAGCCGCCCGCCTGTCCGTCGTCAGCGGATGGCGGGCGTCGCACGCGCCCGATGTCGTCGGTGGGTGCGGAGCGTGCCTGGCTGTGTCGTCGCCGCTCGGCATGCCGGCCAGTCGTGCCAGATCGGCCTCAACCGCGCTGAGTGCCTGCCCGTAGCGCTGTCGGGAGGTTTGCCAGATGCGCTCGGGGCGGTGCAATGGAGCGGGCAACGGCTCGGTGCGCAGGCTGAGCGGCGGCTGCGTTTGCCCATCCGCCAGTAGTGAGGCATAGGCGTGGTAGGCGGGTAGCTGCTGGTAGTCCTCCGCCTCGAGTAGCCCAGCGGATAAAGCGGCAATGGTGCGGGCATCCTCCCGTGGCAGGCTGAAAGCAACGCGCGAGCGAGCATTGGCCATGACACTGGCCAAGAGCGCCTTGGGCAGCTGCCCCGAGTGCTGGTGGCTGAGCGTCAGTCCCAGCCCCAGGCCGCGTGCTTGCGCTAGCGCCGCCCCGAGGTCGCCCGGGAGACGCAGATAGTCCCGCACCTCATCGATGTGCAGCATGACAGCATGAGCGCTGACGTTCTGGCAGGCGGATGCGCTCCAGGGCGGCCCTGCCAGATCAGCGAAACGATGACCGACCCCAGCAACTGGCTCGCGCCTTGCCCCAGCGTGCCCCTTTTGGCCAGGCTGGACCACACACGACGCGCGGCACGGGCCCTGCGCGTTGTCCGCGTCGTCGTGGGCGAAGATCTGACGCCGAGCGAACTCGGCGAGCGCTGGCCAAACACCGCCTGCAGTTGTGGGCGCAGCAGGATCGGGCGCAGCTTGTTCATCGAACGGGGCGATCGCCTGGCGTCGCCCGCCCCGCTCAGCGCTTCGTACCAGGCCCAGAATGCGCCTCAGCCCCAGTGGATCGCGCGCCGCACCACCGAGCCAGTCACCGAGCGGCGAAAGCCCGCTGGTCAGCAGCAGCGGCACCATCGCCAGGTTGGCATCACTCACGCCGCGCCAGGCTGAGCAGGGCTGGCGTGCAAGATGTCCTGGGTGCGCGGCCCCAAACTATCGGCGTACAGCGAGCGAAAGACACCGAGCAGCAGATCAGCCGCCAGGTCTCGATTCTGGCCGCCCGCCAGCGGGTTGACCCTCGACCGGCTGCGTATCGGCCGCATCCAAGATCACCGTCCGCGTCACCAGGTGAGCTGGGAGGCGCGTCGCGATATCGGTGACCAGATCGCCCTTTGGGGTCGATCACCACCACACGGCGGCCCGCCTCTGCATCCTGCAGTGCCAGGTGGGCCAGCAGCGTGGACTTACCGACGCCCGTCGGCCCCAGCACATGCAGATGACGCAGCGACGCCTCCGCCGACAAGGCCACTGATCGGCTCTGCTCACTCACCGCGCGGCCCAAGACCCGCCCCTGGTTGCTTGGTCAGCGAGGCTGTCACCGCAGCCGGCGCAGGCAGCCCTGCGGATGCTGCGGGGCCAGCCCTGGGAGCCCTTCGCACAGGGGCCAACCCAGCAGCCCTCTGGTATCTGCCCGCTGGCCGCAGCACATTTGCCACCAGCCACGGTGGCCGCGCCTCAACCAGTGCCCTGACTGTCGAGCGCCACACCTGTAGCCTCTACCTGGAGGCGTCTCCAGGCCGCCGCGCAATGCAGCCGAGATCGCCAGCACCAGGCCACGGGCTCGCTCCAGGTGAGGTGCGTGCAGGCACTCGATGCGCAGGCTCGACCAAAAGCCGTGCTCACGCTGGGCCGCTTTCCGGCCCGCCGCCGCCCCTGTAGTAGCGGTGCCTACTGGTGGATCGGGCTCCTGCGGACGCCGCCGACCGCCCAGCACTCAGCCGTACCGCACCGTCTCGCCCCGATGAGTTGCGGCCAGCGCCGCCAGCAGGCTGCGCGTGACCGCCTCGGCACTCGTCGCTGGGCAGGGCCGCCCCAGCGCGACGGCGGACGTACAGGTTAGCAGACGACCACCGCACCATCGGTGCCGATGTCATCGCGGAACAGCTCGGAGTCGGCTGCAGCCACGCCCGACTGCCGAACCAGCCGCACCCCAGGCAGGTGCGCCAGGCCAGGGCCCGTACATTGTGCAGTGCGCCAGGCAGGGCCCTGATCCGCCAGCGCACCGTGCCAGCGCTGCCGATGTAGCGCTCGCAGGCCACCACTGCCGCCTGGCAGCGTGGCCACTGCGACGAAGAAGGCCCTGCACCCGGGCCTGCTCCACCGGCACCGGCAGCTCTGAGCGCCGCCACACCCAGCCACTTCGCCCCCAGACAGGCGCTTCGGCGCCGTCCGTCGCGACCGCCCCTCCCCGCTGGTCTGGGCCGAGGTGCCGGTAGACGCCTCGGCGTCGCGCTGCGCCTGGCTGGCCACCAGCTCCATGCGATCACTTGAGCGATCCGCGCCGTATCCGGTCGTTGGCGCAGCTCGATCGCACCGTCAGCTGCCTGGGGTCGGCGATCGCCGCGGGGCGAACGCCACGGCTTGGGTGCCTGCTGTTTTCTTGATGAACGGTTGTTTCTGGGGCATGACAAATACGCCTCCTTTCTCGCAAGGGTTATCAGCTGCTACTAGCGCCGACTATTTGCGCGCGCGCATTCGGCACGTCATTGCCGATCGGCCGCTGGTTCAATCAATTGAACGTGGCCTTATGTCGAGTATGCGTTCAATATTATGAACAGTCAAGTATGTTTGTGTATTGACAACACCGAGCGGAAGGCATTTTCCGCCGATGGCGTGACGACAAAATGAGGCGATCTCAGAATTGCCACCACGTCGCACCGCCCACGCGCCGCCGACGACGATGCTCGCCAGCACAGCCCCGACGGCCAGCCACGGCCAGATACAAGCGGATGATCTGCACCGCCCCGTAGAGCGCCAGGGCAGCCCAGCGGCACCGCGAAGCATTGCCCGTCAGCCGACTCCACGCGAGGGCGCTTCACGCACTCGCCATCAGCTCCGCGTGTGTGTCTGTACTCTGCCGGCTTTCTCCGCCTGCGGCTCTTCGGATGCTCATTCACTCCGATGCTACGCGCCCGCCTCGTCATCGCCAGCGGCGCCAGGAAAGGCGGCCAGCGTCGGCCTGTTTGCGGCGATGGCCTGCTGCCAGGCGACGTCGTGAAGTCCGCTTGGGTGGTTGTGGTGGGCGAAGTGTCGTCACGCCAGATCGGCAGGCCAGCACGCGATGGCGATGAGCGTCAGGCAGCCGACGAAGGCCAGGCCGTTGATGATCCAGCTCACAGTGACGTCCTTTCTGGTGGTGGTAGCGGTTTGCTCGGTCGTGCTGGGGTGCCTCGGTATGGCGCATCGGCTCAGAACTGCGCGATACCCCGAGCGGCCTTGATGCCATCAGGCGCGGGATGGCGTGTTATGCGGTCGCGCCGGCGGGAGCGGTCTGGTAGCAGGACTCGGCCAGAGCGGACAGCGTGGCGACGTTGCCCTATGGCGCATGGCAGCCAGGAAGCGCGGGCTTGGTCGGTGGCGTGGGCCAGCTGGCTGTCGGCGGCCAGCTCGTCCAGGCGGCGCTGGGCGGTGCAGGTCAGGCTGCGCGACTGCAGGCACCCGGTGAGGAGCAGATCGGCGGCGAGACAGCTCGGCGAGTCGGCAGAATGGGCGCAGCACAGACTGAGGAGCCAGTGGTGGTCGGGTGAGATGCTAGCAGCGGGCATGTGAGCTCCCTGCGGCGTTCCGTCCGGCCGCCGGAGAGGACATCTGGCGTGTTCCCCGAGTGCTGATAACGGCCGGTTCGGACGTAACGAACGCAAACCGTTGGAATTCGAGAAGCACTAAGCGTGATGTTAACATCGAGCAGGCTGTGGGATACTCCGGATTCGGGAGACCTCGGGACCCGGCGCTGCAGTGCCGCCGCCCTGAGGGCCCGTGTCCTGGTCTCCCGCGGTGCTCGGCCTGGGGCGCGTCGTTGGGGCTCTCTACAGGAGGTGCATCTTGCAAGGGACCGGGAGTGCAGAGATTGCCTCAGCCCCTCCCTACTCGTTTCGTTCAGGTGCACGGATGGTGCAGCTGGCCGGGCTTGCTGCCCTGGACGGCACGACGGACAGTCGGAGATGAGCGCGAGAAAGCGATCGAGGGATGGCTGCGGAGAAGATGACAGACGGTGGTGCCGAGAACGTCCCGGCGCACGGCGACGTGCCGGGTGCGGGCAGCCAGTCGACGCTTGAGCAGCGCTATCCCGACTACCTCATGGACTTCCTCGCGACGCTGCACTCCGGGACAGCGGCGCTGGCAGCGGTTCTTCGGCTGCGACGAGGACATCCTGCTGGACTACGGCTGCAGACGGCCCGGGCGTACTGGGCCGACCTGCAGGAACGATTTTGGGTGGGCCATCGCCCGCGACAGAAGGACATCCTGGCCTCACCGATCGCGGCCTGCGCGTACTGCGCTGCTGCGCGGGTGCACCACAGCACAGCCACCATCCGACGACACGAATGGTGGCCTGGAGGAAAACTGGAAGGAAGATGAAGGGAGGGTGAGGAGCAGGTGGCTGACGATCTGCTCTTGCGTGTGGCGTCGAGCGCTGTGGGACATGCCTGTCTGGCCGAGTCCTGGCAGCTCACCGGCTGGGTGAGTCGGCCACTACCTGGTGGCCACGCAGACCCTTCCGCCGCCTGTGCCCGCCGAGGTCCAGCCTCGTCTGGCGCGACGACGCGCTAGCGTCGAGAAAGGAGGTGGTGCGAGATTGCGCGAGTGCGAGACCCTGGACAGTAAGTGTCCGAAGTAATGCTAAAGCATTAAAGCTCAGTGGTGATATGCAGCACAAAAACTTGCTTTTCTGGCGGGCGTTCTCTATGCATAGCGCCGCAAACTTGAGTGCAACCAATCAGCGAGCCGCACTTGGGTTTCTGATCGTTCCTGAAGCCCATACCCAGCGGAAGGATTCCTCACGAGCTGTCGTGATTCCATGAAAATCCACGCGCACAGGAACTACCATCAAGTAAGTTTACGGGTTGGTGCCTAGACTGGATACTTGAGCCACAGGGGCATCAGCGAGCACGACCGGGTGAGAGTCATGCGCCAAAGATTGAAAGCGCAGTGACCTGCAGCATTCAAAGTGCCGCGACGAGCACATGCCGCACCACGATACCTTAGCAGGCGCTCGGCGCCCCATCCTCCTTTCCGTCGCATTGGTGTCCATCGCGACCCTCATTCTGCGCACTCAAAGCCCTCGCGTCCTCATGCACGGATCAGACCGCAGTGTTGAAAACGGTTATTTCAAGGACGACTGTGCAAAATGCATCTACCTACGACATAGTTTCTGAAGGCTGTTCTGGCGAGGGCTTATCTGATGGCAACCATCACGCTAGCCCGGCGTCAGAGCGCTGTTTCGAATAACTCCGGCAGGGGCTCCACTGGTTGGATAACGCCATAGCGCCTGCTAGTTACTGCTGATGCGTCACCGGGGCAAATAAAGCCGCTGCTGCTGCACGTAACTCCGTAAGATGGTACCACGCTCATCACGGATGTGCTGTTTGCGGCGTTATCCAAATAGTATTACATAATTTGATGTGGTTATATACTATTGGTTCCTTAACTGCGTAATCAAAGATCAACAGCACACCGTATCTACATTTAGATATCCCATTCAGCGATCCCAGTGCTCCTAGCTACAGCGTCTATTGAACCAAAACTCTCCAGCGAGGCAGAAATGAACGTGAAGGCAATTCAAATTGACACCGTTTCCGGGATTGGTGCTGCAGCGTGCGATTTCAGTTCCGGTGATCATTTGTGCCGAGATACTATCTGAGATGCACAACCAGAAGTTTTGGATACTGGCTGAAACACGAGTTGATGCATTTGATGGGACTGAACAAATGACTACTAGTGCAGCGGCCGTAGACCCGGTGGCAGGGTCAGCGGAATTATGCATGCGGCTTTTAGGCGGGCAGTGAAAACAACTGCTTCGTAAAGATAAGATAGCTAACCTGGGTATAGTTGCCTCCGATCAAAATGAGGAAGTCGGATGCTGCGGATACTCGCGAGTACTTTAATGCCTGGTAAGTCTGCCGTCTGACGGCAGCGTTATTGACCAGTTCCGATCTCAACCGACTTGTACCATCGAGCTTCACAAAAAGAAGGATAGGGGCCAAAATCGAGTTGAGATATACTGCGCTGCACGTCACTTCGCACGAAGCTGCGTGTTGAATGACTATACGCACGCCAATATAGACACTAGAGTAAAGATGGAAGATAAGCGTGGGGCTATGATGATTAATCTGCAATTTGAAATCCTTAGGCGCTGTTATTGAGGCTTGAGGCCAAGCTTGTCGAGAAGTGCAATACAGGAGGATCGTTGTGTACGCCGAAATCGACTCTTCTATAGTGGTTGGGCTCGGCAGAGTCTGGTTGAGCCATGATGAAGACAACATACTGATGCTGAATTGAAATTCAGTCCCTTGGTGCCGCTATTACGTTCTTTACTTGGTGAGTTGCCTTCCATAAAAGTTGTTTTGTGCTGCGGCCTTGTGTATTCATGCTGGGCTACCGCGCCTATCGGAGAGCAAAACGGCACAGGTGCTATCGTCAGTTTACTTATTTTTGCGCTAAGTTTAGTTTATACATGTATCTTTTTCTCCCCGTAATGCCGCCGGCTACAAAAGGTAGCAATTGAGGTGCATGCGAAGTATGGGGAGAAAGTTGCTCGCCAGTGTTGGGAGGCTGTGGGAGGCGCGAAACCATGTTTGTCAGAATAGTCGGCACGCAGTGAGCTGCCAGATGCAGAGACAGCTTAGAAGGTCGAAATAGCATTTGATGTCGATAATTTGAGTCTACAAAACATCGGAAGAGTATTGCTTGTCATCCAAGCAGTTTTAAAAGCTGATAGAACAGTGACAGGCCAGTCTCTGACAGGGATGCTAACAGAACGAAACCTCTGCGCTGGACCCAGAGCAATCGAGTTGAAAAACACATCTTCCGATAGTAGGTCTCAGTACGCCCTACGCGTTTGTTCTTCCGTTTCCTGCTTCTGCGGAAGCATCCTGAGTGATGTTGATGCAAAGGACGACGGTAACAGCCCGATGCATTTATGCCGACGTTCGGTAAATATTGACATCTCTGGTACATATTTATGAGTCGGGTTTGTGGTAACTTTCATTAGGATTCAAAGGCCAAGAATCAACGCAAGCTAATATAGAAACGCGGTTAGTTTTCTCCGGGCCGGGACAGGAGCTCCTTCTGGCGCCAAGAAAAAGTCGACAGAAGACCTGGCATGAACTTGGCAGAAGTTTGGGTGTCTGCAGGGTGACAGCCGAGGTTAAGCTAAAAACTTTTCTCGACTTACTTACACTGCTACATTCAATGTTTAGGCACCCGCATGCCGATTGAGAATTCAGAGCCGACGACAATCATCAAAGTGCCGGGTTAGCGATTCTCTTAGAGTTGTTGACAGACGCCTCGCTTAGCTTTACGGACAATTTTTCAGCGTTATCCTCAACGAGAGGTCATCAGCAGTATATTTCCGCGACCGCAAGCCGGGACACCGAATCGGAGCAAGCAAAAGTTGGGTCTGACGGCGGATTAACCAAAGTCTTTTCGTTCTAAAATTCGTGAGGTTCGGAGAATTTATTGGTGGCCCTAAGTGCAACAATTGAGATTCCGCTTCAACTAGGTTCTACTAAAGTTAGGCCGTCTCGCCACAACGAAATATTCATAGCACCGGCGAGGACGCACGTCAGGAGGTGCTTTTGAGTAGAGATAAGGACAGGAGATGGGAGAGACATAGGAGAGACGCAGCAGGGGTCAGTCAAACATGCAGCGATAGTTACCCACACTTCTGAACGAGGCGTCACTCTTAGTAGAGATAGAACCATGGGTATGCCACACAGTTCCAGTGGCGGCTCCAGTCCGTGCTCAGCGCCTTGATAATACCCTGCATATTTGTGTCGTGTGTTGCAGCCACTGGCTCGTCGCTCGCGGTGCCAGGGTCCTGAAGTGGTCTCGAGACACGCGATCGCGTTTGCTGGCACTGCTGTGGTTGCACCATTTGTGAGCTGTTGTGTTTATTGGCTGCAGATTCTGGGCACTTTGATATGGTGGTCGTCTTTTGAGCGTGCCCTCTGCTGGCATGCTGGCTCTTTCGTCTGCACTGCTAGTCATCAGTGGCGCTTTTGTAGCCCGTCTTACCCAAGAAGGGAAGTTGTCGTTACTCTTGTCAAGGCCGTCGAAAACACGGTTGGAAGCAGCTTATACACCCGACTTCTTCGACTTACGCAGAAGTGGTGTTTACTTTCCTCTCATCCTATGTAGTTTTTATTGGCCCTGTCCTTGTTTCTTTTATTGCGATTACTACTATCTGTTGTTGTCGGCGCATCATTTTCGGAGGGACTGCGAGGCGAGTTTGGGTTTGCATAGACGTGCACGGGATGCTCTGGATCTTGTTGGGTTAGATTTCAATGAAGAAATAGAGTCAAGCGGATTGAAATAAGTGCAGGAAGCGTACACGTTTCTGGAATATTGTCAGTTCGTTGATTGTCGTCGGGATTGGCGGGGTGACCCTCGTTTGGTTCTATCTGCTTTGGTGGCCAGCAATTAATACATGGACCTCGTCGACAGTGGAATACCCAGACTGTGGCTGTTGTCGAGTTAACCTTACTCAGATCTGCGTATAACGCATAGAGTGCTATAATCGACTCATACATGCCAACAGTCGTCCTCCTTTTCTCCCACCACCGCCTCCGTCGGCTCAAAACCCACGCTATTAACCGTCTACAGCCTGTAGCAAATTATTCTCCCTCTGATGCTCAACGCCTGGCTGTCCCACTGAGGCTGGGAGACTGGCAGTGGCTGCACACGTCCTGCCCTTGGGAGCTGGGTGGGACGCTGTTTGGTCACTGAGCCTGCTCTCAGCGTTCTTCAATACGCCTTCCGGCGCGATCAGGAAGCAGGCGGTGACCGAAGCGCTTCCGCCAATTGATCGTAATGAGGAAGCACCGGCCCACCTGCGATGCAGTCATCGAAGCCTTCCGCTTTGACCGCCGGGATTGTGGCGCGTATGGCCACGCACTGCTGTTGGGCGACTTGGCGGATAGGCTTGGGTCTGCGCCCGCAGCGCGCCCCGCATCATAAGGGCCTCAGCCAGGGGCCTGGCCCCACGCCGTTGGCATCTCTACCTACACCTACCAAAGTTCGAGAAGGTGAGTCCGCCCCGGCACCCCGATGAATCCGCGCCCGCGCACTCTCATCGTTTGGCAACGGCGGCGCTTGACATGCAGGTGGAGGAGCTGGTGGGAGGATAGCGTGGTAAACGATGCCAAGCTTCTGGGGAGCCAACGATGACAGCTCCTGAAGCGCCTATCAACCGACTCTGCTCGCAACTGGTGGTCATCTGAAGTAGTAAGACCGTGACACTCACAACAGTAAAACATACTGAAGCGGGTCAGCTTTCGTTCTCTATCGTGACCTATCTGTGATCACCACTGCCCAACCACCTCGCGAGTCAGGTGGAACACTGGAGGTATGGACTTTACTCTTGTGACAGCACCTGATGAAGTGTGCGCAGACCCGCGTGGTCTGGGTATTGCCGAATAATTAAGCTCATCATTTATGTTCGACAAAATGTTAGAATCGACGAAGAAGATGAGCAATGATAGCAACAATAGTGCGTCGACCGAAAAAGCGAAACCGCTGAAGGCAAAGAATGTACACGAAGTTGAAGCCACTTCACCCGTGTTATAATCAGGCAGCATCATGTGTATGTTGATGCACTCAATGACGCCGTTCAGCAGGATGAGGTAACAAACATTGCCTTAAGCGGGCCATGGTGTTGGCAAAGTTCCATACTGCAGGGCTTCCAGGAAAGGTCCAGACGGAAAATTATGAGATGATGTATAACCATGTCGCTTTCGACGCTGGGATTCAGCCAACCGGCCCGCCTCCGGTCTCCTAAGTCATCTGATGGATCGATGCTCACAGACTAGTAAGATCCAGAAAGAGATCGTCAAGCAGCTTCTGCTCTATCAGAAAGCGTCCATTGATCTGCAGCATCGCCCAATTCAAACGCATTCAGAAACTGACTAGGAAACATTCGCTAACCGTATCTACGCTGATTGCGTTTGCGCTGACTGTCATCATTGCACGGCAATCGGGGATTCTCAAAATCCCAAAAGTTTGCGACATCGCATAGTGAAATTCGGCGTCAAGTTGTCTGCTTATGGCTATTGCTATCCTAGTTGCATAGCTCGCCAGCCGGTATTTACAGGCGCTGTTCATGGACCAGATTTACTGGCCCTGCCACGCTCACATTATCGGGGTCGAACTAATATGAAGTGATGGTGATACTTCTTCAGTCGCTACCTCGATGAGATAATCTGCTTCTTTGAAATGTCGACATATGCGCATCGTATTCGAAGATATGAATTTCAACAAACTGGGAGGATCTTTCGAAAGTTGCGTGAACTCAACTACGCTTCACTGAATAACGCAGAACAAATCCGAGACGAAAATAGTGAGTCTGGTGGTAATAGTCTTCATTTATGCAGGATTCAATCTTTGAACCTCAGGTGAGCGTTGATGCCGAGAGTAACAAATAGCAAGATGAGGCAGCTCACAAGAGTCCAAAAGAGCGAATCGTACCAAGTTCTTTGATATTATCATCCCGTCGTGCCGTTTGTAACTCACCGAAGCACACGAGACTTGATGCACGTCAGGGCTCGAGCATTTTCTCCTATGGTTTCGGACAGGCTGATCGATCGCGTTACAATACGTCCCAGACTTCCGTCTCCTACGCAGCGTATGCAACGAATGCACGATATACGCACAATTTATACTCGGAACAACAAAGCCAAGTTCGAGCCTGATAACCTATTTGCACTCATGCTCTACAAATCCGTTCATCCCAGAGGTTTGAGAGAATACATCTTGTGCAGAGCAAACTTGGCGGGATTTACCAGATGAGTTTGCGGTAACAGAGGAATCGTGTTGGTGATAAATAAAAGTACGACAACATCCTTGAAGCAGTTGAATCCTCGTACCACGGTCGAAATTGCGAGGCGCAGCATTCAAAAGATGGTTGACTGGTTGGCTGCACTTTTCGATGCGTGTCGAGTCTTTGCTAATCAGCGTGGGGTCTCAGGCGCGTTCTCTGGTGAAGAAACTAAACTCCGCTATTCTGGCTCAGCTGTATACAGGCTAGCGGCTAACATTCCATAGCCATAGCGAAATCTATAGCCAGTCTGTTTATACATGCCTCTTGAGGCTCACTAAAGGACATGGAGGCTTATGGGGCATGACCTGAGTGTAGCAAGCTTCCATTGGATGAAAAGGCGACCGCGTAACGCTATAGCCTCAGAAACTGGCTTGACTCGATACTGCTGAACGGAAATACCGGAATTCTTTTGTGTCTGACCTGATGAGGTACGATACACTTGCTATGGTGACATTGGATGTTACCAGTCAACCTTTTGCTATATGCCGTCGAGCGACACTCGGTTCAGGGTTGGCTGCGACCCTTGTCACTTCTGGCTGCAGTGATCGAAACTTCATTGGCTTTGTGTCTACCTACCGCGGTACATTTTTGTCCATAACGCGATGACGTTCCGACTCAACACGTAGGGGCGAAAGTTACAAATTAATCCTAATTACGAACTGAGCGATGGTGATGTGCAGCAACTCATGTCCGATACGACGATCGATTTGAAAAGAAATTCCGGCCTCGTCAGGTGCCTCTAATATCAGCATTCTGGATTACCTCTTGGTGAACGGGGCACACATCAAGCGCCTTGACGCCATCGCGCTGTCTTTTCTTCAGGAGCAATGCTGGTACAACGTTTTTTGCAATCGTTCTTTTCGTCTGATAAGTCTGAACAAAGATCGTTTGCAATCATCGAGCTTACGCCTCAATACCCGAGGATCTTTACGCTTTCCTCATAGGACTTCGTGGCGTACCGGACGAAGCAAGGTTAACTACGTTAATATCGCACTTTAATGTGCGTCGCCAGACGTAACCACGACACATCATCGTAAGAGAATTGTCGTCGAAATCATATGGCGATATGGCTGTCTTCACCTCTGGGTATGCCGATAAACCTGTCGACACAGTGGTTGAACTCATGGCACGGTCTTGAGTTTGCGGATATCACTGTGATCGGGGACAGTGTACGTGAGCGTCTGATTAGGAACAACTGTATGAAGAAGTCAACCAATCAAATTTGGATGCCAACACATCAGGTGATCATCAACAGTTCTTAAAGTATCCTTTATGGTGAAAACCAATATTTACATACCTACAACTTCTGCAGTCGCTAGAAGCATGTTGGCCATATTGCTGAGGATGAGGCGACGAGTCATCAGCATTAGTTGGCTCAGCCGACACGGCCAAAGGTCATCGCTGACGTTGTGAAGCTTGCGATGTTGCAGCGATGCGAGACCGGGATATTCGGCGGCAGATGATGCGAAGTCGGTGACAGCGAAGCGTTCCATGACCTCGGTCTCTTTTGGAGGTCATCGGGGCGGCTGTTCCCTTGAGCTGGATGGCTGCCAGCTGAGTGTTGGTCGTGCCGCGTGCGAGTTACTTTGCTCTGACAACGTCGAATCTGTTGAACTACATTGGACGAGTGTTGATGACATGGATTAAGTTGTAAACGCCATTCCGCTATTGAACCGAATACGGTTTACAGGCGATGACGGGTATTTCGAACTCGCTGCAACCATAATTAACGGGTGGTGGTGATCAGCTGTCATCGATCAATTTGTAAGCTTGGTGCGCAGATCGCGGTGGTCCATGACACCCCTATCCCAGCATATTTGATTGCTCTGAAAGGGAAAGTTGATGAGAGTTTGAGTAGGAAGTTGCCTTGATTACTGACCTCAGACATGGGTCAGCAGATGGACTTGACTGGCCTAGTCGCAGATATGCGATTCTGTCTCAGTGGGATTTGTAAGTGTGTGACTCCCGGAACTTATCGGCGGGGCCGCTGGCTCTTGATCGGGCAGTTCTGTCCAGAACACATTAATTTAAACTGAGGTATTGGCGATGAACTTATATCGTACTGTGCCGAATGTCGGTCACCAGTCTGGCGGGCAGATCGTCAGTGTGTGCGGCAGCAGTAGTAATCTTCGCCGTGCGTCTGCGCTTCTGGCCTGGGTCACGTCTCAAGGAATGCCGTCTGGTCACCATTTTTCCATTACGACAGTTCCGGGATGATGATGCGTTGTCCCCTGATTACTGGGATGTTCTCGAGGTTGCAAGACGTTGGTTCCATATGAGACTTTGGTTACGCGGCGGCAAACATGGGATTGATTAATATAGACACTACGGATAATGCGTATGCTCTGTTTGAGCATTTAGGCAAATGAATTTAAGATATCTGGATTATAGCAGAGACGAAAATAAGCATCTTTGCGTCGTTTCAGACTCAATAAATCAAGTCAGTAAACCGAGGAGGTGCAACACTGTGGCGAGGTTTGAGTTGTAGTGTGTGAAAGACTGCCTTCGATCAATCATTATTGGAGAACTTAATTCGATAAGCGCGTGTTTGTCGTTGTTCGAATGGCGGTTGGTTCTTGATACTATTTGCAGGTGCGCTTCGCTCTCTGGTGGCAGCCTGCTGGATGTACTTGCCGACTGTGCTCGGTCACCACATCGTACTTCTTGGCGATCTCCGTGGGTCAGCCCGTGGTCCGGGGTGGTCGGCCGCAACTAACAGTACTCTGCGAACCGCGCAGGAGCGCGCTGCCGAGATCGCCCGTGGCTCGGCGGCTGCCTCCAGCCAGTGCAGCCTCTAGCGCGCGCCTGGTCGCCACCAGTGTCTTGGCCGTATTTGGGGTGAGCCTGCAGGATCACTTGGAATTCCGTCAGTGGGTTAAGACGTGGGTGGGGCGTTGGTCCCAGCGGTGGGTGGTCCGGGCGTGGTGGATGAGGTTCTGATGGTGATGATGGTGTTGGCAGAACGGTGAACGCCTCGATCGCAGGGTGCTGCCTCGAGTGATACACACCTGGAATTACTGCGGCCTCAGGTGTGCCGGGGAATTTGGTGCGCTCGATGTAGCGCCAGCCGGCCTGCGGGATGCCTGGGGAGATCCGGGCCTGGCCAACACCTCAGCGAAGCAACTCATGGGTCCTGCAAAACGTCGTAGCCATCAGTGCACGGTGATGGCCGCTCCGGGCGGGTCCGAAAGCCGAACCTGCCCAGGCACTCCAGCGATCGGTGCCAGCAAGGCGAGTCATGACGGTTGGCGGGAAGGCCGCTGACAGGGATGCCGTGACCCTCGACCGCTGACGGTGCGGTGCCCTGCTTGCCCAGTCCCACCGGTGAGGGCCGGCAGCCTAGCCCCCGCAAGCGCGACAATCTGACCGTCGACGCACAGGTCCCACTCCAGCCTGACCGACGATACATCGTGGCGTCCAGAATACCTGCTAGGGTGGTGAGCAACCCCGCAGCGATCCACTCGTCGCGTCTGCATCGGATGGTGGCTGCGGCAGGTGAGTCAACGACCTTCATAAACCCTTAACGGGACCTGGATGAGCTTACATCGAACACGATCCGGTCAGGGATGCGCGGCCGGTGGCGCAGTGGGTGAGTATCGACGCGGACCGGTAGCAACGCGGAGAACTGGACTCCCACAAGGGCTCCATCACCGATGATGGCTGTGAGCACAGAAAGACACCCCCAGGAACAAAGCAAGTACAGACAACTCACTTCTTACCGTACATGCCCGCACCCCGCTCTGCCACTACCGACATGACCTCTTGTGCCGCAATATCAACGAAAACTCATCAAGGGTTTCCTGGGTCGAATTGAGGTGTGGCGGCGTTCTCGTTGCCGGCGAGCTCGGCAGCCATCGAGTGCAACCTGATGATTCTCCAGATCGAGAGCCAGTCCTGCTTACATCGTTCTAATGCTGCGGGTAGCCATCCAGCAATGACATCTATGTCAATACCGAGAGAGATGGAAGCAGCCTCGGCCTTAGTGTGGTGACTGTGGCGTGTGAAGACACCTTCCGTATTTTCCGAATTGACGAACGAGAGAAGACATGACGGAAACTCTAACCGTAACAATCCAACACCCGGCAGTGGATCAGGCTGTGCGCGTTGGCTGGCAGATGCTCATTACTCTCCTCGACCTGACAATTGTTAACCTCGCAGTTCCCTCATGACACGGGACTTAAGTGCGTCCACAGCCCAGGTGTTCTGGGCGGTCATCCAACAGATCTCGTTCTCGCACTGGCGATCATCCCGTCAGGTCGTTTGGGCGACCGATTCGGGCGCAGCGGCTTCTTCCTTCTGGGGACGATCGTCCGCAGCGGCTGCAGCCTCGCCTGCAGTGTTGCGACCTGGATCGTTTTGATCACGCCAGCCGGTTCGCTTCAGGGCTTGGTGCCGGCATGCTGGTACCACTGCAGACTCTGGCGAACTGCCGCCGTATTCGGGCTTTTTCGTGGCCTGGCGTATTCGCCTTGACGTTTCTCGTATCGAACTACATCCAGTCGTGATGGGGCAAACGGCATTCTGGGCGGGAGCTGCTCTTGCCGGCGTCCGGTGCGTCCGTGGTCACAGCGCCTGTGCGGGCCGCTGGGTTGATGAAGGAAGGCCCGCCTCGTTTGATACCTGAGTCGGCTTCGGGGCGTCTGCGATGGGAACCGCCTGAGCATACTGATTACCAACTGGGGCTTCACGGATGTGGTTCTTGGGTGCGACCGTCGTTTTCGGTATCGGAAATGGCTTCTTGATAGCACCACTGACAACGGTAGGTATGGCGCACTGAGGGTGACGAGTTCAGTGCCCGTCTCCCTTCTCAACGTCCTTCATGAAGCCGGTCCCGTGCTAGAGGCCGTTATCCAGGCGCTCTTGATACAGGTGCTGCCGCACCACTGATGTCGACCCGCTGGGACTATCGAGGTCGACCGTTGCATCAGTACTGACTGTTCCATTGCTGCTGTTTTACTGGGCTCTTCGTGTATTCACGATTCGTTTCCGAGGTCGCTGGTGTCGGCAATGGACTGAGGTGGTTTCGCGTCAAATTCTGCCGTGCATTCTGGCGCGTATGGAAGGTGGATCTCGCGGAGGGTTACACAGATTGAGGTCTGACCGATGTCCGGCGCTACTCTGGGTTTCTGTCGCAAGGGGTGAGGGAGGTCGCAGTTAATGTCACAGGTCAGTGCAGAGTTAGACTGAATTACATCGCCGAATTGATAGGCAGTCTCAACGCATTTGAAGAACTACGGGATGCCTTGTACACCTTATCTGTGGCAGTCCGGTATCGGAAGGAAGGCCTTGTCTCTGGCCTTCCAGGCCGAAGGCACAGTATCGCGGACGGCGAGGGCTCGCGTTGAATGGCGGGCGTCAATGGAGTGCTGTCTCGAGCGCAGGGCATGTGCACCCGCTCAGCTCAAAGGTTCGTGAAGAGAGCCTCCTGGAGGACTACCCCGCCCTGCAGCCAAAGACGCATATGCGCCGGAGCCGATCGGCTGGGATGGGGCCGTTCACATCGTCGGCGAGGTGCTGGAGGTGGTCGAGCATCCTCGGTGAGGCGGGCGCTGGGAGGCGCATCGCGCCCGTGAAAGCTTTGCTGCAGGAGGTCACCGGGCGCTCCTCTCGTCGACCGACCTTCACACTGTGGGCAGTCGGTCAGCGCCAGGCAGATTCCCACCCACGTACTCAGGTGACGGCAGCTGTTGTCTTGATGAACTCGCGGCGCTGCGGTGCATCGAAGACCCTGCACACCAGTGACAGGCGCGGGGCGCCGAGGTCTCGAGTCAGAGGAGGCTCATGAGAGTATCAGTGGCGCACCTGCGCAGGCGTGCCCATCGGGTCCAGTTGCCACAAAGGTGTAGCCGAACTCCAAGGACGGTCGGCTCCAGGACCATCGGAATGCCCAGCTGCCTCACTGCGCGTGAAGACGAGTCGACATCGGCATATGACTTGGCATTGCTGGGACTCAGTTCGGTCCCGCCGTACGTATGGGCTCCAGCGGCGGGTTCACCGATCTCATCGAGCTTGCCGCGCAGTCCGAGTCGTCCTCGACCAGACTGGCGTGAGAGAGACGCTGGATCCTCGATAGGTCTTGATCCGGTTCGCGGCCGAGGAATCCGGCTGTAAGAAGAGGTGGTACTCGCCTCGACGTCGGAGACGTGAGAGGATGACGCTGTTGTGGACACGGGCCGTCATGGTGGTGCTCCTGGGACTCTCACGGGTGTACAGGAGTGGGTGGACGCTGGCGTCAGGGTTAGGAGACCATTGAGTGCCACGCTTGTGCTCGCGTGCGTGCGAGGATGCGATCGGTGCGTGCTGGCCGCTTACTGTCCGCGATCTGGCTGCTGCGCATTTTCATGGTCGTCTGTCCGCCTCCGGACCTGGCGCTGCAGCGTGGAAGTCACGCGCACCGTGCTGCGGGACGTTGAGGCGCTGTCGGCTCGAGTGCCGGTAACATGGTGCGAGCGAGAGAGGACACCTCGTGGTGCGGCCCGGCTTTTCGCGTTGCACCGGCGTGACGGGGAGTTGAGGAACCGTGAGGAGGCCGGGCTCTCTTCGCTTCAGTCTCACCAGCTGGGATGCTGCGCCACACTGGGCGCTTGGCGACGCCTTCTGCCTCCGCGTCTCGCAAGCTGCACTCGCTGCCGTCCCCGACAGCCATCGCAGCCAGTCCATGCCACGTTGCCTCGCGCGTCGTGGTTGTGATCCTCGGGATGGCTTCCTTCCGGAGCAGGCTTGGGCCGACGTCGTCTTCCATGCCCGTTCAGGGAAGCGAGTCTGTGACGCGCCATCGGCTGCGCATGGTCTTCCGTAATGACAGAGTCGCGGTTGACGACGCGGGCGGCGTCGTCGATCCGCACTAGAATGAGTTGCCGCCGGTCGCAGCTGGTACACTGCTGTGCCTCACGCATGGCGCCGAGGTTCCTTCGCAGGCTCTCTCGGATCGAGGAGGCTGATGTACTCGCCTGCAGGGGTGTGGTGACGACTCCGGCTTCAGACGCGCGACCGCGGCATGGCAGAAACAGCGCGAGACTTTCTCGAGGTTCTGAGGCCATCACATGCCACACTGCCTGGGTACCGGGACGGACATTGGGCGATGCGCAGGGAGTGGACGTTGCGCTGGCGACGACGTTTCGATGCCAGACGGCGAACCTCGAAGATGACGGATGGAGCTGCTCTCCGGCTGAGTTCATGGACCACCTGCGCCACCGTACGCTGGCGATTCTGCTGCAGCTCCGGCGGATGCCTGCCGTCATCGCTCCCGAAGCGTCTGCGTCGGGACCTCCTCGACTACGTATGGACCTCGTGCCTTGAGCTGTACCGTGCCGATGGGGTCTGCGATGATTTTAATGGTTGAGACAGCGCGCTCGCGCACGTGCCCCGACGGCGAGGGCGGATAGAGATCGTGCCCCCGTCACCGCTTGCTGGCCGACCGTCGCCCCGGCCTCAGCAGGCGCTTTCGAGGGCCTCGCGTCTGCTGGTGGGGACAGGTCCGGATGCGCCTGGACAGGCGTGCACCCAGCCCCGTGCGTGAAAGTGCTCGTAGAGCGTCAGGGACTCCATGCATCCAGCGTGTGATACAGGCGGCCGGATCGGATGATGGCCAGGGGCCGCCAGGAGATGGGGCGCCGGGTCCCTGCAACACTGCCGTCAGCCGGGCCCGTTGCAAGATCAGGCGGGTCGTTGTGAACATCAAGACCTGGAGAGTCTTGCACGCCGCTTCGAACTAGACATCTCGACAACCATCACGGCAGTCCACGGGCTTATATTCACATACCTCATGAATGGCTCCGCGTCTCGCGTTGGCAGCGGTATAGCTGTATCCGGGTGAGTGAGTCTGCAGATCAAAATCTCGCTCGCTCGATACTCGCTCAGCCATAGGGGGCGGATGTGCTGCAATGGGCTGGAGTGAGCACGGGAGACGAGGCGTCAGTAGCAGCCATGCTATAATTGTCAGAAAGAAGAGCGTCCCTTTGGGAGTAGGTCAGCTAGTAGAGGCAACCCGTTTTCTGGTCTCTACTTGTGATAATAAGGGGTGTCCTCAGGTGCTTCTTTAAGGCTGCGCACTCGACGAGTGTCGTCACCGGCGTACAAAGTAAAGACGGGCCCTGGCACGCCTGTTTGAATAGATAGTGGACGGGCGTGCTAGGTACGCACTGATCCTACGCAGAGCTCGTTGTTTTTGTCGTCGTAACTAACTGTTGTCTTGCCGCCAGTGCCGTAGTCGGTGTATCGAAAAGAGTTGGCTGAGGCGGGCGCCGCAGTGTCATCGTCCCGATAAGCGCCACCCCTAAGGCTGATGGCCTTGACGAGTTTTGTTTCGTGAGTCGCATGAGGATCTCCTTCTTTGCTCAGTGATTGAAGTCAGGGACGACTTCGTGTTTGTTTTTGCGTGACAATGATATATTGAAATCCGTTCTTGTGGTAGAGGTTAATCTCCTGATGAGCATATACACAAGAAATTGAGGTTCTGGGGGCGTGTTTGGTGTGCTCGTTGTAGGTTGTCTACATGTGGCTCGGCGAGCCTGTCGTCCCGGGCGTCCGCTGGGGCCACATCTGCGGCGACTTTCAGGTCCGTTGTCGTCGGCTGCTGGCGGCCCCAAGAGCTCACGCTCCAGTGTGCCGCCCTGAGGTTTTGCTCATGCGGCATCCTCCCGGTGAGGCTGCCCGTGCATCCCACGGTAGGGCCGTGGGAGGCGATGGAGATGTCGCATGGTGGCCTGGTGCGCCTCCTGCTAAGGGAGGTTGGGGTGGAAGCCCCTCGGGGTTCAGATCCCCATCTCCGCCAGGGGCGAGAGCCCGGCACGCAGTGGCGTGCCAAGAGATTCATCGTCGCCGGAGCGCTCGTTGCGGCTGCCCGCTGCTTCCCCGACGGCTGACTGGGCCTGTGAATCGGCCCTACGGTCGAGGCGTTCGTCCTCTGGCCGATCGAGAGTGCCTGCAGTGTCTTCCTGTGCCGATCCGGGATAGCGTGATGCTGTACTCGACTGAGAGGGACCTCGTCCGACACGACGCAACCCAGCCGCCGACCTCGGCTCGCCACACCTGATCAGGGGCGACGGGTTCAACGCTCGGACCCGTCCTCATCAACCAGGCATACTCGACGCCGCGCGTGCCGAGCAGCAGGCCCCTGGGCAGGCCGCCCGGTTCCGTCCCAGTGCGGCGCCGGTGCCCAGGCCGGATCGTGGCGCCCAGCGCAGCCGACCTGCCTGCGGCCTCCCTGAGGGAGCAGACGCGCACCCTGCTCCGCGGCTGCCGCACGGGCCGCCGCCAGGCCTGATGCGGCGCCTGCTGCCTACCTCCAGGACAACCCCCTCCTTGGCACAGTGGGGTCAGCCAGCCTGGCCAGCCGATCGCCAATTCAGCTGGCCCGAGGTCGGTCAGGGGTAACAGATTCGGCGCGCGCCTCGCGCTTCAACCGGTCAGCCCTCCGCCCGCCGGCGCCCTATCACCCAGCCGGCGCAGCCCCGCGCAGGGTGGCGACCGCCGCCGACGGTGGCACCCCAGCGCGTCGTCGTCCTTCGCCCAGTCACCCTCGCATCCCCTCGGCTCCGGGCACCTCCTCGGCCCCCGCCGTCGGTGCAGCTCAGGCGCGCGGGGCGGAGTCAGGCCCTGCACTAGCCGGGTCAGCGCAAAGCCCAGCCACCCAGCCGGCAGGCCCCTGCAGGATCAGCAACGGCGTGCCCAACAGCCCGCTCCGCACTCGCACCCTTCAGCGGGGGGTCGCCAGGAAGGCGAGGGTCGGCATGTCCTCAGTCTTCCCACGGCGACCGCGCGCGCTGAGCCAGCAGGCCCACGAGGCCTTCGCCCCCGCCGCGACGCAGGCGGTCGCGAGTCCGCGCCGTCGTCGTCAAGCCTTCCCGTTGCAGGGCTCGCGCGCCTCAGTGGGGCTCAGCCCCTCTTCCAACGCCGCGGCCGGGCGAGGCCCTCCTTCTCCGACATGGTTTCCCTCCCGCGGCGGGCTCACCATTCGAGCGGCCGGCGGGAGGCGGGCGGCGCGGCTGCAGCGCGGTCGAGGAGTCTGAGGCGCGGACTCCGTGGAGCAGCTGGATGCTGACGCTGTTCCTCCTGGTCATCCCCGTCGTCAACCTCGTCTGGCTGCTGATGCTCGCCTTCGGCGGCGGCCACTCCGCCAGCACAGAGGAACTGGGCCAGAGCCACTCTCATCCTGGATGGTGATCGGTGTCGTCCTGAGCATCGCCTTCTCGCTGTGCTTGGCATGCTCGTGCTCGCTCTTCACTATCAGCAGAGCGCCAGCGTCGGATGGCGCCAGTTGCTCGCAGGTGCGCCGCTGCCACCATGGCGACGAGGGCCGGAGTCCCGCCAATCGCGGGACTCCGGCCTCTGCTCCTCACGGGGACGGGATTTGTCCCCTGGGTGGACGCTGAGTAGTCTTCTTCTCGTCAGCAACGACATGCGCCTGTAGCTCAACGGATGGGAGCATCTGACTACGGATCGAAGGTTGGGGGTTCGAATCGCTTCGGGCGCACCAACACCCGCGTCATCAGCTGGTGACAGTCGGGCCAGGGTGTTTTTCCCGTATCCGGCGCTCCCTGCCCCGACGACGCGGCCCGCAGTGGCTGCCGGCGGGCCTGTCCCGTCGGTGTTCCGGCTCAGTCCGTGGTCGGTGCTGGCGGCCTCGAAGGCCTGGGCCAGGTCCGCGATGGGGTCGTCGACGTGCTCGATGCCGACGCTCAGGCGCATGAGGCCGATCCGTCAGCCCGTAGGCGCGCACCTCGGCGGGCGTCCGCGCGCGTCTGCACCGACGGACACGTCACCAGCGACTCCCACGCCGACTCGGCGAAGGTGAACACCACCCGGGAGGCCGGGAGCGCTCCTCCCGACCCGGCGAGGTCAGAAGCTCACCATGCCCGAGTGTCCCGGGTGGAGCACCCGCGTCACGTGGGGGCTCGAGCGCAGAGACTGCGCGATCGCGGTGGCGTTGGCCTCGTGGCGTTCCATGCGCAGCGCCAGGGTCTTGAGCCCGCGCAGCGACAGGAAGCAGTCAGAGGGGCCCCAGCGTCGCCCCGGTCGTGAGCCGGTAGTTCAGCAGCTCGGCCAGGGGCGTCGTCAGCCACCACGGCCACGCCCGCCATGACGTCGTTATGCCCGCCCTTGGTACTTCGTGCCCGAGTGGACGACGACGTCGGCCCCCAGCTCAGAGGGCCGCTGCACCACCGGGGTGTAGAAGGTGTTGTCCACCACCAGCCTCGCCCGGCGGCGCCAGGCCAGTTCAGCCGCCTCGGGGATCACTGATCTCCTCCATCATCGGGTTCGTGGGCGTCTCGATGATGGCCAGAGTCGGCCGGGTCGTGCGCGCCCCGCGCAGGCCCTCGATGCCCAGGACGAAGTCGACGCGCGCGGCGCCCTCCTCGGCCAGGACCTCCAGGGAATCGGAAGGAGCCGCCGTACGGGTCGCGCAGCTCACGATCCGACTGCCGTGCGGCGCCAGCGTGCGGGTCACCAGCTCCAGGGCCGCCATCCCCTGAGGGACGGGGCGAGGCCGCCGTTCCGCCACTCCAGACGGGCCAGGGCGTCCTGGAGGACATCGCGCAGGTGGGGAGCTGGCCGTGCGCGTGTGATCATGGCCGTCGACTCGCCCGGACCCAGGTGACCGTGCGCGGTCGACAGGGTGGATCGGCGTCGTGATCGCACCCGTGGCCGGGTCGGTCCGGTGCCCGGAACGCACCAGCAGCGTCTCCAGACGGGCTGCGGGTCAGGGCCGACGACGTCGGGTGATGGTGGACAGGGGAAGGTGCGGGCGGCCGGCGGCTGGGAACACTCGAGGAGCGGCGGGCTGGGGTGTGGGCTGACTGGTCATGAGTGGTTTCTCCTCATGGGCGGGGGAGTGGCAGGGGAGGGACATGATGACTGACGGTCGACGGCGACGCGGGTGATGACCGGTGACCCGGACGCCTGCGGGCCGGCACGCTCGGCGCGGCCGGGCGAGACCGGCTCAGGCGGGCAGGGGCGGCGGGGCCCTGCCCAGCCCGCGCTCGGCGGCGCGGGCGGTCACGGCGGTGACGGCCGCCTCCAGCCGGTCAGGGCGGCGTCGAGGGTGGCACGGGGGCGGGCGACGTTGATGCGGGTGAAGCCCTCGCCGCCGGCGCCGAAGATCCGGCCGTCGTCGAGCCAGGGCCCGGCCTCGTTCAGCATGACCTCGTCGAGCCGCTCCGGGCTCAGGCCCGAGCAACTTCAGGAACCCTGAGGCAGTCAGCCAGAGCAGGTGGGGTGCCCTCGCGAAGGCGGCCTCGATCCCTCGATCCGCTCCAGGCGCACCTCGACATGGGCCCGGGCGGCCGCGATGTGCTCGCGCAGGGGCGTCGGGCCAGGCGTCCCCGCTCTCATAGGCGGCCCGGCGGGCCGTCAGGCCCAGGGCATTGGGCTGGGAGGTGGCCGGTGGTGGCCAGCTCTCGGCGGAAGGCCCCTGCGCAGGCGGGCGTCGGCGGTGAGGATGTTGGCGACCTGCAGACCCGCCAGGTTGAAGGACTTCGACGGCGGTGCAGTGATCGTGTGCGCGGCGGCCGCCTCGCTCAGGGAGAGCGAGGGCGTCGTCGCGAAGCCCGGCAGGGCCAGGTCGGCGTGGATTTCATCGGCCACGGCGACGACGCCGTGGCGAGCCGTGACCTCCTCCAGGGCCGCGAGCTCCTCGCGGCTCCAGACCAACCGACCGGGTTGTGCGGGTTACACAGGAGCAGCAGGCGCGCCCCAGCCGCCTCGATGGTCTCCTCAAAGCGTCCAGGTCACGACAGTAGACGCCGTCGGCGTCACGCACTGAGGGGACGGCAGCCACCGATGCCGCCCGTTGATCTCGACGACGTCCGCGGAAGGGTAGTAGACGGGCTCCGCGAGTGGGGACCACGTCTCGCCCGGCCGCCAGTCAGGGCCCCGCACCACCGCCAGGGGCCAGGAGGCCGGCACGACGCCAGGAATCACGGGTGTTCCACTCGGCCTTCACCTGCCAGCTGGCGGCGGGGAGAACCCACGGTCAGGGGCCGCCTGGTAGGCGTCAGTCGGGCTGCAGGGCCTAGCCGAAAGATGCCGTGGCAGGTGCCGCCACAGCAGGGCGCTGGTGACCGTCGGTGCGGTGGCGTGGTCCACATCTCCGCCACCCACAGGGGTAGGACGTCCTCGGGGCAACCGCGCTTGACAGCGGAGTCACTTGAGGGCTGGCCGTGCCGCGGTCGGGGACCGCGTCGAGGCAGCGGGTCAGCAACAGGGGGCGGTGAAGAAAGGCGGAGCGGTCAGCCCGAGGTGAAGGCAACCGCCGGGGAGGCAGCTGGAGGCGCCTGAGGGGTCTGAAGGGTCGGGCGGGCCGGACAGGCGGGTCAGCGGAGCCACTGACGAGGGTGAGCAGGCGTGCATGACAGAAGGTCCTCTCGGGTCCCCTGGCGGCGGTGAGGCGCGCGAGCGCAAGGCTGCAGCAGATCCAGGCTCAGGGGTTGGCCCGGCGCGCGGGCCGGCCGGGTGGCAGGTTGCTGGAGGGATGAACACAGGGGGCGGCAGGGCCTCCGCAGGGTGCGACAGAGCCGGTCTCAAGCAGCTCGGACTCTCACCGTTACGTGTCAGACGGCGACGGCTGCAGCGCTGTCAGCGCATGACATTCGACCCTCGCCAAGGGTGCGCACCATCATCGCGCGCGGGCCTGCGGGCCGAAAAGAGTCTCGTCATGGCCGTGAGCATGGCGGGAGCGCGCAGCGCGCCTACCTGGCTGGTCGGCGCGTGATGTCGCCTCGCCGAGACGTGCTACTCAGGGTGAGGAGTGTCATCCATAACCATATTTCCCATCGATTAACTAACAGTAGGAGTTGATGGTGGTCGTGCCGTCTTGGCGGGTTCCGGCCACCGCCACAGCCATCACCCGATGGATGCGGCCCGGGGAAGGTACCTCCCTCCCTCACCATCCTACGGCTTACAACGAGGAGCTGTCATCGCTGACTCAGAGACCTGACCACTTGATGACCATGGATCCGTCTCGCCCTCCGGCCCGCACGCACACAGCCGGGGGATCAGCCGGCACACAGCATGCTCAAGGGGTGGGTGGAGACCGCTGCCCTCCGCCGCCGTGGGCTGCCCTGGCGTGTCCGTGGCCGAGTGCGGCGCTCGGGCCGCAGGCCTGGCGTTACCAGCACCTGGGCGGCGTATGCAGTGATACCGCTACTCACGCCGTCCATCGGCTGGAACCCGACCCGTCAATCGTGCTGCTATGCGACGATATACAACCCTGCGGCGCCCCTCGCTGCGGTGCTCTACCTCCTCCACGCAGGCGAGTGGCGACGACTTCGGATCTATCGACAAGCTGGGCATTCGAGAACTACCGCCGCCGGGCCGCGAGCTCATCGTCGTCATGCCCGACGGCGGACTCGCCGGCTGGTACCAACCCGTCTCCTCGAACGTCGGTCCCCGTTGGAGGCACTTTCGCACTCATGTTCGTCCCTGGGTGGACGCCGCCAGCCGGACGCCATCTCGGGTTCTCGGGCGGCGTCTCCGGCTACTCCATGGGCGGCTTCGGGGCCTTGACTGACACGTGCCAAAGTACCCGGGCACTTCGCATCCGTCTCCTGCCACTCGGGACCGCCGACCTGCGCGGGAAGGACGGCTCCACGATCGCCCACTGGGCGAACCCGCTCCGATGGTCGACCTCCGGGGGCGGCGGCATGGTCTGCAGGCCTGGGACCGCGGGCGCGTGTGAGCACTCGACCACCAGCCCCATGGGCACGTCGAGAGCTGCAGGGTGGCTTTATCTTCCTCACCTGTGGAACGGATACTGTTGACCTGAACAGGCGTCATGTTCTGCCGACCCAGAGGACCTAACGCAGCACTGCGGGCCGCAGCATTTCCTCCACGAGCACTATGAGGGCGCGGGAGGCCACATTGTTCGCCAGGCAGATGCAGCAGGACATCGACGGCGTGATCGCCCACCGACCTTCCGTCGTTCTCCGGCCTGGGGAGGCGGCCACCGCTAGTGCGGGACGGCGACCGGTCAGGAAAGGCTCAGCGTCGAGATCGCGAACTCAGCAGTTCCCGACGCCGGCTCGGACTGTCTTCGACAACTCCTCGGTCGAGATCAACCGGCGCGGCGCAGGCGTGGGGTTGGTGACGACGGTGACTGGGGCGGCCGTGGCGGCCCCGCGATCATCAGGTTTGAGCAGCCGGCGGCCGCCAGCGGGATCGCGCCGCCACGTTGTAGGCGAAGGCCCAGAACGGAGTTCTGGCGGATGATCCGCGGTCGCCCGCGACACCCGCACCGCCGCCACCATAGCGTCCAGGTCCGCGCAGGGTGATGTCGGCGGCCTCGATGGCCACATCCGCCCCGATCCAGCGGAACCCCAGCCCCTGCGCGCCGGCTGGAGCCAGGGCGGCGCGTCGATGACCCGTCACCCGCCAGCTGCGACCACCGCGCCGTGGGCCCTGCCGGAACCGGCGACGACGTCGCGCTTGTCGGCGGGCGGCTGCCTCGGCGCGCACGTCAGCGACGTCGATCCCCACCTGGGCCGCCACGTGCTCAGCGGCCCGAGCGGTATCTGATCAGCAGCACCGGGCGGATCACAATTCGCGCCAGGCCGCCGCGCCGCCCGCGAGGGCGCACCGTGTCACGCCGAGGACCGCTACCCGCCTGGCGACTCCTTGTCAGCGTCGCTCGATCTCAGCGATTCACGGCACCGGCATGGCCCACAGCCGGGACGACGGTCGCGGAGTCCTGGGCCTCTGGCGGAGCACACCGCCTCCGGAACCTCGCCCATCTCGCGGTGGGCCAGCCAGGCGGCCCACCGCGACCCGGCGAGCCTCACTGGCTGCAGGCGCCCCGGCCCTCGTGGTTGGAGAAGTCGGACGGCGCCGGCAGGTCGTGAGCTCGCGGGCGGCCGCCGGTAATGATAGCCCGCAGCCACCGGGTACGCTTAGTAAACTCCTGAAGCCGCCCCGGCCAGGCGCAGCGTGTCCTAAATGCCAGGCAGGACCGGGTCCGCAGCGGCGTCGGCGCCAGTACCGCGGTGGCGCCCACCTCAGGCCCTCGACCTCGAGCTCACTGCGCCCCTGGGTGACCGTGCCCGGTCTTGTCCATGACCATCGTGTCCAGCGTCCGTGTCGACTCCAGCACCTCCGGGCCCGCCAGTATTACGCCCAGCTGGGCAGCCCAGCGCGAGCCGACCAACAACGCGTCGTGGCCGAACCCAGTGCGCGAGGGCGGGCGCGATGGCGGCACCGCCACCGCCGCGGTGAAAGCCGCTGCGGGGCATGCTGATGACAACCACCCACCGGTCGCGGCCGACAGCGCTGGACGATGGGTACGAACACCCCCAGATCCGGTACTTGAGCGCTGGACGGGGCCTTGCCCACCTGCGCGGCCGTCGCCATCCGGCCGATCCGCGCCAGCGTCGTCCCTCACCCACGGCGTAGCCCGCACCAACAGCCGCGCCGGAGGTGTTGACGGTCGCCAGTGACGGGCGCCCGCCTCGACCTCGAAAGTGGGCACGGACTCCCGGTGAGCGGTGGGGCGTCCGCGGCCGAGCGGCCCTCGGCGACGACGCCGTCCAGTGGCCACCGCCTCACCTGGCCTCCGGGACGTCCCTGACGGCGTCGAGGGCTCCCGGCAACGAGTGAGGGACTACGCGGGTGCCTCTTTGGCGCCCAGCGGCAGGGCGCGCAGGGAACGTCGCCGGGCGTTGCTTGGCGCGCGCCTCCCGTGGCGGCCCGCCAGGAGGAGGTGGTCGCAGGCGGCAGAGCTCAAGTACATGTGGGCGTACCCTGGGAGCAGGGCAGCAGCTCACGCTCGTCCGCATGCCGATGTGCCCGGCCGCCGGCTCTGGCGCCTGGGCTCCAGGCGGTCGCGGCGATCACCCGAGACACGAAGCGTGTCGTGAAGAGCCCGTGGCGCGCGGAAGGCCGCCGTGGAAAGGGCCAGGCCCCAGACCGGCCACCGGCGGCGCCGCGGGCGCCGTGCTGCCAGCCCGGCAACTGAAGCCCGGCTTAGCCGGAATCGCCATGATCATGGCACCGACAGGATGAGCCAGTAGATGAGCGCGGCGCAGGTCGGCCGGCCCGCTCATGTGCGGGCACCCAGGGACGGTGCGCTGCTCGGGAGGCAGGCGGGCGGGCGCACGTCGCCGGTGCCTCCGGGCGTGCCGGGGCGCGTGGCCGGCGTCGCGCCCGTCGCGCCCGCCATGGACAGCGTCGCGCGGCGCCTGCGCCCGTGGCGCCGTGCCCGGCTGGCGGGCCAGGCTGGAGGGGCCCACGGCGCCTGAGCCGCCAGCGCTGCCGACGTCGGGCGCGGACGCCGGCCGGTGACGCCTCTGATCTGCCAGCTCATCCGGTGAGGCGGCGTCAGGAGGCACCGGTGTAGCCAGCGCGGCGACCGTGGCCAGGGGAGGTCGTCGACGCTCACCAAATGCTCGAGGCAGTGACATGAGCCGACTCGGTGGCGAGATTGACCGAGCGCTCACGCCGTCGAGCGACTAATAACTTCTCCACCGGGCCCACACCGGCTTCGCGCAGGTCATGCCCGATGGAGGGTTGACGGTGTGCAGCTGCTCGTCGAGTTCCTGGCCGGTCGTACTCGCGTGTGCCTCCCATGTCTGCCGCTCTGCGGCGCCGGACGCCAGGCGTCGACGTTGAAGACGTTCGGGCTCAGCGCTCGCGGACGTCGCTCGACGGCGTCGAGCGTGGTCCCATCGTCGATCGCCTCCAGCCGGGCGTCGTCGAACGTTGTCCGGAGGCACGGTGACGGTGGACCTGTCGCCTTGTTGGGCGGGACGGAACGTTCTTGACATAATCGAGAGCGCCTCGAGCTCCTCGGTGACGTGGGCGACGCAGTGGCCGCAGGTGAGCCCGGAACCTTGAGGGTGGTGGTGCGGTCGATGCGTCAGTGGTGAACTCAGTCATCTCTTCACTCCTTGGGAAGATGTGTGCGGAAAGCGGAGTGGATCAGACGGGAGCGGCGGTCCTGCGCTGGAGCGGACCGTGGTGCTCAGGACCGCACGGAAGGCCGGGCGTGGCGTCGGAGAGCCTCACGCCAGTCTTGGCGGCGCCCTCACGCCGTCGCCAGCCTGCCGGGCGTGCGGCACGCAATGGCTCATGTGGTCTCGGGCCGAGGCTGGCCTGAAGACGCCAGTGGCGGCGGGATCTGGGTGAGGACGTCAATGCGGTAGACGTCCTCCTCCAATATGCGGGAGGCCTCGGACCTGCCCTCGATGCGGCGCAGGCGCCAAGGGTAGTCCTCCTTGGATCGGTGTAGCCGACCATATCTCCTCATGTCTCCTCCATTGCTCAGTCGGGATCGACTATGCCCCTGGGGGGTAGGGTGTCAAATACCCCTGAGGGGTATGTGGTTAGCCGGTAATCAGTCGGATGAAGCGCGGATCCGGGACGTGAGGGGAGGAGGAGGAGGGACGTGGGATGCTCATACCGCGTGACGTTGCCCATACCGCCCCACGGCGCAAACCTCGACCTCCAGCTCGCCCGGGACCCGAGCGTTGCTGGACGCTCATGGTGTAGCCGGCAACCGTCCCCGACCTGCGTGGCGTCATCGTGGACAATGACCTGGCTGCTCCCGGGCTGCGCGCCTGGAGTGAGCCGCGTAGAGCGCCTCCACCGGCTCAAGGCCGCGGCGGCGGGCGGACGGCGCTGACGACGCTGACGGCAGCGGCGGCTCCGTGTCGCTGGCCCCACGGGCTGGGGCCCTCCGACATCGGCCTGGGGGACGACCTTGGCGCTCGTCCTGGGTGACCCGCTCATGGAGCCGCTCTTCGACGATGACAGCGGTCCAGGTCAGCCAGGTCCGCTGACGCCGGAAACCCGCAGCGCAGCCAGTCCTGGCGTAACAGCAAAGGAGGGGCGGCGGCTCTCGCCGAAGTCGAATACAGCCAAGCCGCGTACCGCCTCGAAGCACGGCCGCGGCCCGGACCTCTGACGCCCGCCCGCCCCACAGCGGCCGTCCGGTGACGATGCCGCCGGCACCGCTCCGATGCCATGGGCGCTTCGCGCCGCGGCGCCATCCCCGGTGCCGGGGCTGTCGGGCCCAGCAGGAAGCCTCGGTGGACGGCCCCAGGCCATGGGAGGAGCACCGGCGGCGGCGGTTTGCCGCCCGTGCCCCCGGTGTCGCAGGCGCCCCGGGGCTTCGCCTTCAGATGGGGACGACAACACCTCGACGTCATTGCGGACCATGACCGGCCCCGTCTCGCGGTCAGCACAGGCCAGCCAAGGTTGTGGGCTGGATCCTCTTCGTGCTCCGCATTGTCGTCATCCGGACCTGCAACGGCTGAGACGGGACGGAGTCGGAGCCAGCTCCTCAGGGCCAGGTGCCTCAGTGCGCAGCGGGTGAGGTCCCGAGCCGCTCGGGGCGCTGGTGTGGCCGGGATGGTGATGGGGCTGTTGGAGGCGTAGCCGTGTGACCCACACCACGATCTCCAGGCGCGGTCCCCGTCTTGTGAAACAGGCCCGTGATGTGGAACGACCGTCGCCTCGGCGATATGGCCAGCAGAGAGCAACGATCTTCCGGTTCGAGAGCCCCTCGCACCGGAAGGCGGAGCACGTCGCGCGCTCCGCTGAGAGATGGACGCTGCCGTCGCGCGCCGCTGCGGAAGCCGGGGCGTAGTTGATCCAGACGCGTCGTCGGCGTCGGGGGCCACGACCTTCGCGGAGTGGACCGTGCGCACCGCCGCGATGATCTCTCCTCGTAGGCGCTCTTGAGCGAAACCGCTGGCCCTGCCCAGACGCGGAGGTCCTCCGTCGGTGTCCACCGTGGTCAGCAGAATAAACTCGGGTCGACGGCGAAGGCAGAGCACCTCCTGGTCATCTCGCCGTCCGCGCTGCTCCATGGACGTCGGTCGAGACGTCGACCTGGTGCGGCCTGGCAAGAGCCGCAGCACGGCGCGGGTGAGCGCGTTGCGGTAGGATCTTGAAGTCCTCGGCGTCGAATGGGACTTCCAGATGGGCCGGGGCCATCGCGTCGTAATCGACCAGGGCAGAGGCCGACACAATCCGGGAGAAATCTTGGAAGACATGAGTCTCCATGAGCAGATGTGCGGTCCGCGATCAGTGGGGGCCTGCTTTGAAGACAGTGAACAAACTACCTGAAAAAGAGGAAACGCCGTGTAAACGCCCCGAGACGCGCCCCGACGAAGACAGTTGAGCCATCAAACGGCGGCGAAGCGTGAATCAAAGGCGATGCAGGGCCCGGTGAACTCCGGCGAGCTCTTACCCAACGGCACTTCCCAAAGTGTGCCTCCTCTGTCGTTCCCAGGAAGGAGGTCCGTGTACCGCTCTGCGGCTCGTTGAGGGCGTCGCCATCACTGGCTCGTGCTGGGCCTCAAGTCTCCCTTCGGCCTGGTTCCCGTTCCACCGAGCTGCTGAGCGGCCCGGAGAACCGGTCTTCGCGATCTGGACCGGTCTTCGTTGATCCCTCTGAGGCGCTGGGGTCACAGCGCACCTGGAATCACCGTGCCGAGGGCGGCGAGGCAACTTCGACGGGCCGGCGGGGCCATCGACGCCAGTCGCGCAGACACATCGCGATCGTGGAGACGATGGAGCGCTACTCCAGCTGCTCATGGACGGAGGAGGGGCTGGTGTGGACACCCGCCGGTCTCGGCAACCCGCAATCGGACTGGAGCGCTGGCCGGCGTGCTCCGGCGCCACCGAGGGAAGCTGGCGGACCCGGACTGCGGGCTCATCGCCTCAGACCCCGCGTCCCCTGCGATGGGTGTGGCTGGTCCTGACGCGTGGCCGTGGGGTCTTCGTCCCAGCAGTGCTGACATATCTCAACTTCCCGGTGCGCACCCCTCGACGGTTCGTCAACCCCATCTCTTTTCGCACCGCCGCGCACTCCGACCTGCGCGAGGCGGTCTGGGCGGCTGCTCGGGTCATCAGGCGCGACTCCATCGCCTGACTGGCTCCAGCGCCTGCGCCTGCCAGCGGTCGCCGTCGACCCCTCCACCTTGAGGAGGAGGGTCGCCGGTACCACCGGGTGGGCACCTCCGCAGGCTGAAGACCCCACCTGTTCGACGCCACCACCGACTACGACCCTCTACGCCGTGCAGACCTCCCAGGTCAGTCCAGAGCTGGCCCAGGTGGTGGCGCCACCTGCATTATCGGCTCCACGGCGGGCTGGCCAGATCACCGCAGGCTCGCCTCCTGCGCATCGCCCTGCTGGCCACGCCCGCGGCCCCGCAGGCCCAGGAGATCAGGGGCAGGACCTCACCGTCGTCCGGCACCCTGGCCGACGCCGAGCTGTCCATGCCGTATTCGACTTCCATCTGGAGGGCGGCCCGTCCACGCCTGGAAACATCGGCACCCTCGCTCAGGGCTGGAGCCGGCGGCGGTGCCAGCCAGTGCCAGTCGACCCGCTCGAGCGGGTCGTCGCCCGGCCTCGAGCCAGGCCAGCGCCGAGGCGATCGTCGTCCGGTCACCACCGACGAGGCCCGCCAGGTCGGCATGCGTCATCAAGGCCCTCATCCCCGAGGCCATGCCCTGTCCTTCAGCCACCGCCCGCACCTCACGCCACGCCCGCCTCTGCCAGGCGCCTGGACGATGGGCCTGACCGTCCACGACGAGGCGGGATCAGCCCCGTCCGCCAGCCTTCGCTGAACCCGGTGCCCATCTCCGTCACCTCGCCGACCGACACCCAGGAGCCCCGACCCGACATGAGCACGACGCCGCCCGCACCGGCCGCAGCCGGCACCGCAGGCCCCCACGAGGCCGGTGACCTTCTGCCCAGGGCGGGTTCGAGCGCGCCATCGCCACGCGGCTCGCCGGGGAACGGCGACGTCGTCATCCCGGTTGACCGGGGGCTGGTCGGCGCCTACATCCCCTACGCCGACGCGTGGTCCTCATCGCCGACCCCGGCCAGTCCGGCCTGCGCCGGGACCTCGACACCTCTCCTTCACCGGGGCATTGCCCTCCCTGGGCGGGCTCTCTTCCCACCGAGCTGCGTTGCGGGCCGCTCGGCGGTCCCCGGCCACCCAGCGCCTGCCACCGCTGCTACGACCAGCGCCGCCGCCAGCACGCTACCGTCCTGCCCTCTGGGGTCACTGCGCAGGCACGGCCCGCTGGAGCGGGCTACGCCCCACCACCACGTGCTCTGGGTGCCGGCCTCATCTCTCCCTGGCCCTGCAGACCCTGGACGCCCCCAGCCCCTGGGACCGGAGCTGCGCAGAGCGCCGACGAGGTCCACTCGCTCGACGGTCGGGTGTGGACCATCGACCTCGTCTCCGGGTCACCTCCTGCTCGACGACCGTGGCCGTGGACCGCTGCGAGACCTGCTCGGGCCGCTACGAGGGGAGCGCCGCGACAACCTCCACACTTTCGCGGCCCTCCTGCCAGGCGACGTGGAGGGGCCTGAGATGCCCCGGGGCTGTTACGGGCTCGTCATGCGCGCCGGCGACGTCGGCCGCGCCGCCACGCGACCTGCAGTTCCGCATCCCCGCAGGCCCATCGTCCGGCTGGGGCGCGGGCCCAGGCGCAGGAGGACCTGGATCATCGACAGCGCCACCAAAGAGCCGGATTTCGGTATTCGCCGTGAGCACATGGGCGCCCTGCTCCAGGCCTGCGACGGCACCCGCACACCCTCGACGAGATCAGCGGGTCGCCGGCATCAACTGAGCCGCCTTCGAGACCGTCTCCCTGCTGTGGGTCGGCGGCATCGTCGAGCGAGAGGGCGACACCGAGCCCGCCCCCGGCGATCCGGGCACCCGAGCTGGCGCGACCGCTCTCCGCCTGGGTGACTCCACCGGCGTCAACGCGCTCCTGGCAGGACGCCGCCCGCCGTCTGGCTGCCGCCCGGGTCGCCGTCGTCGGGGACACCGAGCTGGCCGGGCGAGAATGGTCGCCGCCCTGAAACCCTGCTGCCCGAGTGCGGCTCGACGGCGCCCCCGCCGGGGACACCCTCACCGTCCTCATCGAGACAGCCGACTCCGCGTCCAGCTCCCAGGAGGTGGCATGCTGCCGCTACCAGGAGGAGAGGGCATCCTGCTGCTGCGGGTGCCGCCGAGCAGGAGGCGGTGACGGTGATGCGTACCTTTACGTCGACGAGGCCTTCTCACCCCTGCCTCCGCCTGCGCCTGCGCCGATGGGCTTCCGCGCTCGGCCCCCGCCCTGAGGCCGCCCGTCACGACATCATCGTCGGCCTGGTCGCCCGCCGTGGCCGCTCATCGCCCGCGCCGCACCGTCACCCACCTTCCGGGGATGCGCGCGGCGCACGGACCTGGCCACCGCCACCCACTCCGACCGGCCCGGTCGTCTCCCGCGGCTGCCCCGTCTGCTCGGTGGCCGGAGCGGGCGAGGAGCCGCCGGTGCTGCGGTGGCGCCCTCGGCCCGTGAGGGCCCGCTACCAGGCAGTCCGTGGCGATCCTGCCGGCGCCTTCGTCGACTCTAAGGCCAGCCGCAGCTAGCAATTACCCCTCCAACCTGCGCCTCAGCGCGCGAGTTCCGCGACTGGCCGGTCTGCCCGCGCATCGCTGCCCGTCGGCCGACCTGGAGCGCCCTGACCGGCCCCTGGCCGATTGCGCACCGCCGCTCACGGACGATCGGCGCCGGGCCCGACGTCGTCGCCCGCACCCTGGGCGAGCTCAAGCACTGATCCTGGCCCTGTCGGTCGGTGTGCGCGAGCCACTGCTCGCCGCCGAGCCCACCGGCCGGGGCGGCCGCCACCCAGCCCCGCCGAGCGTCAAACTGTCGCCGCTGGACGAGCCGCCGGCGGCAGCATCGGTTCGGTGACCGCTTACGTCCTCGTCCCCGGGCAGCGGTCAGGCCGGGCCAGCATGCCGCGCGCGGCCGGGCGGCGGCCGCGACAGGCAACCTACGGTCTACATCGAGCGCGACCACGCCCTGGCCCTCATCGCCGCCCCTCGGCGGTGGACGCCGAGCCGGACGCAGCGGCGGGCACGGGGGCCGGGAGCCTCTCGCCCGACGGCGTCGGCGCCCGGATCGTCCTGACCGGCAACGTGGACAAGGTGGCCCGCAAGTACTTCCTTCGCCCTGCGCATCGCGGTTCAGGACCGCGGCTGCTCCTTCGAGGTCATCCGTCCGCGTCATGCCGACGCCCTGAATTTGCTGCTGCGCCCGGGCCCGCTGACGGAGCAGCGCATCGCGGGCACTGGGCACCGACCCGGCCCGGAGCGGCCTTGCATCGTCGTCGACCTGAGAGGCGGCCGATCGCGTGTACTGACTTTCGAGACGCTGCGCGAACTCAATCGCCAGATTCTCCGCCGGACTCAGACACTCGCCCTGCGGAGCCGAGCCTCCGACGGCCTGGCCGCGCCGCCGCCCGCGCCCGCTGCTGGACCGCCAGGCGCCGGATGCTGCGTCCCCGGCCCCCAGGAGCCCTACCCTACGCCTGCACGAGACCTTCGGGCGCCGCTCGTCGTCGACCACCTACGGCACCCGGCCGCTCGAGGCCGGGCCCCCTCCACAACCGTGGTGCGCGACGCGCCTGGCCGACGACGCGAGCACCTGGGGCCGGGATGCGGCGGCCTGCCCCTGGGCCCTTCGTCGCTCCTGCTGCGCCCCAGCGGCGCCCGAGGCCAGCATCACCGGGTACAGCTCGACGGCGTCGACCTCACCCCTGCCGCAGGCCGAGGGAGACCGAGGCATGGCGGTGCAGAATTCGCCCGCGCCACGGCCTCGGCATCGTCTCGGTGGCCGCCAGCCTCGATGAGGCCGACGCCGCAGGGCGCATGAAGCCGCCGGCTACCGCTTCACCATGAGCCACCAGCGCCGCCACTCATCTACTCGCTGCCTGCGCGCGCCGCCGCCCGGGGGCTGGTGGGGACGGTCTTCGCCAGCTTCGCCACCTCGGCAGTGCCCTGCTGGACTCCGACAGCGTCGGCCTGCAGATGTTCGCCGTCACCATCGCCAGTGCGCAGACAGAGTCACCGGCCAGGCGGCCGGCTGTACCAACCCGCCACCCGCGACGCCCACGGCCGCCGATCCTGACCGACTGAATTTGCGCCGCGTCACAGCGTTCCAGGAGAAGACCACCCGTTCGCGAGGTTGGAATTGATCGCGTGACCAGTTGGGACGAACGGGCCCCGCTCCTGCCCACAAGACGCAGGAGAAGGAGGTGAACGGCAATGAACAGCTCGATTGATCTCACCCTCGCCGACGGTGACTTCGGCGTCGAGCTGCCCGAGGGCAACGCCCTGGGTTATTGTCAGCAGCGCCAGCGCGTCCTGTCGGCCAGCGCCGCCTCGGCCTCGTGCAGCCAGCGCCTCGACACTGTTGCCCAGCCTGCTGCGCCGCCAGCGCATCGACGGCGTCCTGCTGACGACCCCATGGTGGCGGGCGGGGTTGGGAATCCCCACCCGCCACCTCTTCAGAGCCCCTGTGAACCTGACCTGGGGGCCACGAGCCCACGATGAGCACGGTGATGAGTACGCCGACGCGAGCCTTGTTGCTTCGGCGTCTCCGATTCCCGCCTGCGAGCACAGCGTGAAAACCTCATCGTCAAGATGGACAACCAGCCGATGCTGTTCGGCTCCGACTCAGGCAAATACCGGCTCAGCATAGCCGCAGCCTTCATCGTCCAACCAGTTCGACGGCGTACGCCTCTGCCGACCATCATCGACGAAACTGCCCCAGGACATCGACGAGGCGGGCGCCACGCGCATCTGCAGGCCTGGTCGACAACCACCGCGACGGGCACCCTGGCCAGGCAACAGACGCCCCCGCCGTCCCCGGGCCCGAATTTTCAGGCACCCGTGAACCTCTGCCCAACCCCGCCGAACCCGCCACCACCTCAGGTCGGCAGCCCCGCACGCAGCAGGCTGGTGGCTGCCCGCATCATCATCGCCCACCAAGTACCACCGGATCGTCGCGCCGATCGTCACTCTGCTCCAGCGCCTACCGGCCCCCGCGCTCGGCTGGTCTTCCTGGCGCCTGGCCCGCTTCACTGAGTACGCGGCCAGGGCCGTGGCCAGCTCCTGGCCAGAGGGGCCCCGCCCGGGCGATCCTCGTCCTCTGTCCCACGGCAGTGGCAGCGATCAGCTGGTGAAACATCCTGCTGCACGAGTCACCAGCACGCCATCGTCGCCGGCTGCGGGCACACCCCATCCGAGGACTGGGGGTAGCGCTCATGTTCACCAGGCGATCCCCATCGCTACCGTGTACCGACTCCCTACCGGGTGCGCGCTCCAGCGCGGACTGACCGCCTGCTGGCCCCTGGCCGGCATCTTCTCCGACAGCGTCGTCTGCGGGCGCAGGCATCGCCTGGGCCTCGACGAACAAGTGCGCCAGGTGGCTGACCTGTCGCCTTCCAGCTCCGATGTATATCACCAACTCGGCCTCACCCGGTCCGACGGCGTCCCTTTTTGGTTGAGGCGACCGCAGCTCGAATCAGCCTGCGCGGGCTCCATGTTCGTGCGCTGCGTCCTGGGCGCAGCTGCCCGCCCTGGCCGTCATGCGGCGCGGGTGCGCTGGGGCTGCGCTTCATCTACGAACTGGCGTGCTCTCTTATCAGGTGCTGGCCTTCGTGATGAGCATTGTATGGATAGGCTACTGGCTGTACACTTTCATTAAAGGTTTCCTCTATGACGCAGCCGGTTCTCTCTCGTGCCGGTGCTAACAGCCAGCCGCAGTCCGTATCCGCCGTGACCCGAGGCCCACATCATCCGCTCCGTCTGCCCGTGGCAGCGTCGGTACCAGTATCGGGCAGAGCCCAGCTAGCCCAGCCGCCGTGGCCCTGCCGACCCTCGTGCGCCTGGGAGGGCTCCCCACGGTGCGGGCGTTCGAGACCAGCGCCGCCGTCGTCGGCACCTGGACTACCTGCGCCGGCTCGGTGGTGCTCGACAGCGCCGCCGACCGGGACTCGACCCGCTCTACGAGATCGTCCCCACCCTGGTAAGACCGAGCGCCACTTGGTCCGCGCCAAGCGCTGCGTCTTCAGGCGCGCCACCTGTCGAGGAGGTCCTGGCGGCTCTGCCCGCGCTGAGCTGCGCTGCTGGAGCGCTGGGACGCCCTGGTGGTCCGCAAGGGAGGAGACCCGCGCGCGTCTGTGGAAGTCCTGGTCGACGTCGACTGGACGCAGCCGCGAGCTGCTGGCGGCCGGCACTCGATGAGCCCGGCTACCGGAGCCCTGGCCGTCGCCGCTCCGGCCCTCATCTCTCACCACCCTGGCCGCCCCACGCGGCCCAGGCTCGAGGACCCCCGCGTCCTGCGTACCTCTACCCTGGCCACCCGTTCGCCATAAGACCAGCCCTTTGACCACCGTCAACGGGCGGGCCAGCCCCTCCACCGGGCGCAGCCACCGCATGGTGACACCACCTGGCCTACCATGCCAGGCGCCACCGCCTTGGGACCTGGCCCCTGACAGCGCCCTCTGCCTCGAGCCCGCCCCGTGCGCCGGTCCTGCAGCGCCACTGCTGACGCGGGCGCGGCCGGCTACGGCCAGTACCGTCCGTATGTGAGGTCGGGGCGGAGGCGCTGACCGTTCAGCGAGCGCACAGTACGGCAACAGCGCAGTCTTCCCGTCAGGAGACCATCCCTTCCTCCCTTGCTCCAGGAGACCGACATCCACCGGGCATGCGCCGTGCTCGGCGTCTTGATGCCTGCGAGCGCGTGGGCGGCGCGCCGACCTGCGCCTGGACGGCTGCTGGCCTCCCGGCGCCATCGTGCCTGCATTAACCTAATTACCGCAGGGCGCTTCCCGCTGCTGGCCGCCTCGCTCTCACCAGACGGCGCCGATGGGGCCGGGGACCTGGCCTGGCTGGCCCGGCTCGACGCCGTCGGCGCCGCCGACGGACCAGCCGCGCCGAGCTCCTCAACCGCATGGTGCGCCTGGCCGAGCGCGTCTTCCCCGACGGTGAGCTCGGCGAGCACCCCGGCACCACCTCGGACCAGCAATACGTAACTGAA